>WUUC01094891.1_pt1 | contig 17220 bp, 20 predicted proteins | sample 6278441 | NCBI WGS metagenome assembly WUUC01 (sample SAMN13675441, study PRJNA597444) | soil metagenome | isolation source: soil | place: USA: Washington | collected 2017-10 | reverse complement strand
ACTCCAAGGAGTACGAGATCGAGCGGCTGATGCGCGAGGCGCCGTTCCTGCTGATCGGCGAGGGCACCTCAGAGATCCAGAAGACGATCATCAGCCGCGGCCTGCTCAAGGAATACCGGACCTGATCGCCATTGTGCGGCCCGAAACGTCACGGACAGGGCCGCTCCAGCGACGTTTCGGGCCGCACAATGGCCCCAGAGCCGCCAGCCGGCTCAGCTGAGAGGCGGGCGGTCATCCGAACCGCGATCACGCCCAGCACGCCGGCCAGCGCGGCAAAAGTCGGCAGCACCCACAGCGCGGTGTGCACCGAGGTGGCGTGGGCGATCGGGCCGAGCGATGCCGGGCCCAGCAGAAAGCCCAGGTAGCTGAAGCTGGACACCAGCGCCAGCTTCGGCCCGGCCGCTCCTGGGCCGTCGGCCGCGGTGGAGAAGATCACCGGGACCATCACCGACAGGCCCAGCCCCAGGCAGGCGAAGCCGATGGACGAGCCGATCAAGGTGTTGCTGATCAGGCCGGCGCTCATGCCCACCGCCCCGACCGCGGCGAGCAGGCTGAGGCTTGCAGACCGGCCCAGCGCCAGCACCAGCCGGTCCCCGGTCAGCCGGCCGACCGTCATCATCACCGTGAACGCCCCGAAGGCGATGCCGGCCTGGCCCGGCGAGACCTGCAGGTCATCGCGCAGGTAGACCGGCGACCAGTCCGCGGCGCTGCCCTCGGCCAGCAACGCGCAGACACCGGCCAGGCCCAGCAGCACCAACCGGAGCTGAAAGACCCGCGTGCCGGCCTGGTACTCCCGGGGCGGGTGATCGGCGATGAACTGGCGCACGCACCAGCCGGTGACCAGCGCCAGCAGCACCGCCAGCCCGGCCTGCTGACTGGCCAGCGACAGCCCGAGCCCGGCGCCGAGGCTGCCCAGCACCGTGCCCAACACCGTGCCGATGCTCCAGTACGCGTGAAAGCTGGACATGATCGGGCGCCGGTAGCTGGTCTCGATCTGGACGGCCTGGGCGTTCATCGCCACGTCCAGCCCGCCGGTGACGGCTCCCCAGAGCACCAGCGCGGCGAACAGCTCGGGCAGGTTGCGCGCCAGCCCGGGGCCGGCGATCGCCAGGTAGGTGGCGAAGGCCAGCACCGCGGTGACCTTGCCGGTGCCGTAACGGGTGGTGGCCCGCCCGATCACCGGCATCGAGATGACCGAGCCGACGGCCGGGCCGAGCAGCGCCAGGCCCAGCGCTGCGTCGCTCAGCCCGAGCGCGTGCTTGACCTCGGGGATGTGCGGCACCCAGGCGGCGAACAGCAGCCCGTTGAAGGCGAAGACCAACGAGGTGGCTGCCCGAGCCCGGCGCAGTCGGCCGGAGAGCTGTTCAGGCGTCCCGGTCACATCAGCCGTTCTCCGTCAAGAGTGAGTCGTTCCCTCAAACAGGGATCAGGTCAGCTCTAACAGGTCGGTGTCGCGGGCGGGAAACAACGGCAGTGCCCGGGCGAAGGCCGCGGCGTCGCCGGTGACCACCCAGCTGCGCATCTGCTGCTCGCTGCGCCTGCCGAAGGCTCCGCGCCAGAAGTCGAACAGCGACGCCCGCACCACCAGCGCCGGATCGCCCGAGCCGAATGTGCGGGGCTGGCCGTCCAGCTCCAGGGTGGTGGTGCCGAGCATGGCCAGCTTCATCGGCAGCACGGCCTCGATCAGCGGGAACGCGGCCGCGAGCGCGTCGGCAGGCAGGCCGGGTGCGCCGATCGCGCCGCGGATGTCGGCCTCGTGGGTCAGCGCGTCATGCACGACCGGCAGCCAAACGGCGTGGTCGGCCGGCACCTGCTCCAGTTTGGGGGTGCAGGCCCACCGCTCAGCCAGCAGGTCGGCCAGCTCGACGTCGCGGCGCCGTTCGACGTGGTCAGCCGTCCAGGGGTCGGTGCCGACTCCGGCGAAGGAGTCGGTGCCGAACGAGTCAGCCGCGCCGGACAGGTGGGCAAGCACGTCGCGCACCGACCAGTCAGGGCAAGCGGGGGTCAGCTTGTCCAGGGCCGCGGCGTCCAGCGGGGTGACGAGGTCTTGAACTCGACGCTCGGACTCCACATAGAGCTGGTAGTACATACTGCCTCCTTGACGCCGCTGCGGGCGCACTCTCTACGATCACCAACGGGGGTTGGCCCGTCCGCCAAAAGCGGGCGAACGCCGCCACAACCTATAAGGCGCAGCGCCAGACGGGAATTCGACATGACCGCCGAGACCATCTTCGAGCTCGACCGACAGTACGTTTTCCATTCCTGGTCAGCGCAGGCAGCCCTGAAACCACTGGTGATCACGGCTGCGTCCGGCAGCTATGTCACCGACGGCGACGGCAACCAGTTGCTCGATCTGAGCTCGCAACTGGTGAACACCAACATCGGCCACCAGCATCCCAAGGTGGTCGCCGCGATCAAGGCACAGGCCGACCTGCTGTGCACGATCGCCCCGCAGCACGCCAACGCCGCGCGCGGCGAGGCGGCCAAGATGATCATCGAGCGGGCGCCGGCGAACATGGCAAAGGTGTTTTTCACCAACGCCGGGGCTGAGGCGGTGGAGTACGCCGTGCGGATGGCCCGGCTGCACACCGGGCGTCACAAGGTGCTCTCGACCTACCGCAGCTACCACGGCGGCACCCAGACGGCGGTGAACCTGACCGGTGACCCGCGGCGCTGGCCCAATGACCTCGGCACCAGCGGCGCGGTGCACTTCTTCGGCCCGTTCCTCTACCGCTCGGCCTTCTACGCCAGCACCGAGGCTGAGGAGTGCGAGCGCGCGCTGGCGCACCTGGAGCAGGTGATCAGCTTCGAGGGGCCGGCCACGATCGCCGCGATCATCCTCGAGACCGTGCCAGGCACCGCCGGCATCATGCCGCCGCCGCCGGGCTACCTCGCCGGCGTGCGCGAGCTGTGCGACCGGTTCGGCATCGTCTACATCGCCGACGAGGTGATGTGCGGCTTCGGCCGGACCGGCCGCTGGTTCGCCGTCGAGAACTACGACGTCCTGCCGGATCTGATCGCCTTCGCCAAGGGCGTGAACTCCGGCTACGTCCCGCTCGGCGGCGTGATCATCTCGGACGAGATCTGCCGGACGTTCGACGAGCGGGCCTTTCCCGGCGGGCTGACCTATTCAGGCCACCCGCTGGCGTGTGCCGCGGCAGTGGCGAGCATGGCCGCGATGACCGAGGAGGGGATCGTCGAGAACGCGGCCCGGATCGGCGAGCAGGTGCTCGGCCCGGGGCTGCGCGAGCTGGCCGAGCGGCACCCGATGATCGGCGAGGTCCGCGGGCTGGGCGTGTTCTGGGCGCTGGACCTGGTCAAGGACCGGGCCACCCGCGAGCCGCTGGCCCCGTACGGCGGCACCTCGCCGGCGATGACGGAGCTGGTCGGCGCGCTGAAGGCCAACGGCGTGCTGCCGTTCACCAACTATCACCGGCTGCATGTGGTGCCGCCCTGCACCATCACCGACGACGAGATGCGCCAGGGCCTGGCCGCGGTGGACAAGGCGCTGTCCGCGGTCGGCCACCACTACGAGGGCTGACGCCGCCAGCTCTCGACGGTTGCCCGATGGGCCCAGGTCAGCGGAGTCGCCGCTGCCGGCGCGAGCACTGCATGCGCCGCGCTGGGCCCGGCCGGGGCTTACCAGGCCTGACCAGCGGAAACGCCGCTGTGAACATCCACGTCAGCAGCTGGTCGGCGGCCAGCTCCTGCTCGGCCTTGAGCAGCTTCGAGTTCTCTTCCTCTGACAGCGCCATGCGGTTCTCCGGCGAAGGGCCGAGCCTGGACGCGCGGCATCCGGACTCGAAAGTGGGCCGCGGTTTCTCCGCGATTCGGCTCGGCGGACGCGAGAACGCTTCTTGGCTCTTATCGCCGGAACAGACCTCTACGCTTACTCCGGAACGCGCGCGACCGCAACCGTTCACGGCAGGCGGCTGGTTGCCGAGTTTTCCGGCGGTTGCCGCCACCAAAGCCAGTGGTTAGCGTCGATCGCATGAAGCTGTTCACGGGCTTGCTGCTGGGCGCTGCCGCCGGAGCCGCCGGAACTACCACCCTCAACACGGTCACCTACCTCGACATGGCGATCCGCGGCCGGCCGAGCAGCAGCACGCCAGAGGACAGCGTCGAGCAGCTGGCGAAGCGGATGCAGGTGCAGATCCCCGGCGAGGGCGAGGCGCGCGACAACAGGGTGGCCGGGCTGGGCCCGCTGCTGGGAGTGGCGGCCGGAGTGGGCGTCGGGGCGCTGCTCGGGCTGGCGCGGGTGGCGGGCTGGCGGCCGGGGCCGGGTGCGGCCACCGCTGCCGCAGCGGCCGGTGCGCTGCTCGCCGGAAACGGGCCGATGACCGTGCTCGGAGTCACCGATCCGCGGTCGTGGTCAGCCGCCGACTGGACCGCCGACGCTGTGCCGCACCTGGCCTACGGCGCGGTGACCGCAGCGGTGCTGAACCGGCTGACCAGGGCGTAACCTATCGCCGCATATGGGTGAACCGCGTCGAGCCGGAGTCCGCGCATGGCTGATCCAGCAGTCCTCGTTGAGGACTTGACCGTGTTCCGGGGCAAGCGCCAGGTGCTGTTCGGACTGAGCTGCGCGGTGCCGGCTGGCCAGATCACCGGCCTGCTCGGGCCCAGCGGCGGCGGCAAGACCACCCTGCTGCGCAGCATCGTGGGCGTGCAGCAGGTCCGGTCCGGCGCCGTGACGGTGCTGGGGATGCCGGCCGGCAGCTGCGGGCTGCGCACCCGGATCGGTTACATGACGCAGGCGCCGTCGGTGTATGCCGACCTGTCAGTGCGCGACAACCTTCGCTACTTCGCCGCGCTGACGTCGGGTGCCGGCCGGATCGATGAGGTGCTGGCCTCGGTGGACCTGTCCGACCGGGCCGGTGACCGGGTCGCCCAGCTGTCGGGCGGCGAGCAGGCCCGGGTGTCACTGGCCTGCGCGCTGATCGGATCACCGGCGCTGCTGGTGCTCGACGAGCCGACCGTGGGCCTGGACCCGGTGCTGCGGCGCGAGTTGTGGAAGCTGTTCCACGACCTGGCCGGCAGCGGCAGCACCGTCCTGGTGAGCAGCCACGTGATGGACGAGGCGGCCCGGTGCGACCGGCTGCTGCTGTTGCGCGAGGGCCGGCTCTACGCCGATGACACTCCGGCCGCGATCCGGCGCCAGACCGGCACCGAGGACCTCGAAGAGGCGTTCCTGCGGCTGGCGGCCGAACCGGAGCAGGTCCGGTGAACCCGGCAGTGGCCGCGGCGACTGCGCGCCGGGTGCTGAGGCAGCTGCGGGGTGACCACCGCACCGTCGCCATGCTGGTCGTGGTGCCCAGCGTCCTGATGATCCTGCTGCGCTATGTCTACGACGGCTCGCCGCGCGTCTTCGACAGCATCGGCCTGGCGTTGCTCGGCATTTTCCCGTTCATCACGATGTTCCTGGTGACCTCGGTGGCCATGCTGCGCGAGCGCACCAGCGGCACGCTGGAGCGGTTGTTCACCACCCGGCTGGCCAAACTCGACCTGCTGATCGGCTATGCCCTGGCCTTCGCGGTGGCCACTCTCGTCCAGATCGGAGTCGCCTCCCTGGTCGCCTTCGGCTGGCTGGGCCTGGACGCCCCGGCCGGAATCGGCTGGGTGCTGGCGCTGGCGCTGGCCAGCGCGCTGCTCGGGATGGCGCTCGGGTTGCTGGTGAGCGCCTTCGCCGCGACCGAGTTCCAGGCCGTGCAGTTCCTGCCCGCGGTGGTCCTTCCGCAGTTCTTGCTGTGCGGGCTGCTCACGCCGCGGTCGCAGATGCTGGACCTGCTGCGCTGGATCAGCAATGCGATGCCGCTGTCCTACGCTGTCGAGGGGATGACCCGGGTTCGGCAGGGGATCGTCGACGTGGTGCTGTACCGCGACCTCGCGGTGGTGGTGGGCTGCATCGTCGCGGCGCTGGCGCTCAGCGCGGCCACCCTGCGCCGCCGGACGCCCTGATGGCCAGCGCCCTGACGGGCAGGTGCCGGGCGCCCTGACGGCGGGCGGGACGCCCTACTGCAGCTTGGGCAGTTCCAGGGTGCCGGTGTCGGCCACGTCGGCGGCGATGTCGGCCAGCTTGCGGTGGGTGTGCTGGCTGGTGATGCGCAGCAGGTCGAAGGCCTGTTCGCGGCTGATCTTGTGCTGTGCCATCAGCACGCCCATCGCGACGCCGATCTCACGGTTGCTGGCAAGCGCCCGGGCTAGGTGGGCAGCAGTCTCGCCGCGGTTCAACGCAGACAGCGCCAGGGCGCCGTGAGTGGCCAGCAGCAAGCCGACCGTCTGGTCGTTCTCGTCGAAGGCGTCGGGCTTGCTCGAGTAGAAGTTGATACCGGCGATCAGGTCGTTGTCTTCCAGGAACATCCGGAACGACAGCATGCTCACGACGCCGAGCTCATCGACGGCGCGCTGGCCGAAACCGGGCCAGCGCCGCTCGCTGGCCAGATCGCCGGAGACATAGGTGGTGTTGTCGATGATGGCGTCGACGCAGGGACCGTAACCAAGCTCGTACTGGATCGCGTCGACCTTGAGCGGCACCTCGCTGGTCTCGGCCACCGTCTTGAAGTTGCCCGGCCGTCCGCGGGTGATCGCCGAATGCTCAGCGCCGGTGACCACCTGCAGGCCGTTGCTGGTGATCGTCCTCAGCACCTCGTCGGGAGGGCCGGGTTTCAGCAGGTGCGGCTCAAGGCTGGTGAACGCTTCAGCAAGGGTTTGCAGGGTCTGGTCAGCCATCGGATCGCGCCGATGACACGTGGGGCGAAGTCTCGATCACGGGTCCTCATTCACTGTGCGGGGCGAGGCGGGAGTCACTGGCGCCGTGCTGCCCGAGCAGGACGCTGTCTGTCCTGCTCGCGACTCTACGCCGCTAATGAGCAGCGGGGCGGGTTCGAAGCATAAGCCGCGGCGGCTGCCGGAAGACCGGACCGAGCCGGCGACCTCGGCGTAGCTCAGACCGGCAGCTTGTCCCGCAGGGTGTGGCTTGCCGACTGCAGCGCGAGCTCGGTGTCGCGGCGCAGGCCGGTGGCGGCGTGGCCGAGCACCTGTGGTGTGCGCCGTGCCCACCAGCCCAGCGAGGGCCGGCCCTCGGTGTCGACGGCGGCCAGCAGCAGGCCGCCGAGCAGGCCGGCGTTCCTGATCAGCTGGGTCCGCTGCTCGGTCCGCCGAACCGGGTCTTGCTCGTCCCAGAACGGGTGGGTGGCGATCGTGGTCGGCACCAGGCTGGCGGCCAGCACGGCCGCTGACAGCCGGGGGAGCTTGCCCAGGGCGAGCATGCTGCCGGCGACCACCTTGGCGGTGGCGTCGATCTTGACGACCTGCTCGGTGTTGGACAGCTGCGGCATCCGGCTGATCAGCGGAGCCACCACCCGATCAGCGGCGACCACCTGCCGGGCCGGCCTGCGAAGGGTGCTGAGGCCACCGACGACGAAGGTGGCGGCGAGCAAGGGACGGGCGATCGCGCGAACCAGAAGCATGCACCCCATCATGCCAACTCCGGACAAGGTTCGTCACCTCAGCCCTCGGTCCTCGCCTCCGACCTTTCCTCAGCGCCACAGCCGGGCTGCTCTCAGCGCCACAGCCGGGGGTGCTCTCAGCGCCGGAGCCGGGCGGCCAGCGCATTGCCGAGCCCGAGCCCGGACAGGAACGCCGCCTCCACCCGCGGCCGCGGTGACCAGCCGTCGCCGCAGGCGCCGACCAGGCTCGGCCACAGCTGAAAGCCCGCCGCCCGCCCGGCCGCCGGTTTGGCGTGCGGCCACTGGTCCAGCCGCGTCCAGGACGGGTCTGTGGAAATGCCGAGCACGTCGCGCAACGCCTGCAGCAGCTCTGCGGCAGCCTGCGCCGGCTGGTCAGCGTGCGCCGGCTGGTCAGCGTGCGCCGGCTGGTCAGCCTGCGCCGGCTGGTCGGACTGCGCCGGCTGGTCGGACTGCGCCGGCCCGCCGAGCTGCAGTTCCAGTTGCCGCGCCGCCCAGGCCGCAGTGGAGTGGGCGACCAGCACCGGCGCCCCGTCACCACGCCGGCTGCCGTCGTCGGCGATCCAGGACAGCCGCTCGTCGCCGTTGACGAAGACGCCGTCCAACGACGGCCAGGCGCGCTCCGGCCAGCCCGCGCTGAGCGCCAGCACCGGCTCGAACCGCGCGTACAGCCCGGCTCGCTCGGCGGCCAGGTCCGGATGCAGGATCGCCCTGGCCTGCGGATCGGGCATCGCCAGCACCACGGCGGACGCCGGCCGGCCGTCCACCACCAGCTTCAGACCGGCCGGAGTGGCGCCGGCCGGAGAGGCGCCAGCTTGCGAGGCACCGGCGGGAGAGGCACCGGCGGGGGAGGCACCGGCGGGGGAGGCGCCGCGTGGGAAGACCTGGCTGACCTCGGACTGCTCGACCCGCAGGCCCGCGCTGTCGGCCAGGTCCCGCACCAGCGTGTGCAGCCCGGCGCCGGCTGCCCAGCGCAGCGGGCCGCTGCTGGGCCGCATCGACCGGTCGGCGTAGACCTCGAAGGTGTCGGTCCAGGGCCGGGCCAGGCCCCGCCGGCGCCAGTCCCGCACCACTTGGTCGAAGCGGTCATCAGACACCGTGAAGTACGAGGCGCCGGTGTCGACCGGACGTCCGGCGCAGTCAGCCGTCGCCATCCGGCCGCCGGGTTGCCGGTCGCGCTCGAGCACCAGCACCGCCACGCCTGCCTCGGCCAGCACCCGGGCGCACGCGATGCCCGCGATGCCCGCGCCGACCACGATCACCGGGTCCATTCCGCCAGCCTGCCAGCGCCCGGCCGGCGGCGCACCCAGCTGCTGCCTCTGGCTGAGATGTCATCGCGTGTCGCTCGCCGGCGGTGGCATGATCGTTGGATGCCGATCACCACCGCCTACTCCCACGTCCGTCTGACCGTGACCGACATCAAGCGGTCCCGGGCCTTCTACGAGAAGGTGTTCGGGATGCCGGTCGCCCTGGAGGTGCCCGAGGACGCCGACGAGGCCACCCGCGAGCAACTGAGCTTTCTGTTCGGCGGCGTGATCTACCGGGTCGGCGCGGCCCTGTTCGGGCTTCGCCCGGCAGCGCCAGCCGGCGACCGGTTCGACGAGAACCGGGTCGGCCTGGACCACCTCGCCTTTTCGGTCGACGGGCTCAGCGACCTCGAGGACATCGCCCGGTCGCTGGACAGCCAGGGGGTAGCCCACGCCGGCATCAAGGACATCGGGCTGGCCCACATCCTGGAATTCCGCGACCCGGACAACATCGCGTTGGAGCTGTACGCCTGGAAGCCCGGACGCCCGGCGTTCAACTAGGCCCGACTGGGGCCGCCGCCCGCTAAGGCCCGCGGCCCGCGAGGGCCCGCCGCCCGCTAAAGGCATACGGCCCGAGAAGGCCGCCGTCCCTACTCCTGCGCACCGCCGGAGTGGCCCTCCACGCGGGTAGTGGCCAGCATCGACCCATGTCGATTCCCACCACCGCCTACGCCCACGTCCGCCTGACCGTGACCGACATCGTCCGGTCCCGGGCCTTCTATGACGAGGTGTTCGGGCTGCCGGTGGCCTTCGAGGTGCCCGCCGACGCCGACGAGGCGACCCGCGCGCAGCTGGCCTTTCTGCTCGGCGGGGTCATCTATGCCGTCGGAGACAGCCACTTCGGAGTGCGTCCGGGCGCACCGCAGGCAGACCGCTTCGACGAGAACCGGGTGGGCCTGGATCACGTCAGTTTCGTGGTCAGCAGCTCCGCCGACCTGGAGAACACCGTCCGGGTGCTGGAGCGCCTCGGGGTGAGCCACGCCGGGATCAAGGACATCGGCCCGGTTTCCATCCTGGAATTCCGGGATCCGGACAACATCGCGCTGGAACTGTCCGCGCCGAACGGGGCCGACGCGCCGCCTTCGAGCTGACCTGGGTCGGCCAGCGAGACGGTGCCGCAAGGCAGTCCGGCTCTGATTTCACCGGGCTCAGGACGTACCGTGGTGGCGTGTCCGGACGCCCGAGCAAGCTGACGCTGCTGCAGCCGAAGTGGCTGCTGCTGCACGTCATCACGCTCGCGGTGTGCGGCGCGATGATCTGGCTCGGGCACTGGCAATGGCGCGCCGCCATCCGGCGTGGCGATGACCTGCGCAATTACGCCTATGCCCTGCAATGGTGGGCCTTCGTCGGCTTCACGGTGCTGATGTGGTTCCGGATCGTCCACGACCACCTGCGGCCCGACCGGCACGCCAAGGCGCGCGAGGCCAAGGGACGGCCGGCCGAGGCGATCCACGCCGAGGCGATCCACGCCGAGGCAGCGGAACTCGTGACCCCAGACGTCGGGGCGCAGGCCAGCGGGACGCAGCCCGCAGGCGCCCAGCACGCGGCCGAGCCAGCCAGCACTCAGCCGCCGGCCAGCCGGTACCGCGGCTACACCCCGCCGCCGCTGCCCGACCCAGACCTCGAGACCGATCCGGAGCGGCGCAGACTCAACGCCTACCTGGCGCGATTGAGCGCCGCCGACCGAGAGGCTGCCGAGTGACGGGCACCAGCACCACCGCGACCACCAGCCAGCGCGGGCTGTCCGGAGCGTTCCTGCGCTACCGGATCCTCGCCTTTATCACCGGGGTGTTGCTCGTCCTGCTGGTCTTCGTGGCGCTGCCGATGAAGTACCTGGCCCACAACGAGGGGCCGGTCTCGCTGATCGGCACCGCGCACGGCTTTCTCTTCATGGTGTACCTGGTGACCGCGCTGGACCTCGGCGTCCGGCTGCGCTGGGCCTGGCTCAAGCTGGGGCTGGTGATGCTGGCCGGCACCATTCCGTTCGCCTCATTCGTCACCGAGCGCCGGGCCCGTCACGAGGTCCGCGCCCGCCTGGGGTGAGTTCGTTCGCCTGGGTCGATTCCGCCTCGCGGCTGAATTCCTGCCCTGCCGGGTTGAGTTCGCTCAGCCGGAGCTGCGAGCGGTCCGGTTGCCGCCTTCACCCAGGCCGCTGACCAGCGCGTCGCGGGCCCGGGCCACCCGGGAACTGATGGTGCCCACCGGGCAGCCGATCACCTCGGCGGCCTCGGCGTAACTGAGCCCCAGCACCTGGGTCAGCACGAAGGCTTCCCGGAACGGCTGGTCCAGACTGTCCAGCAGCATTCGCAGGCTCACCGTCTCGGCCGGGTCAGCGCCGCGTCCGGGTGGCTCCAGCTCGGCGACCGGGGTGCACGGCCGGCGGTTGCGGATGGCGTCGGCGCAGACCCGTCGGGCGATCGAGAGCAGCCAGGTGCGGGCCGAGGACCGGCCGGCGAACCGGTGCAACGAGCCGAACGCCCTGGCGAAGGTCTCCTGGGTCAGGTCCTCGGCGTCGCGTGGGCTGCCCAGATGCGCGCAGAGCCGCCAGACATCACCCTGGCAAGCCCGGACGAACGCCGTGGCGGCTTCGGAATCACCGGCGCGGGCTCGCAACGCCGACAGCGTGACAGCGTCGAAGTCCTGCTCTGGCGGCGGCACCGGTTCTCCTTCTGCGTACTCGACTGGGCGTGCGGGGCTGCCCGTCCGCGTTGAGTTGGACCCTAGCGCCGTGACCCAGGACACAGGCGGGGAACTCAACAGCCATTGCACCCGACTGAGGTGGGCATGAGCTGTGTGCCCTACCGAGAAGCCGCTTCGGCGAGGCTGGACGGAGAAGTCTCCGGCATCCCGAGCGTAGTGCTGGACGAGCACCTGGCGCGTTGCGCAGAGTGCTCGACCTGGCTGGACACCGCGACCCGGGCCGGCCGGCTGCTGCGGGTGTCCGGAGCCACCCCGCCGGATCTGAGCGAGTCGATCCTGCGCGACGCCGGGTTGCCGGCCGCCCGGCTGTTGCGCCGCCGTCGCGCGCTCCAACTCGGGCTCGTGCTGCTGGCCGGCCTGCAGTTGGTGCTCTCGGCGCCGGCGGTGTGGGGCGAGAGCATCGGGATGGCCGCGATGCACCTGCACGGCGCGCACCAGGCGCACGAGAGCGCAGCCTGGAACGTGGCGGTGGGTGCTGCGCTGCTGGCCGTGGCGCTGCGGCCGGCCCGGGCCAGCGGCACCGCGCCCATCCTGCTGGTCTTCGTGTCGGTGCTGGCGGTGTTGAGCGTGCCGGACCTGCTGGGCGGGGTGGTCACCGGCACCCGGTTGAGCAGCCATGCTGGTGTGGTGCTGGGGCTGCTGTTGGTTACGGCGCTGGCCCGCGCTGAGCGGGTGCCCGGGCCCGGCCGGCCGGCGGCCCGCGCCGATGGGCATGGCCTGGCCCGCTCGCTGCCCTGGCGGCACCGGGGCGCCGCGTGAGGCGCTGGCTGCTCGCGCTGCTGGCAGCTCTGGCCGTCGCCGTGCTGAGCATGCTGCTGGCCGCGCCGGCGTCGGCGCACACGGTGCTGCTGGGCTCGGACCCGGCCAACGGCAGCAGGCTCACCGAGTCGCCGACGGCGGTCACCCTGCGGTTCAACGAGCCGGTCGGCCTGGAACTGGGTTATCTGCGGGTGACCGACTCGGCCGGCCAGCGGGTCGACAACGGCCCGGCCACCCATCCCGGCGGGGTGGGCAGTTCCGTCACGGTGACGCTGCGGCCGGGCCTGGGCGACGGCAGCTATCTGGCCAGCTACCGGGTGGTCTCGGCCGACTCGCACCCGATCGCGGGCACCATCCGGTACGTGGTCGGCGACGGCCCGCTGGGCGCCGGCGGCGGGACGTCCGGTTCGGCGATGGCGCCGGTCGACCCGGCCGTCCGGACCGGCCTGGCGCTCAGCCACTGGCTCAGCTTCGCCGGGGTGGGCATGGCCGGCGGCAGCTGGCTGGTCTTCTCGCTGTGGCCGGCGGGCCTGCGTCGCCGCTCGATCCGCCGGCTGGTGTGGGCCGGCTGGAGCCTGGCCGTGGTCGGCGCGGTCATCGAATTCCTGTTGGAGGGGCCTTACGCCGCCGGGTCGGGGCTGGCGAGCATCGGCCAGGCCAATCTGCTCGACGCGACCCTGCACAGCGAGACCGGGCAGTTCCTGTCGCTGCGGGCGCTGCTGCTGGGCATCCTGGGGATGGTGCTCACGGCGCTGTTCCGGGACGACCCGCGCCACGTTCCCAGCTGGGGGCCCGGGGCCGCGGCTGGGGTGGGATTCGGCATCGTGGTCACGTTCGCCGCGACCGGGCACACCCAGTCGGCGACCCCGCACGAGGTGTGGATGCTGGTGAACGCGTTGCACCTGGGCTCCATGATCGTCTGGCTCGGTGGCCTGATGGTGCTGCTGGTGGCGGCGCTCAGCCGCGGCGTCGATTCTGCCGGCGAGCCGATGGACCCCGAGCTCGACCGGGCGCAGCTGTCCGTCGGGCTGCCGGTCTTCTCCCGGGTCGCGATGGCCTGCATCGCAACCCTGGCGGTGACCGGCACCCTGCAGGCCTGGCGTGAGATCGGATCACTCGACGCGATCGCCGGCACCCGGTACGGCCAGCTGGTGCTGGTCAAGGTGGTGCTGTTCGGCCTCATCCTCGGGCTGGGTTTTCTGGCCCGGGCAGTGGTGCTGCGAAGCACTGCCAAGCCGGCGCCGTCAGAGATGGCGTTGGCGCTGGCCTCCGGCGGCATAGCGCCCTCCGAGCCGTCGCCTGCCCGAGCGACGCGGTCGGGCTTGCCGGCCGGGCTGAGCCAGACGATGGTGAGCGAGTTGGTGATCGGCGCGCTGGTGCTCGCCGCGACCGCGGTGTTGATCTCCCAGCCGCCGGGCAAGGTGGCGTTGGCGGCCGAACGCAGCCAGCCCCGGCAGTCCACCGTCGAAGTGAGCGCCCAGACCCGGGCGCTGGTCGAGATCGAGCCGGGCGTGCACGGCAACGTCCGGATCGCGGTGCGGCTCAGCGGCGGGCCGCCCGCGACCGGCATCACCGCCACCGCGAGCCTGCCGGCCAAGCAGCTCGGGCCGATCCCGGTGCCGTTGCAGGCGGCCGGTCCCGGCAGCTACACCTCGACCGAGGTGCTGCTGCCGGCCGCCGGCGTCTGGGAGCTGCAGTTGACCGTCCGGACCTCGGAGTTCGACTCCACAGTCGTGGTCGCCCGGATCGAGCTGTCCTGATGAGCGGGCCGGCTTCCCGCGGCGCAGCGCTGGCCGCGGCTGAGGGATTATGTATCTCGTGAAGCGTTTTCCGTTGTCGCTGGTTGCCGCAGTCCTGCTGATCGCGGCCGGCCTGGCCGGGCTGGTGCGGGGCGCGGACTCGCCGGCGACCGCCGCTGACGCCGCCGCGGCGCCGCAGCAGCCGATCGTGGTCAGCGGCGCCTACGTCCGCGAGCCGGCCAACGGGATCAACGCGGCGGCGTACTTCACGATCTACAACACCACCGACGCGCCGGAGCAGCTGACGGCGGTCTCGTCCGGCGCCGGCGCCCAGACCAGCCTGCACACCGACTCGATGCAGCGCAGCGCGGTGTTGACTATTCCGGCGCGGGGCAGCGCCACCCTCACACCCGGTAAGGGACACGTCATGATCGAAAAGCTCTACGGCCCGCTCAAGGCCGGTCAGAGCGTCAATTTCCAGCTGACCTTCGCCAAGTCCGGGCAACTGCTGCTGACCGCGCCGGTCATCGCGGTGACCGCGCCGGCCCCGACCGCCGTTGCCCCGGCTGCGGTGGCGCCGGCTGCGGGGGCGCCTCGATGAGCCGGCTGCGCAACACCGGCGCCGTCCTGGTCAGCGTCCTGCTCGCGGCCCTGCTGCTGGCCGGTTGCGGATCAGACGGCGCGAAGGCCGACGGGTCGAGCAGCGCCGCCAAGCCGGTGCCCAGCGAGCTCAACGGCCGCCCCGAGGGCGTCTATCAGGGGCTGGGGCTGGTGCCGCCCCGGCCGCGGCCGCAGTTCACCCTCACCGACACCGCGGGGCGGGAGTTCAAGTTCGGCGCCGAGACCGCGGGCAAGCCGACCCTGCTGTTCTTCGGCTTCACGCACTGCCCCGATGTCTGCCCGACCACCCTGGCTGACATCGCCAACGGCCTGCGTCAGGTGCCGGCCGCCGTCCGGGCGCAGACTCAGATGGTGTTCGTGACCACCGACGTCAAGCGCGACTCCGCTGCGGTGATCAACAACTACCTGGCCAAGTTCGACGTCGGGCTGCCGAACAAGTTCATCGGCCTGCGGGGAACCCAATCAGCCATCGACGCCGCGCAGGTGGCGGCCCGGGTGACACTCGCCGAGGACGAGGGTCAGACCCATTCTGCGCAAGTCCTGCTCTATGGTACGGACGACTACGCGCGGGTGGCGTTCTTGCAGAGCACCAACGGGGCCGCGCAGATCGCACACGACCTGCCACTGGTGGCTGAGGCCAAGTAAGGGGTTCTACGACGTGAGGTTCCCAGCGCTGTCCACTCGGCGAGATCAACTCAGCGTGGCCGGCCTGGTGATCCGGGTGCTGCTCGCGGCGATCTGGGCGTGGACCGCGCTGGCCAAGTTCGGTGACCCGCGCCGCTTCGTCCAGGTGGTGCGGTCCTATGACGCCACCCCGGAGTGGCTGAGCCGGGCGATCGGCTACGGCCTGCCGACGCTGGAGCTGGTGCTGGCGGCGCTGCTGCTGATCGGACTGGTCACCCGCTACGCCGCGGCTGTCAGCGCCGCGCTGCTGGCGTTGTTCCTGATCCTGACGCTGCAAGCGGCGGCCCGTGGCCTGGACGTCCAGTGCGACTGCTTCGGCAGCGGTGGCGGGCCCTCGACCTCGACGTCCTACACCCTGGACATCCTGCGGGCCCTGGCGATGCTGGCGCTGTCGGCGTTCCTGATCCGCTGGCCGCTGACCAGGCTGTCGGCGGACAAGGCGATCATCGACTCCGAGCGGGTGCCCGAGCTCAGCCTCAAGCAGCGCAGGAGCGAGAAGAACATCCGCAGGTACCGGTCGGCGGTGGCCGCCGCCGAGGCCGAGCTGCGTTACAAGCAGCGCTACATCGCCGCCGGGACCCTGGCGGTGCTGCTGCTGATCACCGTCATCGGGGCCGGCGTGCAGGGCAGCCGCGCCGACGTCAGCTCCGAGGCCAACACCGCCAACGCCAGCAGCGCGACCGGGGTGCGGGTCGGCAACCAGCAGGCGCCGGTGCTGGTCGACCTCTACGAGGACTTCGGATGCCCGGACTGCGCCAGCGTGCAACAGAGCGGGCTGGCCAAGAGCCTGGCCGACAAGGTCAAGGCCACTAACATCAAGGTCAACTACCACATGGTGTCGTTCCTGGACTCGGAGTCCAACGGCGACTACTCCTCGCGGGCGGCCAACGCCGGCTACTGCGCTGCCGACCAGAGCCCCGAGGCCTTCTCCAAGTTCCACGACATCCTGCTGGGCAAGAACGCCTCCGGGCAGAGCAACCAGCCGGCCAACGGCAGGCCGGACTCGCAGCTGATCGCCTGGGGCAAGGAGGCCGGCATCGCCAGCGCCAACTTCTCCACCTGCGTGACGTCCAATCAGCACAAGGAGCTGGTGGCCGGGGTGACGGACGAGGCGTCCAAGCGGGGCGTCACCGGCTTCCCGACCGTGTTCGTCGACGGTCAGCGGCTCAACGACAACGGCGACAGCGTGACCGTGGCGCAGGTCGACACCGCGATCGCGTCGGCGCTGGCCAAGGCCAAGTCCACCGCGGCGCCGTCGCCGACCGCCACGCCGTCTCCCAGCGGGACGTCGCGGGTTCCGAGCAGCGGGGTGCCCAGTGGCAGTCCGACGGTGTCTCCGTCGCCCAGCCGGACCGGGGTTCCGGTTCCGACTGGGTCGGCTAGCCCGACGTCGAGCAGCTAGCCGTCTCTGGGGCTTTCTCGGCCCCTTGGACGGCAGCGCCTTGAGCGGCAGCGTTTTGGACGGCAGCGCCTTGAGCGGCAACGACTTCGACGGCAGCGCCTAAGATGGCAGCGTTTTGAACGGCAGCGAGGGCCGGTACCTGTGGGTACCGGCCCTCGCTGCGTTGCTGAGCTGCCTCGCTGGCCCACCTGGGCGCTGTTGAGCCGTTCGGCCGCTGGGCCTGGTGGCTGGTGGGCCGTGGGCTTACTTGTTGGCGGCGTCCTTCAGGGCGCTGCCGGCGGTGAACTTGACCGTGTTGGCGGCGGCGATCTGGATGGTCTCGCCCGTGGCCGGGTTGCGTCCTTCGCGGGCGGCCCGCTTGCCGACGGAGACGGCGAAGAAGCCGGGCACGCTGACCTTGTCGCCCTTGGCGACGGCGCCTTCTAGGGTGGACTGCAGGCTGCGAAGCACTGCGTCGACGGTCTTCTGCTCGAGATCGGCGTGCTCGGCGACCGCGGTCACCAGTTCCTTGCGGTTCACGAATGTCTCCCTTATGAGTGTCC
>WUUC01180899.1_pt1 | contig 17223 bp, 19 predicted proteins | sample 6278441 | NCBI WGS metagenome assembly WUUC01 (sample SAMN13675441, study PRJNA597444) | soil metagenome | isolation source: soil | place: USA: Washington | collected 2017-10 | reverse complement strand
AAGTTCACGCTGCTCCTGAGCGGGGCGCACCATGATTTGGCTCGCGCCTGCTTAGTGCTCGACCGGCTCGATGATTCGCGACGTCTGGTCGACCGCGCGGTCGAATTTTCTCGCGGGCGGCCAGGAGCGATGGGCCACGCCCTGCACCTGCTCGGAGACATTGCGACCCATAGCGATAGCTCCGACGCCGAGATTGGTGAGGCTCGCTACCGCCAGGCACTGGCGCTGGCCGAGGTCCGCGGTATGCGCCCCCTCGTCGCCCACTGTCATCTCGGGCTCAGCAAACTGTATCAGCGCGTAGGCAAGCAAGAGGAGGCCGACCAGCACTTCATCACCGCAACGACCCTTTACCGAGAGATGGACATGCCCCTCTGGCTGGAACAGGCCGGAGCCAAGAAAAGTAGCTAACATGGTCGCCGCCTCGCGCACCAACACGCCCCGCCAGAAGGCATTGGAGTAGACGCCAATGATGGCCGGTGTTCGCCTATAGCGGCCATTGTCTCGTCCAGCTTGGTGGGGGTTATCAGTCCCCGCTGTAGATTTTGGTGCAACGCTAATACCGTTGGCGTTCCCCGATGCAGTTCGAACAGACGTTGCGCGAACCGTTAGTGTTTTTGCGACTCTTCTCTTGGAATGCCCGTGAGTGTGGCAATGTGGGAGGAACAGGTCGCAAAGCGGTAGCTCAACGACAATGTCTTTGAGCGCCGTCGGGGAGGCGGACATAAGCAAAAAGGAACCGCGGAACTCTATCGAGCTATCGCCAAGGCTGCTGGAGCGCTTCGCTACTGGCGCGTGGGCAGACATACATTTCTGCATGATGCTCGCCCGCGAGATCTTGGCGGAGGCACCGAGTCCCGACGGCAGTATGATCGCGCGATGGTACGCCATCGGAACGATCTATCACGCGTAGCCGCGTTTGCCGGCCAGCGTGTTAGCAGGGCACAGGTATGAGCAGTGATTCCGATCCATCCTCCAAAGACTTGGGGGGAGTTGCGAAGCGCACCCGCAAGTCGGGTCCGTGGGGGCGAAAGCCGTGGCGTGATGCGGTGAACCGTGCCGCACACCGGCGCGATCCTGTAACGGGAACGCGGTATCTCGAGATGGCGGCCGCTGCGCTGGTGAGGCAGGCAGTGTCGGGTGATAACGTCTCGCTGAAGGAGCTGGGCGACAGGCTCGATGGGCGCGTCAATCCTAGCGCGAGCGACGGCGGTGCTCGGGTAAGTTTCGTCGTGCACATGCCGGCACCGCTGCAGCCGGATGCGTGGGCGCGTTCGGCCGGCGCGAAGCCCATCACGCCGGACATTCTCGTGCCGCCTCACACCCTTGTGGATATGGCGGATCCTGGCCAACAAGCGGATTTCGGGGATGGAATCGGGGACGGCGAGGGCGAACGGGTGCGTTTACCTCGGAGTTAGCGATCGAATCGGCTCCGCATTTGAGAGCCGGCGGCAAAAAAGTGACCCCGCCCCCCATCACATCGGAAAGGGTGCCCAATAGGGCGGGGCCGCGAACGGCGGTGCGATCTACAAACGCACGGCCATATTCTATGATTCACAGCGGCGTCTTCAAAAATGTGCGCATCACAGATGCGCCTTGCCCATCGCGTGTGCACCCCGCAGAGCGTCAGCTAAAAAAATTTGCGGCTATCCACCGCCGCTCCACCACGTGGATGAACCACGACATGAGCCCGAAACAGGCGGGCAAAAGCCGCGAGACATAGACTTGGATGCGCACCGCTTACGCTCAACGAGCACTATTAAGCCACTGGCGCACCAATCGACTTTGCACAGTGATGCAACGCTGGTTCGGTCCGCCGCTCCGTTGAGATGACGACTGGCGGTGCAAACCGAGATCCAACCGCGGCGCTTCGCAATTCGTCTTCGAAGTGGCGCGAATGGTTAGAGTCGTTAATGCGCGATTGGACTTGAGTTTCGATTTGCTTGAAGACGTCCACGGCGGGCGCGGGTTGTCGCGGCCGTTGCAGCGCCTGGATAGCAACGCTTCAAGGAGTCATTATGACAATAGTATCAGATGAGGCGAAGGGCAGGATCCTAGAAAAGCAGCTCGCGTTAGCTGAAGAAGCAGCGAGGGAGTTGGGCGTTGGCCCCGACATGGTCGCGGCTCTCGTCCATCGGGAGGACCTAAATATGCAGGCTCTTCCAGGTGCAGATCGGCCAATCTTGTGGGTGGAACCCGAAAGGTTTTGGGCGCCGAGCCTCAGGGTAAGCGTCGTGAGAGCTACTTCGCGGAGCACCAAGCCCCGACGCGCGGCCTCTCAAGCCGGCGAGCCCTGCAATCAGATAGCGCAAGACTGCGCGCGGGCCTCCGCGGGCGCGGGGCTCGGCGACATCCTCGGTGCAGCCCTAGCGCGCGCGGCACGCAACGAAGCTGCCAGCTGACCGATCCCGGCCGCCGGCTAGGGCGAAGCCCGAATCCCTGCTCTATGTGGGTTGCCGGCGGTTCCACTTGCCGATGTAGGAGCGGTTCATGGACGAAACCCCGAGCGTGGCCAAAGCCTTTGAGGTGTTTGAGCGCGCGCGATCGGCGTATGTGAGCACGGTAGAAGCCTGCCGCCACGCTGATCCGCCAAGGGTGGTCCCGGCAGACCTAACCCGGCACCTCTTTGAATGTGGCGCGCTGGTCCTCACCTGCTACTGCCACGACTTGAACTGGCCGGAGGGCCCACTTGGGAGGCCTCTTCAACCTTTTCCGCCGGTGCTGGCTAAGATTTACGCCGACTTCGCGCGTTATCTCGCCGCCGGAAAGTTGCCCGGTCCGATTTCCGATGCGCTCCGCCCTGGCGCCCCCGCGACCGGCCCGGAAGAACTTCGAGACCAGGGCTGGGCGGTCGCGTATTTGCTCGCGGTCGGCGAAGGGATTGTCGCCGACCGCAAGCCGACGGCGACGGTGGCCGACGCGTTTGCCATCGACCGTCGCACGATCAGACGATGGAAAAAGAAGCTCGTGGCGTCCGGGATGAGCTGGCACGACATGGTGCCAGGGACCGTGCCGGAGGCGGAGCGGGGCAAGTTCATCGGTGGCCGGATGCGGACGGCGGGGCAGCGATACCTCAAGCAGGGCCGCCTCGCTACGCCGCGCCGCCAATGAACCAGCGCTCTTGAGCAGGGCGGACATAGGCATCTATTTCCGGCCCCTCCCGACGGCAACGCGGGACCAATACCTTTTGGGACGACACGCCACGCTGGGAGATCAGGCGGCGCGAAGCGGTCAGCTCGCGCAGCGCCGGCCCCGTCCGGCTCCACAGAGGCTCGATACCATGCTTCGAACTCGACAGGAGGGCGATAGCCCAGGGCCGAGTGCAGGCGCTTCTTGTTATAGACCTCCTCGATGAAGGTGCTGATGCATCGCTCGGCCTCCTTGAGATTGCGGTACAGCCTGCCGTCGACCTCCTCGCCGGCTATCCCTGCCGCGGCCCCGTTCGAGGGACGTCCTGGAAGTACGCGGCGGCGGCCGTTTTCTGGTGGCCATAGCGCTCTACAACATCAGCGGCCCGTGCTGCACCGGGGCCAAAGAGTAAGAGCCGAGCTTGCCTGCCGCACGAGCAGCTGAAAGTCACTGGAAAGCGGCGACGTGGCAATGACCGCGGCTGCTGACTGATCAGGCAGGGCAGCCAGGTGGTGTGAGTGCGACCCTGCCGCGAGCGATGACCCGCTGTCCGACCGTGCACTGGCAAGCAGCAGCAGATGGCCAGGTGCGCGACGCCGCTCTGGCGGAAGCACCGCAGCGGCCACTTGGCGCATGGTTGGCAAAAGGTGGTCATCGCTCATAGGCCGCAACGAAGGTAGCTGGGGAGGCTGAACGTGCGATCCCTCGAGAGCGCGGTCCCGTGGACGGCGGCCGAGGCGCAGGCGAAGGCGAAGGCGCATGGACGACCATCCGGGAACTTCGCGCTGCAGGTATCGACGGACGCCTTCTCCGTTTGCCTGGATTGCGACTAGGATGGACAACTTGAGATTGAACGGTACATACTTTTGGACACCTCGCACTGCATGTAGCCGGAGGACACGGCATGCGGATATCATCCCCAAAGCGACGGTCTACCAAGCCGCGACCGACCGACGCTCCTGTCGATCTAGCCGCGCTACCGCCTCACCTTCGCGAGATGGTGCGCGGGCTCCCTGAGATACCAGCCGGCCTGATGGAAGTGCACGAGGCGTATGAAGTGGGCGATCTCTTGTTCACGGCAAGCTATGACCCACAGTCGCTCGCGATCTTGGCCGGTCAGACCGTCGCCGATCGGCGGCGTGCCAGCTTCTCCCACGTCGCCATGTGCTTTGCTCCTGCCCTGCTTGTTGATGCCATACCCAAAGACAAGGAGCAGGAGGGCGGGGCGCGAGTACGTCCCGTCGAGAAGTACGCGGATTGCCAGTTTCATCATTATCCGCAACACGGCTTTTGTGCCATGCGGCTGAGCCTCAGCGACGCACAAAAGGAACGTTTCCATAAGGCCATCCTGTACTACCTCGGGCAGGCCTATAATTTCCGCTTCCTGCTGAAACCTCATCGCACATCAGGCAAGGCGTTCTGCTCGCAGTTCGTCATTCAGGTGCTTACCGGCGCCGGTGTCACGCTCAAGGGCATTACGGATGCACACAAGACCACCCCGAGCGCGATTTTTCGTGCCGCCCGCGCATCTGGTGCGATCGACGTAAGCCATCTCTATCGTGACGTGGCAGATCGCATCGAAAGCGACCCTCGACTGCGCGACGCGCTGGCCCAGGATGGTGTCCGTGCCGCGGCGCTGTCGCTCGCCGAGAACCAACTTGCTCTTTCGTCGGAGGCCCAATCAGCGTACGAGGAGGGGCGCAAGGTCAGCACCGTGTTGAGCGACAGCGCGCGTCAGTCGGAACAACTTTCGATCCGCATTTTGCACAATGCCACGTCAGCATGGCATCCCGATCCCACCGTGCAGCCACCGATCAACCAGTGGGACGAGATGCGAAAGGCAATCGTCGCCATACGACAGGTTCTCGCCGGCAGTGTCCGAGGCGAAACGCCAATGAATTGGGAAACCGGAAATTGGCGGTCGGAACACATGACCTCCTTCGAAGTCGGCGATCCGACACCCCACCTCCGCACATTAGTCAGGGTCGCGATCCTCTTGTCGGACACGACAAAGAAGCAGCGCGACAAACTCGACGCCAGTCGCGCGAGCGTCGGGTGGATCACTGCGGCCGTTGCCCATATGCCAATGGATGGCCTGCCAATGGTCCAGTCACTCATGAACGACAATCGTGACAGGTTGATGCCCCTCTTTGAGAACTTCGAGAATTTGGCCGGCGTTCTTGACCAACCTTGGCCCGATAGGCCGACGCGCTACCCACCCAAGATCGCTGCGCACGCCAAATCGCTGCAGGACAAGCTCGGCCAGCTGGAGGCGAACCTGCAAGGCCTGTGGATTGCCTGGCAGTCTCTTTTGGATGAGTACCGTGGCTTGGACTCCGCTGTCGGCAATCGCGTGAACGCCACCACTAGTCGACTGAAGGAGACACCGACATCATGAGCAGGCGCACCTGATCAAACGGCGACATCTCCGATGTTCCATCGCGACCATCGTTGCCGGCGGAATTTATCTGCTGTTGGTGGTCATCGCCGCGACCTACCAGGGCGGGGCGCTGTTCTCGATGTCGCTGCTGAGCGGGGTCGCTGGCGCGGCACTGACGTGGGTAATTGGTATCGGGCTGTCGCCGTACGAGAGAAACGAGCGCGAGTCCTTCGCCGGCGTGGGCAAGCTGATCGGTGGCTTCCTGGGTGGCTACGGGTCAGCAAACTCGATCCAGCACTGCGCAGCCTCACAATCTGCAGTAGTGGCCTGTCGACTGATCTCGTGAAAAAAGGCTTGGCTCTATTTTTGCGCGGTGGCATGCGGCGTGCGCCGAACGTGCGGTTCAACGCCGAGCGGAGTGCTTTTTCCCGGCCGGTAGCTGCGGAAATGCCATCCGCATTCGGATTTTCCATTATCGGTTACGGAACCACTCCGGCAGCTCAGTCTGCTCGGCTAGGTCCAGTTCCATGCGACGACCGTCCGACGTTTCGGCCCCGACAGTGAAGGCACCCCAGGCATAGCAGGTGAAGGCTGCCCGGCCTTCGATCGAACGCACCAGCTGGACGTGCGGTGAGAAGGTCGGATGCAGGTGGAAGGTCACGGGCCCCTCCAGTCCGCGCCCGTCGCCCTTCGCAATGACGGCAAGCTTCAAGGCTAGGAAATCGATTCCCTTCTGTTGTTCGTATCCTTCGAGCATCAGCTCGGCTCCGCCCCGGCTGGCGCTGCCGCCGAACTGATTCTTGAGGGGATCGCTCGTATAGAGGTCCTTGTCGCCGCCCGACTTGCGCTCGATTTGATTGCTGATCTCGGCCACGGCGTTGCGGATGGCCGGCGTCAGGCTGGCAATCGGTGAACCGAGGGTCGCGGCGAGGTGGCGAATCATGTTTGAATCCGAACCGGACCAGGCTTGGGGGCCTCCTGAACTCAAGACGGCTCGCACGATTTGCGCCGCCGAGTGCGACAGCTGAGACAGGTCGACGACGGATGTACGGAAGTCCGTCAACGGCCCGCCGGCCGCCGACTGGCGCTCGAAGGCGCTCGCCAGCCCTCTGGCGAGTGTTCCGATCTGGCCCGCCAATTGGCTCCCGGACACACCCCGCTCCACTGCCGCCCCCACGGGTTCCGTGGAGACGACCAGCCAGGGGGATGCACTGGCATCGGCTTCAAGGGCGGCGGCCACCGAGACTTCCTCGAGCGCCAGGCACTCGGGTTCCCGAACGCTTTGCGACGCCGCCCATCGCCACGCCACCTCCAGCGTCGGAAGGTACCGAAGCGGCGGGCAGGGAAGCTCGACTCGCCAGCCGAGGCAGCTCCTGTCGGGCCAGTCGTCATAGGGCCGGAGTGCGGACCAGAACTGACGGCCGATCTCGGCGATCTCGGGTGGATCCTCCGACCCCTCCGCGAGAACCGAGGCAAGGCGTTCGAAGACCCTGCCGCTGCGGGCGAGAATGCCGGCGGCTCCGTAGAGCATCAGGTATGGATCGACGTCCGGTTTCATCAGGGCTCGGGCCGTCGTTGCATCAAGCGGGGCGGCGCGCGTTCGCAGGCGATGAAGGAGGATCTCGGCGGTCGTGATGCTCTCAAGGAGCTTTGCCTTGTCCTTCCGGTCCCAGGAGACGACGATTGTGCGAGGCGGATCGATCCCGTGCCGTCTTGTGCGCTTGTCGCTCGCCTGGAGGTCGACGACGTCGCGGCGGACATATCTGAGCAGGACAACCGTGGCTCGGCCGGCCGGCGCATAGACCGTCTGGGTCACCAGCTCCCCTTCACAGGTCCGGTATCGTATCGACGCCACTCCCGGGACAATGGCGTGAAGCTCAAGTCCCCAACTGCTGCCCTGAAACTCGGCAATAGGCGGCGCTCCGCCAGAGATTCCGGACCGGACGGTGACCTCGCGCGGTAGGTCCCAAGTTCCGTCGTCGGACAAGCCGACGACAAACAACGCCGTCGGGTCGGTCGACAGCTGTGCGATCTGGTTGGCGATTTCGGGGAGCTCGGGATGTTGTGGCGGCCCCTCCATCTCGTAGTCTGGAGAGTCGTAGTTGAGCTTCAGCTCCGCTACTGCCTTCAACCGCACGATCCATTGCCTGGTTCGCAGCGCGCCGGTCATTCGCACGGCATACACACCCTCTGGAAGCAGGCATGTCAGGCTGGATGTCGCGCTGGCGATCTTCGTCAAGGAACCGTCGCTCACCGTGATGTCGATGCCCAATGGGCCCTCGACAATCAATCGCGATTCGGCGCGCCTGGGACGATCAGATGTCGACATTGGTCGCTCCCTGCGCGAGGTGGATGAACTTCTTCAGCTCCTGGTCCGTGTCGGTCTCCAGTATGTAGGCACCGGGAGGGAGTGGGAGGAACTGCGGCGTCGCCGAGCCGACGATCGGCATTCGGATGTCTTGCGGCCCGCCGACCAGCACGAATGACTTGCCCACGCTGCCTTGCCCGAAGCTGATGACGACGGGAGCATCGCTGTCGAGTGGCGGGCCGGCGGCGAGCACCATTTGCCAGGGCTTCGGACGCTCCTCGAAGTCCGGATACTGCGTCTGCGGGCTGACCAGACTGGCGATGCCCGCCGCGACGTAGTCTTCCAGACTTTCGAGGGTCAGTTTTCCATTCACCCTGTGACCGCGCAGTCCGCTGACGAGCAGGGTCGAGAATGCGCCGCGTGCCGGCGCATTGTGCGGGACTTCCCAGGCGACGGCCTGATGCTGGGCGGCCCGGCCCACTGCCGCCCGGCGATGCTTTCCCGATGGATTGCTGATGTTCCAAAGACCATTGGGCCGCGCCACGCGAGCCGAGGCATCGTTGCGGCAGGCATCGAGGAACAGGACGATCTCGGGCGGACCCTGCTGCACCAGCATGCGGTACATGTCATCGCAGGGGATGAGGCCGGCCGCCGCCACGTCCGGATGGTAATCGCCGCCGACGAAGCATGTCTGCGGATCCTCGCTGTGTGACGTCTGCTTCGTCTGGAATCCATGCCCGGCGAAGAAGACGTAAAGCCGATCCGCTCCCGCCCTCAGCGCACGTGGAGCAATCAGGCCGATCGACGCGATGAGCTCCCCGGTGGTCGGTGCGCGGCCAAAGTCAGGCTTGAACTGCGGCCAAGGCGTCGGATCGTCGAGGAATTGCCTGAGCCGCTTCGAGGGAGCCGCGGGCGCGGGATATGTCCAGAAATACATGTCGCCTGGAGCGACGTTGCCGCCGTCCGGATGCAGCGCCCAGTCCGCGAACTCGGCGGCGTCCGCTACCGCGCCATACAGCTTGCGAAGCGTGGTGCTCGCCGGATAGTCGTTGATGCCAACGACGAAGGCCCATGCAGTCATGTTGTTCTCTAGGTGAAGAAGACGCCGATGCTCTTCAGGGTCGCTTCGTCGTCGTCGAATCCGCCATGTGAAATGGCGTTGGAGTTGAACCCGTCGGCGCCAGTGGTCGGGGAGTAGACGGTCCGGGTCGACTGGTCTTTCAGGAATTTTTGCACCCGTTCGAGGGCCTGCCCTTCGTCCTCGTCCTTGAGCCAGACGCTTTCGGGGCCAAGGAAGCGCTGCATTCCGAGGATCGGCGCATCGGCCAGACCCTCGTTTCCTTTCTCTTCGAACAGGCCGGAGACCATGTAGAGAAGGGAGCAGGGGTAGATGAATCCCGTCCCTGGGCCGAGCAACGAATCGCGGCGCTCGTCCGCGTCCGCCATGGCAAACATGCGAAACTGCTTGATGCACGCTTCCGACGCTGCCAGCGCCGCGGCGAACTTCTGGATGCGTACGGCCGGTGCCAGGAAGATCAGGTCCAACGCCATCGGCACCTTCTCGCGAGCCGCCCAGAGGAGCATGTCCGATGCCCAGATCGAGCCGGCGCTGTGGGCCACGACGACGAGACGCGCCTGCGGGTTGGCGCTCACGGCTCGGAACAGCGTGCTGGCAAGCCCCTTGGCGTCGAAGTGCTCGGCAGCGTCGCCTTTCATCATTCCCCAGATGATCGAGCCGATGAGGTCGCCATAAAGACGCCTTGCTATCTCCTCGACGATGGTTGCGTGCAGGCCGTGATCGTGGCCGCGTCGATAGCGCCTGACGATGTTGGCTCCGATCGCATAGGCATGCTTGAGAACCTTGAACAGTATCTGGCCGGAGATCAGGCCGCGTGAGGATGCTGCCGCAACATCCGCCTCGAGTTCGGCTCGGATCGAGGGGTCCAGGTTGGAAAGGGAATGCGATCCATTCGCTGGATCTCCGCCGGTGGTCGCCCCCCGTGACACGCCCGGGTGCTTTTCGGCTGCGATGCTGGCTTCGATGTCCAGCGCGGCTTGCTCCAGCTCTTCGTCGCGGGCCAGTTCCTGTTCGAGGTCGGCCTGGATATCGTCGTCGCTTCGTGGGAATCCTCGACCCTGCGGGCTGGGGGCTGAAACCGTATCGAGATCGGCAAACGGTGCCGACGCCTCGGATTGCAGACGCAGGTCGATTTCCTCCAGTGTCAGCCCCCTTTGTAGCGGACCGCCACGGGCGCCCGGGACGGGGCCGGCGACCTCTTTGCTGAGAAGTTCGAGAAGTTTCCTGAGGAGCGCGTTGTAGAGACGGTCATTTTTTGCGAGGTCACGCCAGTTCTTCCGCAGGGTTTCGAAAGCGCCTGTGCGCCATACGACGTAGACCTGCTCCCAGGCGTTGGGTGCATTGTAGGCGGTTAGCCCGGTTCCGGAGAGCCGTTCGGCGATCTTATCCGCTGCAGTCTTGTCTACGAGGCCGCCGTGCAGATGAAGCAGGATTTGCGGTGCGCCACTCTGAACGCGCTTGCAGAAGGCTTCGAGCTTCGGCCGGTCTTCGTCGTCAACCACGCCGCCGCTAGTATGAAATACGGTCACAGGCACGACTGACCCCCCGTGGTCCGGCCACCGATGTCGTACTTGGAAACAACTTATAAGAGCTTAGATGCCCATACAACCAAACAGAGCCCGTCACAAGCGACGCTCGCGATGGTCGCATACAGCTCGGCTATACCGGCCGCATCCTGCTTGTTGAAGGCTGAGGGGGTGGGGGAGGCCGAGCGCGCGCACCCTAGAAAGGCGGTCCCATGGAGTGCCGTCTCGCCGTCGCCAAGTTACTTGTGCACCGCTCGCGGTCTGCCGATGATCGCCTGCCCAGGAGGACGCTACTGGTGAAGCGCAATTCCAGGCAAAGTAAGCTGACCGCCGTCGAGCTGGCTCAACAGCTTGTCGCCGTACTCGAAAGCCAGCGGCTCGATCATGAAACGGCGCTTGAGGCACTGCGTGGGGCGCGCACCTTGGTGATAGTGTCGTATGCCCGACACGTGATGGCTTCCGCGACAACGACATATTGGCGAAAATGTTGCTGCATGACGGCGTCCCGGCTGCCCTTAACTTGGGGGAGGCAGAACCCGATGGGCGAATAGCTGCTGCAGAAAGTATCACTGCGGCACGCATCGCTTGTCCACGCCGAGCTACGGGCCGCTGAAGGAAGTAGTAGCGGCCGGTGGGCGATGCCGCTGCGGTCGATCCAGTGCTATGCGCGCTCCTTGGCCCAGGTCGAGAATAGAACAGCCGATAGCCCGCGTCGTCGTCACGCGAGTAGTTCGCCGATGCCGCAGCGGGACTGCTCAGGGATCAGCCAGCGGTGCTGCTCGATGGTTGATCGGGAGCCGGGCTTCGATGTCGCCCAGTTGTGCGTCGAACCAGTCGAAGAGAACGCGCAGGTCGGCAAGCAGATCGCGTCGTTGATCGGTCTCGTCGATGTGGTCGACGTCGTAGTCGCGGCTCAGCTCGATGCTCGTCGGCCCTTCGCCTATCCTGGTCGACGACGCGACAGCAATCGACCTGAGGGCAGCATCCTTCAGCGCAACATCACGCAGGCGCTTGATGAGCTTGATCTCGGGCGCAGTCGAGGTTCGGTGCCACCACTCGTCGATGATAGCGCGATGCACGTCCGACAGCCGTCGGTCGACGCTGTTGAGGGCAAACGGGACAGAGCGAAGAATCGTCAGGACGCCGATGATGTGGAAGATGAACGCCGTGCCGACATGGCGCTGCTCGACCATCTCGTCGAAGCCCGATTGGGCTGCCCTGAAGTAGCGGCGCGCCTGCGGTAGCTTCGGCCGTGGTGGCTGGGGCTCGTCATCAAAGATCGCCGCCATTCGTTCGACGATTTCGGGGTCAATGTCGTCATTGTTGGTAATGCTCATCGGGGCTCCAACCGGCGGGATGCTGGGCGAGCTATCTATTGATACGACTTGCCTGTGGGGGCGCTGCTGATTTTGGGTTGCATCACGCTCAGATGTCATGTTGCCCCGCTGACAATAGCCGAAGTCGACAGAGCTGAAGACCAGTCCCGCGGCCCGGAGATGTTACTCGCAGAGGCGTACAATTGACGCGCTGCTTGCGGCCTAAGTGTTTGCACTTGGCTAGCTGACGACGGCGCGCCAAGCGGAGGAGCATATGCAATTGGGCATCTGAGCGGCTATATCAGAGCGACGTGATCCAGCAGCTCTGGCTTCTTGTTGCGTACGTTGCCAATGGCTTTGCCAACCTCCCACACCTCGATCGCTCCGCCGTACGGTTTCATGATCTCGGCCGACAGATCGGGAGGTCCGCGCATCCAGTCGTCGAACTGACTCTCCTTGAGAACTACCGGCATGCGGTCGTGACACCCGGCCGTGCTGGGCGGCCGTGACGTCGTTACGAGCGAGAAGGTGGTGATCGGCTCGTTGCCATCGCCACTCCAGACCTCCCACACCCCAGCGAAGGCCAGGGCTTGGCCATTGGCTGAAAGTGGTGGTGCTTCTTCGTCTTGGCGTCGACCTTCTGCCACTCGTACCAGCCGCTGGCCGGTACCCAGGCAGCGGCGCTTTTTTGAATGGCTCTCGCGCCCGCGCTAGCCTGGCAGCCCCGTCACCTGCTTTTTAGGGGCGCAACAACTGCAGTATTGACTCCCGGCGGCTTCGTTCTTATTTTGTTCTTGTCAGGCGAGGGAGGTCGTCATACTCATTCTTCTCCTTCCAGTCACCACCATCTGTGTTGCAGTTCTGGGCTTTTACGTTTGGCACCGGCAGCTCGCGCGGAAGCGCACGTTCGACGTCGCGGACGCCGCACTATCCGCTTTCAGCCGAGCGGATGCGGCATTGATCCATGCCTGCAGTGCCGTCAACTCAGTCCGAGAAGGCAAGATCAGGGAGCGGCCGATGCCCGGCTTTCCCGCCGACAGCAAGGCTCTCGATCTGTTGTTCACACCTATCAAGCGGCTCACCCAGCACGGTGATGTGTTCGACGAACTCGAGCGGGCCGCCTTCGCTGCAGAGATCCATTTTGGCGACGTCGTCGCCTATTACCTTCGCGAGCCGCTACGTGCCTACAACCAGCTGATTATCGAATCCGCACTGCAGTTGACCAAGGAGGAAAGCCAGAGTGACGCCCACCACAACGATAACCAGCTCGGACGTTGGGACGACAAGCTGGACACGCTCGTCGTTGATGCCGATCGGCTCGCAGGGCGGGTTGCACTAGCAAGGGCAAATGTAGAGAGGGCGCTGCGGTCGTCTTTGGTGGTTCCAACTTTGCGCGAGTTCCTGCTCGCTACGAGAGTGATCGCGACGTTCAAGCGCCGTGTTCAGACAACAACCTGTCTGCAACGCGTGAGTGCTGGGTACGGGAAGCTCGCTGTTTATGCCGAGCTGCCGCCGACTGCATAACTGAAGAGTTAGGTGCGGGCGTCTACTGGAGGCATGTTGCCCACCCGACCCGCCGCCCGCCGGGCGACAACGATCTGCATGCACTGCTGCGCGATGCGGTGTTGCACCTTGCTAGCACGTGCATGCACGAGACCGGCGATCGCCTGTGGCGTTACTCTCGATCATGACCGGCCGTGGCCGTACAAGCCCTATACCGTCCGCGCTCTGCAAAAGACCTACGGCCCTATGTGGGTCCGCCGCAACCTGTGCAGGCGCTACGCCCATCTGCGTCTTACGGGTCTGCTCGACGTGGACTATCGCACGAAGCGGTTTAGCTGGTCGCGCTGTGGTTCTGAGGCCTGGGTGTGACACGTCGACCGGTCAAGGAGCTAGGCATGCACGACTATCGGCTAAAGGAAACCGACGGTCCGCAGCGCCATCCTGATGCTGTCGATCGGCTTACAGGCAAGGTCGAACGTCGCCGCAACTGGGGCGAAGCAACAAGTCGTCGTAGTGATCGGGCTGCAAGAAGTTATCGAAGCCGCTGCTATTGCCTCGTAAGCTGAGTCTGAACGGAGCAAGTTTCGCAGCATCAATGGAGCGCTGGCAAGATGCACGGGCGATGGGTGACGCTGCACTTTCCTGAGAGCGCCTTAGAGGAGAGCTATCAGGCCTTTCTTGCGCAGGGACGAGTACAAAATGCGCGCTTCGCGATACTGGTCGCTTTCGTCCTAAACATCGTCTACACAGTCTGGGACCGCCAAGTATTTTCAGCCCATCTTCACGACGTTACGCTGTTCCGCGAAGTCGTGATGAATGCCTTTCTGTGCATTTTGTTTGCCGCGACGTTCAATTCAAGGCTCAAGAAGCACGCCGGTTCGGTCGTTGCCTTTGGAACCTTCTGTTACGCGCTCTTCTTCGCGACCATCAATGTTTGGGAGCCTACGCCCTACATCTTCATCGCCAACGGCATTCTCATCTTCATCTTTCCCTACCTCTTTATTTCTGGCCAGTTGAGTCTGGCAGTGACGACAGCGCTGGCTTCAAGCGCGGCGTTCCTCGGAGTCTTGTCGACAGTACGTGCAGTCGACCGAGACTTTGTAATCCTGACGCTGCTTGTAATCGGGACCAACTTCATGGGGTTCTGCTTCGCCGTCTCACTTGATAGGACGCGTCGTCGTGAGTTTATGGCTCGGACAGAACTGGACAAGGAACGACAGAGGTTTCGATCACTTCTAGTGCGCGTCTTGCCAGACCGGATAGCGGATCGGCTCCAACGGGAGGAAGTGGTCGCAGACGTGCATGCCCAAGTTGCTGTCGTCTTCGCGGACGTAGTGGGCTTTACCTCGCTCGCGAGCCAATATAGCCCACGCCAGGTCGTCGCTTGGCTCAATAACCTTTTTGCTGAGTTTGACAGAGTGATCGACAAACATGGTCTGGAGAAGATCAAGACTATTGGCGACGCATACATGGCCGCACATGGGCTTGGTGATGATGAAGGCGATTGCACGCGATGTGCCTTCGCAGCGCTTGAGCTTGCAGCGGTGGCAAGCCGGCAACGCAGGCCGGATGGCCGGCCCGTTCAGATCCGCGTAGGAATGCACGTCGGAGCCATCGTCGCCGGCATCATCGGCGAGAAGCGGTTCCTCTATGACCTATGGGGCGACACGGTAAATGTCGCAAGCCGTATGGAGTCTGCAGGTCTCCCTGGTGCGGTGCTTGTAACTGATGAAGTCGAGCGTGTTCTTCGACATCGGTTTGATCTTGAGGAATGCCCCGCGAGAGAGATCAAAGGCAAGGGGATGATGCGGACTTGGCTTCTACGAGGGCTAAAGGGAGCGGAGGGGCTAAGCAGTTGAACTGGTGGCAGTGCTTAAGACATGGGGATGCGGCACCTGACGAACCACTTGGGCCGCCGGCTTGTCTTGCCGCTGGCCCTGGTACGACACCTGGCGCAACAGGTTGTCCTCAGTCCAGGTCAGGTAGGTCACCTCGACGACCACCTCTGGCCGCACCCAATGCACTCGGGAGAGCTTCAGATGTGAGCCGAAGCGGCTGTCTCGGGGCGGACGGCGGCACGGCCAGCGACATCTTCGGCACGTGAAGCGGCTTCAGCACTCCCGCCAGGCGCTTCAGCTCCCTATCGGTGATGCCGGTGCCGGCCCGGCCGGCGTAGTGCAAGCGACCGTCCTCGGTGTAGTAGCCCAGCAACAGCGCCGATGTGGGACCGGCTGCCCTCGGGATCGGTCGAGCCCACGACGACGAACTCCTCGCGGTTCAAGCACTTCGACTTGACCAGGATCCGGCGGTCGCTGAGCGTCCAGATGTGAACCTTTCCGCGTTTAAGAAGGGCCAGCGCCGCCGTGCCTTCACCATCCAAAACAGGAGGTCTGTTGCCCGGCCCGCGTCGTAGCCCTACGCTCGGTAGCTAGCCATTACCCAGGGGGTGCCGTTGGCGCGTGAGCAGCGCAAACTGGCGGCAATCGTCGCGGCCGACGTCGTCGGCTACTCGCGTCTGATGGGGCGGGACGAGAGCGGCACGTTGGCGCGCCTGCGTAAGAACCGGTCCGAACACCTTGATCCAGTGCTCGCCAAATACGGAGGCCGACTGGTCAAGCTGGCGGGCGATGGTGCCCTGATCGAGTTCGCCAGCGCAGTCGATGCCCTCAGCGCGGCCATCGAGTTCCAGCAAGCTATGGCAGATGCCAACCGGGACCCCGCGGATACTGCGCTTGTCTTCCGCATGGGCCTGCACCTGGGCGACCTGATTGTCGAGGGTGATGATCTTTACGGAGACAGCGTGAACATCGCCGCCCGCCTTGAGGCTGAGGCACCTGCAGGGGGCATCGTGGTCTCGGGCACGGTCTATGAAGCGGTGATAGGCCGGTTGAAGGCGACCTTTACTGATCTAGGCAGCCTTGCCTTGAAGAACATCGATCGTCCCATTCTGGCCTTCAGCGTGAACTGGGCGCCATCGGATTGGCAACTGGCAGTAACATCCGCGCCAACCGTCGCACCCGGGACGACGTCGCAGACGCCGCTGCCCTTACCTGACAGGCCATCCATCGCGGTGCTGCCCTTTCAGAACATGAGCGGAGATCCAGAGCAGGAGTACTTCGCCGATGGGATGGTTGAAGACATCATTACTGCCCTGTCCCGCTTCAAGTCACTGTTCGTCATCGCCCGAAATTCGAGTTTCGCCTACAAGGGGCGCTCAACAGACATTAGGCAAGTGGGGCAGGAACTCGGCGTGCGCTACGTGCTTGAAGGCGGCCTCCGGAAGGCAGCGAATCGCATTCGTGTCACTGGCCAGCTCATCGACACGCTTAACGGTCGGCACCTCTGGGCGGAACATTACGACCGTGTTCTTCAGGACGTCTTTGCAGTCCAGGAGGAGATCACGTTGGCCATCGTGGCGGCCATCGCTCCGCAGATCGAAGCGGTGGAGCGGACACTCGCGATGCGCCGGCGGCCCGAGAATCTGAGTGCATATGAGATCGCGCTTCGTGCACGGGCGCATGCTTTGGAGGCGCTGGGTAGGGGCGACCGTGAACTGATCGAGCAGGCGATCCTCGAGGCGGAGCAAGCGCTGAAGATCGACCCAAACAGCGTTCAGGCACTGCAGTCCTTAGCCATGGCTTATGGCCAGATGTTGCTACTTCGGATGGGGACGGAAGGGAGCTTGCGCCACGCGACACAGGCAGCCACGCGGGCGATCGAACTCGATCCTACTGATGCCTTTAGCTATACGCTGCGTTCTCTGGCCATATTGCGCGGCCGGCAGTACGACCGCTATTCCGATGCTCTGGCCGATGTCCGACGCGCGCATCTGATAAACCCTAATGATGTTGAGACGCTACGAGTCGTCGCCGCATTAGAAACCGCAATCGGTGATGCCGAGCAAGCCATCGAGCGCGTGAAACTGGCGTTGCGATTGAGCCCCCGCGATCCATTGGAACCAATTGCCTTCGGCCTGCTCGCCTTTG
>WUUC01054474.1_pt1 | contig 17225 bp, 17 predicted proteins | sample 6278441 | NCBI WGS metagenome assembly WUUC01 (sample SAMN13675441, study PRJNA597444) | soil metagenome | isolation source: soil | place: USA: Washington | collected 2017-10 | reverse complement strand
TCGCGATGGGGATCGTCGTGATCCGCATGTTCTCCTCGCAAGCGGGCGGGGCGATTGCGTCGGCGCTGAGTCTCGCTGGCTGGCATCCGACCACGTTCCAAGGAATTGGCGCCGAAGGGCCGAACACGATGATCATGGTGACAAGGCTTTGGCCCCTCAAACCCAAAAAAATTCAAACTATTTTCGAACGCGAATTCGCCTATCCCGTCGCTTTTCCCACTGCGCCCATAAGTCGCCAATCCCAGGGCTTACCGAGGCGAGTTTCTGCACCGTTACACCGTCGTCATCAACGGGAACGGTCCGTAGCCCGTCAGCAATCGATCCTTCTGGCACTAGGTCCAACTTGTGGCCGGTGACAAACCAAACCCGCACGAATCGGGCCTCACGGCTGAATCGGCGTTTGGCTAAGTCTTTCAAGAACTCGTTGAACAATTTGTTATCACCCTCGGCTCTACTCTCCTGGCGAATCCCTATAAAGCCTTGAACGATCGAATCGCCTTCGTTGGCCGCGTCGGCAAGGTACTTAACTCCAGTGCGTAGAAACTGCCTTGTCTCCACTTGTTTATTGATTTTATCCATTGCGGCCTGACGATTCGCAGCCGACATTCGTTTCGGCAACTTTGCGGCCTCGCTTTCGATCCACTTAGCTCGTAGTTTGTCACTATTCGGTGAGGGAGCACTTGCAACGAGCCGATCGGCAACAACTTTCCAAGCCGTGACTTCGGGCGGGTAGCAGGTCTGCGAGTCAAACTTGCCGGCCGAAAATACTTCGACCCGCTCGATCAATTGGCCGAGGTAAGCGTTAAGTCGATTGCGGGCCTCCGTGCGCTTTGCCACATCCTTCTGCGAAATCGCCTTCTTGAGGCCATCTATTCCGAGCTGCCAATTATTGAATGTGTTTTTGGTCACTTTGAGGCGTTCAAGTTTGGACTGCAATTCTAAGAGTCGCGTCTCGGCGTCGGCGTCTTTGATTTGCTTCGTCGCACTTCGTTCTGCATACCGCTTGTTGAAGTCTTTATCATCCTTAAGGACCGGATCGAGCGATCTCTCAAACAGTGCGGCCATTTCGGCTTCACGTTTAGCTTTGCCGGCCTCCACCTCTTCGATTTGTACCTCTACCATCCTCTCCGCCAACTTGGCGTCACTAGGGTTCGTCATGAATGCTTCAGGGTCGATCCGCTTGCAATTGTTTAGCACTACCGCTTCAAGCTCGTCAGCTCTGAACAACGCGGCGCGGTTGCAGGCGCGATTGCGGGCATTGATGCAGTAGAAGTAGGTTGGGCGTCCTTCGCCTTTGCAGACTGTGTAGGACGCGCCGCCGCAGTAGGGACAGTATGCGAAGCCGCGGAAAAGATTGCGGACATATGTGGCAGGCCGTCCGCCCTTCAATGGCGACTTTTTGCGTTTGAGTTGCACACGCTCGAAGAGCTTGGCATTGTCCAGAGCGAGCGGGTAATACGTCTCAATCACGTCGCCAACCGGCACCCGTTTGTTCTTCTCACGGCGGTGCGGTTGGAAGTGACCTATGACCGCTGGATTAAAGAGGATCGTGCGAACGTACGCCTCAGTGAACGGCAGCACTTTGGCTGACTTCTCGGCGTGGGCCGTCTTCTCGCAATTCTTGGCTGACCCTTTCGACGGGTGCGGGACCGGCTTCCAACGCGAAACTTTGTTCAATGTTTCAGCGATAACGACAGGGCTCTTTGGCGGATCTTCCAGCCGCATCTTGAACGCCATCGTGATCGCTTCCTTGGCTCCGTCCAGCACGAAGAAGTCAAACTCCTTTTTTAGAGCGTTCTTCCATCCGGGTGAACCTGGCGTTACTTTGTCGCCGTTGGGCAGCGTCAGGCCGAGCCATGCCGGTATCCACTTAGTGAAGCGATTTCTGCTGCGGGTTGCTTTGTCTTTGCATGCGGCGCGTTTTCTAACCCACGACCCTTTCAGTCGCTCGCATTTTCTGGTCCGAGTTCTCATGAGCAATGTTGATGAATGCAATTAGCTGGTAGATCGTTTGCTTAATGTTTGCTTTGCTGTACTCAGTCCCATTGGCAAAGATCGACACGCCGCCCCGATTGATAATTTTGCCGATGACGACTTCAATGCCGTCGAGTACCGGCAAACGGCTGAGACGATCAATACCATCCACCACGAGAATCGAACCCGACTTCACTTCGCCTAACTCGATGGCGGCCAAGAACTTGCCCAATGCCCCTTTGTCGATATGGGCGCCAGTGTAGGCCGAGAGTTTGTCAGTGCCTTGAAAAAGCTCTTCGTCGAACGGCATATTCCGCTCTTTGGCAATCCTCTTGGCCGCTTCGTATGAAGTCTCTTGTTGCCGGGCTTCGCTGTCGCCTTTGCTTTGGATCGGACTCGAAAAGCGTCGGTAAGAATAGATCCGTGGTCCACCCTTCGGCGCTCGAGTTTTGGCATCGGCCTTTGTTGGCTTCTTAGCCATCGAGATACTCCTTCGCTGGTCCTCCGCATCTGGCAATCGAGAAAACGGGGATGGCCAGCGGCGAAGGAAGTCGCTGGCCCGGTCGCGGTTAATTACTCCACGACCGTCCCCGTTGGCAGTTTAGCAAACTTTCAAGGCATCAAATAGAATCCGTTTGTCCAACCGTTGGACAAACGCTGCTGTATCCCGCGGGCGGGGGCCTCAAGCCGGGCCGTTCCTGTTAAGAAGCCCAGCGAGCATTTAATACCCCCGCCCGCCTTTGGCAGGTCACGCAGGGAAGGCTACGCCCCGGCGTGACTTGCCCGCTTGTGTTCAAATAGCACGAGCGGCCAAACCGCCTTGAGCACTCGGCAGCTTAAGGACATGACCGAAAGCAGCTGCCGAGATCGAGGCGGACGCTGGCAAAATGAAGGAGTGAACGCCAGTGCCGCTCTCGCTTGTCAGCTAAAAAGTCTCGGCAATCCTAGAGGGCGTTGCTTGCCCGCCGTTCGCGTTGGCGCCGGCTTTTTTTGTGTCGACGCAATCACCACTTTTTTGGAGCAGTCCGCCATGATCGTCCGAACTCTTGCTGCGACTTTCGCCCTCCTGTCCGCCGCCACCGCCTCGGCGGCGATTCAATCGCTCAGCGGAGCGATTCAGCAGATCGCCCCGCCGTCCTCCGTTCAAGAAAACGCCGTGGAAAACAACGCTGCCGCCGGAATCTTCGCTGAACAGCAAGGCGTCATCCTCGCCGCGCCGCTCGCGGTCAACATCTCGACCTCCGGCGTTTTTGACCATTCGACCAAGCTCACTCCCGCGGCGATTCCTGCGGGAACGAAGGTCAACAGTTACTTTTTCCACGCGGATACGAACAACACCGAATTGCTCAGCGGAGGAATCGTTCTTGACGAACCTGTGCTGGGAATCATCTTGGGCGCAAGCGAGTCACAAGCTTCGCATTCCATAATGGGGGTTCCCTCCGTCGTCTACCCCGCGACCAGCACTAGCGAAGCGGCTCGGGCGGCGCTGGAACTCAAGATCGGCGAGGAGCATGTTCAATTCGACATGACGACGAGTACCGTGAGTTTTCTCGTCGTTCGCGACATCTTTTTCACGTCGAACATCTACGATAATTTCCGGATCGTCACCGCGGCGACAGTCCCTGAGCCGACGGCGCTCGCACTGGTGGGTTGCGGATTAGTCTTTATGATCGCGCAGCGAAGAAGGCAGTAGCTCATTGGACGCCGTTTCATGGCCGACTTCTCTCGTGGGGTTCGGATTTCAAGGCCCTGCTTCTCTCTATCATGATCTCCGGGATTTCTGTGAAGCAGTGTCTAGACGCTTGCATGTCAAAGCAGATTGTTGCTGGCGTTGCATCGCGACGCCAGCAACTTCGTTATCGGCGGCCATTCAAGCTCTACGGGCCGAGGACGCGCACGCTGCAACAGTTCGCGCAGTTGTCAAAACTTGCAATCCGCCTGTCCGTCGTGTCCAATCTTGGCACTCACATTCCCGCTGCCATCTTTTCGTCTCGCAAGGCTCCATTGTGGCCGGTTGGCTTTCCAGCTACGCGGATCGGTTAAACCGCAGTGTTGCGGCTCTGTTTGCCTTATTGGATCGTCCAAGAGTGTCGCGGCGGTCGGTGTTGGCACTACTAGCTATTCAGTCGGCGCTGCTCGCCTATAGCGCCTTTGTCCATAGCCCGACGCTCAACGAGCCAGGGCATTTAGTCGCGGGACTCAGCTATTGGAAATTCGGTCGATTCGACGTCTACAACGTCAATCCGCCGTTGGTAAAAATGATGGCAGCGCTGCCAGTGATGGCTGTCGGCTATGAAGAAGATTGGAGCGGATTTTACACTGGACCGGGGGCGCGGCCCGAGTTCAAGATGGGGAAGGACTTCGTCGCCGCCAACGGTGAACGTTCATTCTTCCTTTTTACAATCGCCCGCTGGGCTTGCATCCCGTTCAGTTGGATCGGCGGGATCGTTTGTTACTTGTGGGCTCGCGATCTTTATGGACGGCCCGCCGGCGTCATTGCATGCGCCATTTGGAGTTTCGAGCCGAACATCCTGGCCCACGCCTCACTGATGACCCCCGATGCCCATGCCACGGCGCTTGGGCTAGCAGCCTGCTATACCTTCTGGCGGTGGCTCAAACATCCGACTTGGACGCAAGCGATAGTCACTGGTGTCATATTGGGCCTTGCCGAACTGGCCAAGACGACACTGATTCTCTTCTACCCGCTTTGGCCCCTGCTATGGCTTTTCTACCGCTGGTTCGATCGTCGGCGGATGCAGCTATCAGACTGGCTTTGCGAAGCCGGGATGCTTGCCACACGGATGATAATCGGCCTCTACGTCGTTAATCTCGGCTATGGCTTTGAAGATTCGCTGAGACCGCTCGGCGACTACGAGTTCGCCAGCAAACTGTTTGCCGGAGAGGAATCGAGGAAGCCGGCAACTTCAGTGGGCGCGCCAATCACAAGTCACCAACTGCCAGTCGCCGTCTTGCGGAACCGCTTTGCCGGAAAATGGCTCGGTACCATTCCCGTCCCATTTCCCCGAAACTACCTCGTCGGAATAGATCTTCAGCAGCGAGACTTCGAGGATTACGGTCGGCTCTCCTATCTTCGCGGCGAGTGGCGCGACGGAGGATGGTGGTACTACTATCTTTACGCCATTGCGATCAAGGCACCACTGGGCCTGTTAGCTCTGGGGATTATGGCGGCTTTAGCGCTATGCTTTAGACGCTCGCCTGTCGAATGGCGCGACACCTTCATTTTGGTGCTGCCGCCGCTCGTCGTCTTTATCGTCGTCAGTTCGAAGACAGGGATCAGCGAGCATATGCGCTACGTGCTGCCTTGCTTTCCGTTCGCGTATATTTTGATCGCGGGGTTTTCTATGAATTTGATTGACAGGGAAGCTCGCGAACCGATATCTCGCCAAAGCGGCGAGGGTCGAATGGTAAGCAAACTAGCGACTCCGCTTCTCGTGACGCTCTTGTTTTGGTTCGCTTCGAGCAGTGCATGGATTTATCCGCACAGCTTGAGTTATTTCAATGAGTCAATCGGAGGGCCGCTGAATGGATCTGCTCATCTTCTGGGAAGTAATTTAGATTGGGGGCAAGACTTACGATACCTTGATTGGTGGATGAGGTCGGAAGATGTGGGCGAAGCTTTCTTTATCGATCTCGTCGGAATGCTCGATCCAAACGCTCTCGGAATCCCATTGTCGCGCTATTCAGGTCAAAGCCATTGGCGATATTCCGATACGATCCTAGAATCGGATCCAGCACATTATGTGGATCGAAAAACGCCAATTGTAAGCACTCGAAATACGCTCCAAGCCGGTCGACGCGAGACTTGCGACTGTGGCGAATTGGGCGAAACCCGAATGGAGAGGCCACTGCCTTCTATCGCAATCGCCTACTCGATGCATATCTACTTTTGCGGCGCGGGAATGTAAGGGGTGCCGAGCGAACGATGCGCTGGGGCCATCACTTTAGACGTGTTCAGAGTTCTATTGATGTTTTCACACGCAATGTCGCTCAGCGTATTTCGCACCCGTATGCCTTCTGTCCTTCTTGTTCTCGGCATGTCAGCGATGATCTCCTTGCAGGGTTGTGGAAACGCCTTCGATAGATCTGCTTCAGTTTCCATAGTCGAATGTGCGAAAAGGTCTGTCGATCTAGGTGCGCTGGATGTTGAAGCTCCCGCTACGCACGATGCGACATTCCAGCTTCATAACAATACAGCCGAGGCGATTGAAATCGTAAGCATAGTCACCTCGTGCGGATGTCTCGCAGCAGATGGCTACCAGCGGTCGATTCCACCCGCGGGTGACTCTGATATCAACTTCAAGCTTGTCGTCGCCCCCGTACCAGGTTCATTCGCGCGTACGGCGGTTGTGCGCTTCGCTTCCGCTGCGGTTCCACCGGTGGTGCTAACGGTTGTGGGGTCAGTGCGGACAAGTGACAAGATGACTTCGCATCCCGAGAGCGTGCAACTCGCGAGCATAGTACTTCCAAATAAGTTTGGTGAACTGCCGTCGCCACAGTTGCACGAAGACGTAGTTGTCTCGAGGTACGATGGCAAGAAATTTACTTTACTTCCTCCTACGACCAGCGTGGACTGGCTTACGGCCACCCTGAGTGATGGAGAAGGCCAGCCGTCGAGCCGTCACATGATTCGCCTTCACGTCGACCCGAAGAACGCTCCAAAAGGTAAAGCAAGCGCTACCGTCTCATTAGAACAGTTGGCCGGCGCAACACCGTTATCAGTAGTAGTTCGCGGCTATTTTCATCCCGCAAGCGATCTATTCAAACGAAGTATAGTTATTCCTGAACTGCGTCGTGGGCATCACCACGATATCGACATTCTCAGCCCGCTCGGGATTGAGGTTTTACAAGCCGAGTCCCTAGCCAGACTTTCCATAGCCGTTAGTAACGCTTCAGGTATATCAGCCGCGATGTCTCCGGCGCGATCTGGAGCCTTGCGTCTCACAGCAGATAGTTCCTGCAAAGAGGCATTCTTTTCAGGACAATTGGTCATCAGTGTCGACGGCAGCGACGAGGATGTTGCGATTCCACTTTCAGTTTTGCGGTTTGTTCCACTGGATGCAGGAGACCCGAAATGAGTAAAGCATTTGTTCGTTTTCCAACAGCGGCTGCCCTAAAAGCAGTTGCCATCTTGAGTTGTATGACTGCCGGCACGATTGCAGTCGGGGGGGCGATGCGGGATTCCGTCTGCAACTCAGGAGGCGCCGCTTCGTGCGCAGACATAGGCAATCTGCGGTGCGGCATTCAACTTGCATATGAAGGCAAATGCGGCGGAGTTTGCTTTTTATGCACAGCCACCACAGCGCTGGAGACGGCAATCTGCGTCCCGCTGGAGGGAGAAACGTGCGACGATGATGCCACAATAGATTGTGGACCGATGAGTACGGCCAAATGCGTCCGGCTTGGCATCGAAGACTGCCAATGCAGCCACCTTGGGCCTAGTGAAGCTGATTGCGGAGAATATCCCTCCTGTTAGTCCTTAATTCGGTCTGAGTCGGGGCGGAGGGACGACGCATGAAGCCCTCCGCCCCACTATCAACATGGCATGCAACACGACGCCCAGGCTTAAGGGTGTCTGCTGGGCCACGGTGGGAACTATCCGCTGAGCGGTCCTGAATGGAGGTCCAATATGGCGTGGCATAGAAGTAGCACTCAAAGTCCTACAATGCGCTGCCTCGCGTTCATGGCTGCCATCGCAGCTGTCCTATTTCAAGCACCGAGCAGTCGCGGCGAGACAGGCATTGCCAACGCTGAGGCTCCTGCAACCGCAGGGACGGACACGTCACAGCTCACCGATGACGAATTACAGTCATTGGTGATAGCTGTCCTAAAGGCGCGATTAGACATCGCATCCAATTTGCACGTGGTGTCTGAAACTCGTAATTGGGTAGGAGCCGGCCAGAAGCCCGACAAAAAGCATTGGGTGCATCGGTATGACCACAAACAACTTGGCGAGTCATACCGAAATGATGTTTCACTGCAGCGCGTTGACGCAAGCAATGCTCCGATTGGCGAGCCAATGCCATCACTTTCAAATTTTACAGCCGAAACCGGCAAGGCCATGATGCAAGGCCGAATGCAGAAAGGTGGCGAGAACCAATTCGTAGGACGAATCGACAAGGCTCACGACAACGTTCTCACAGGCTATGCATATCAAGCGTTCTTGCTTGACCATCCATTAAGGACGCCCTTGTCGCACATTCCGTATTTACTATCCTGCGTGAACGAATGGACGATCGAGCGTGAAGGCAATATTGTCAAGATTTCGTGCCCATTCCGTGACATTGTCGGAGGAGAAATCGATCCGGACGGAATTTATAGATGCAGCTTGGCGGTTGATCGGGGCTTCTGCCCAATAGAGATAGAAGAACTTTCTGGCGATCACGAAGCACGTAGTAAGTCATGGGCGAGAGTTGTGACATCCGTGAACAAGTGGCAGCAATTTGGTGGCGAGTGGTTTCCTCAAGAATTCACTAGGGAAGTGTGGTGTGATCAATACACACCCGGAAAGCGTGGAGTATCAGAAGTTCGTCTGTTGGATCTAGAAATAGGTAAAGTTACACCTGCCGACCTTGTCATTACTTTCAAGGAAGGAACGCGAGTCGTTGATGCAATAAACGGCGTGCGTTATATGGTCGGAGATGCCGGCAAGCCCGTCGCTGAACGAGCGCTTCTTACGACAGCCGCTATAGACGAAGCTCCGTCACAAACTGTGGGTCTGCGCTGGTTGACAATCGTCCTAAACGTAGCAGTGGTGGTGATTCTTGCCGCCGCCTATTGTTGGAGCCGATGGTATAAGTCAAGGACAGGTGTATAGCATTGCAGGCTATTTCTCCCACAAGCTGATCCAAGCGGTTACGAAAATCTCAACCGCGTTCCAAGATTTGTACCGACTAGGCGACGAAGAGAGCTTCGATCAGCAGCTTGATTCAAATGAGATGCTGTGTCGTTAATGCGGAGCGGCCTCGTTGTCCGGACTGAGGCAGTAGCCTAGAAGCGGCCGATGACGGCTTTTTGGCGAAAGCGTAGTGCAACTTTGCCGCTCCCGGGCTGACGCTCAATTTGCAATATCCTCCAACGTGAAGTGGGAAACAATCACAAGTTGTGCGTGCTCTCACGGACGTGGAACTCAATGCAAGCCGTTATCCCACTAATCGTTGGCACCTTGTTATTTGCCTCTGCATTCTTGAAGGCATGGGGCGGGAGCGACTTTCGGACAATTAGAGTGGAGTTCTTCTATGCTTTCATCATCTTCGAGTTGACCCTGGCGGCAGCGTGCTTTGTCGGCTTCCAGCCGCGCAGAGTCCGGCTGCTGCTCTTCATGCTATTCGCCTGCTTCGCTGGATATGCGACGTATTTGCTGACGACCGACGCCAAATCGTGCGGCTGCTTTGGAGCCGTGACCGTTCCTCCAGTATGGACGCTGTCACTAGATATCTTCGTCCTAACGCTCTTGTGGAAATGGCGACCGCAGCAAGATGCCGCTGACAAACGGACAATCGCCGCTTTCGGATGGATGAAGTGGAGCGTGGTTTACGCGACAATGGCTATGCCGGCGACGATTGTCCTCCTCGCCCGGCAACCCGCGGTGTTGAGCGACGAAGATTCCTTGGTCGACATGGGCAGCATCGTGATACTTGAACCTGAAACGTGGGTGGGACAGCCATTGCCGATCGTAAGCGAAGTTGACGTCGGCCACGAACTGACGACAGGCGAATGGCTTGTCGTCCTATACCATCACGACTGCCAAAAATGTCAACAGGCGACGCCACTGTATCGCGAGCGCGCAGTGCAATTAGCGCACGCAGGCGACCCGCGCCGCATCGCGCTCATCGAAACCCCTCCTCATGCTGCACAGTTTTCAAAGTTGAATACCATACCCTGCTTAGAAGGGCGGTTAAGCGACGAGCGAGAGTGGTTCGTGCAAACGCCAGTGGAGATTACGCTCAAGGAAGGCAAAGTCGTCGACGTGCGTCGGGAGTTGTGACAAAGATGAGTCGTCGCCCCACGGCTTTGCTAGCTAGCGCCAACATTGCCGACCGCATTGAGATCAAACAACGCCTCATCTGCTCCATCAGGCTCGAAATTTAGCACATTTAGCTTCAATGTCTTCAATTGCTAACGACAACAAGGAACTGGAGCGTGAGCCTGCGGCAGGGGCTTCTCGCAATTTCCAGCCGCTGACTTGGCTGCTCGCCCTCGCACTGTTGGCGCTCAATCTGCAAATGATGCCGCACCCTGCGCGGACGTTGGGAGCCCTGGTATCCATGCTCGATGTCAGGCAGTGGAGCCAATCCACCTGGTTCCTGGCGACGGTCACCGCGGTTGCCGTCCTGACGCATATACGGTTCGGTCACGAATGGAAGCTCGCCTGGGTTCGCCGTCGAGCGACGGCCTCCTCGCGCCGAGCAGGCACCAAGCGGCGGAAGGCGAGCGATCCGCAAAAAACGGACGAAACCGCCGCCGACTACGAAGCCCGTCTGCAGCGAGACCGCGAGTGGCGCGAGCGAGCGAAAAAACGGATGCCGTTTAGTTAGGTACATCCCTCGAATGGCGAACTTTTTACCCTTCATCGCGATTGCCTTTCTCAGCATCTTGCTTCAAGGCTCTATGTCGTTAACCAATGAGGCTAATAACACGACGGTGACCGCGATGGCGGACCTCGCCAGCAGGCCTAAGCCGGACACCGAATCTTCAGTCGCTGATGCGTTTGAGGACGCGTTAGCGCCGTCGGCAGCCGATTCGCCGAGCGAGGCCGAAAACAAGGAGTACGCCTTCCTCGATCTTCTGACGGAGAAAGTCTTTCGCTACACCGGCGGCGGGTATCAGGACCGCGAGTTTCGCTACCGACTCTTTGTACCGGAAGGCGTTGATGGGCGGGAGCAATTTCCTCTGGTGGTGTGGCTCCACGGCTTCGGCGAGGCGGGGAACGACAACGCTAGCCAACTCCATTATCTCGACAAACTGATCTTTCAGCCTCCTCGAAGAAGAGAATACTTCCCCTTCTTTTTACTCGCCGTGCAATGTCCCAAGGATAATCCTCGATGGACGACCGATTCCGCCGATGCAGACGATATGCTAAACGTCGCGTTAGCCATTTTGAATGAGACTTGCGACAGCTATCATGCCATCGATCTTAAACGCCTCTCAGTAACTGGCATTTCCAGTGGAGGAGCGGCGTGTTGGGAGTTCGCCGCCCGCGAACCTAATCGCTTCGCCGCCTTGGCGCCGATTTCGACGACTGGAGCCAGCAACATCCCGATTGAGCGCCTAGTGAAGACGCCAATCTGGGCGTTTCAATCGCAACGAGATCCCGTCGCTCCAATTTCCTACGTGGATCGCATAGTCCGCGCGCTTAATAAGGCAGGTGGCTCTGCGGAACTGACGGCGGTCAATCAGTCCCCGACGAGCAAGCTTTGGGTGCACGACGCCTGGACCGAGGCGTTCAAAGAATATGGTCTTCTGGAGTGGCTGCTGGCACAGCGACGCGGCGAGAGAGCGTTGAGTCCACAATGGCATGTCCTGCAACGGAATTATGTAAACTGGAATTATCTTTGGCCTCGCCTGATTCCGGTCGCTATAGCGGCGTTGGGCGTAGCGGCCTGGAGAAACGAGAAGCGACGTCATCGGACCGCTCAAACTTCGTCGGTCGCAGACAGCCAAACGGAGGATGTACCATGAATAGGCATCAACGCCTCTCGGCTGAAACGCGAGCTATGACGCTTCCCGAAGTCCTGATCGTCCTCGGCGTGCTGGGCATCCTCCTGCAACTGTCGCTGCCGGCGATCTTAACGGCCCGCGATTCCTCGCGCCGCACCCAGTGCGAAGACAATCTGCGGCAAATCGGTCAAGCGCTGGCCCAATCCGAAGACGCCCACAAAGCCATGCCGCAGGCGGCCGGGTATTATCCAGGCAGCGCGCCGGAGGGGAACACGGGTCGCCCCGCGCCAGATCAGTTACCCAAGACGGCGCCCGCCGTGCTGGCGTCGATCCAGTATTTTCTGTTGCCGTATCTCGGTGAACAAGAGCTCTACATGTGCTGGCGCGAAACAACGCAAGGCCAAGTCTTTCTCACTGACAATCCCAACGGCATTCCCCCGTCGTTCTATTTGTGTCCGTCGGACATGACTTCCCAGACGCCGGGCATCGTGACGCTTCCTGGGAGCCCCTTGCGGCTCGGCGTGGCGAATTACGTGGCGAATATCCAGGGGCTAGGGCATTGGTGGGACGGCACGGTCGATCCGGCCGTCCCGAAGCAACCCAACTTTGACGTGAAGCCGCGCCGCAGCGATTTTTCTGACGGCGGTTCCCATACGATTGCGTTTGCCGAGCGGTATCAGGTCTGCATCGATTCCGGGGCTTCGCGACCGGGATGGCTCGGGACGGTGCCGTCTCGTATGGACGCAGTGTTTGCATGGAACGAATCGACGGATACCCCACTGATCCGTCCGCCGCAGATTGCGCCCGAGGTCGAGGTCTGCGATCCCGACGCGACGCAATCGGCGCATCCCGGCGGAATGAATGTGCTGATGATCGACGGCAGCGTTCAGCAGCTAGGCTCCATTGATGAGACGACTTGGGAAGGCATGATCATGCCTAGCGACGGAACTGCGAACTCGGCCAACGCTTTGTAAGGCATAAAGCTCCGTCTGGATGCTTAAACGCTTCTCGTTACTTCCGCGATGACGAAGGAACCGCGACGATGGGCCGACGCCCTGGATTTACCTTGATCGAACTGCTCATCGTTGTGGGCATCATCGCGATCCTGGCGCAACTGCTGCTGCCCGCCGTCCAAGCCGCTCGCGAGGCGGCGCGCCGCACCCAGTGTCAGAACAATCTGCGGCAGATTGGCCTGGCGCTGACCTCCTGCCACGACGCCCATGAGAAATTTCCACAAGCGGCCGGTTACTTTCCCGGCGACGCTCCCGACGGCAACACGGGCGTGCCCGACGAGAGCAAGTTTCCGAAGACTCCGCCGGCGATTCTGGGATCAATTCAGTATTTTTTATTGGCCCACATCGAGCAAGGCAACCTGCGGAAGGAGTGGAGCGGATGGACGCAAACCGGCGTCTGGCTGGAGCAAAATCCCGACGGCATCCCCCCAGCTCTTTACCTCTGTCCATCGGATACGAGCACAGAACCTGCAGGCCAAGTCTACGTTCCCAATTTGGAAACGACGGCCGGCGTCACCAATTACGTCGCCAATATTCAATCGCTGGGACATTGGTGGGACGGCACCGGCGGCTGGGGCAAACCCGCCCAGCCAAGCTTCGACGCCAAGCGAACGCTCGCTCAGATCACTGACGGCACGACCCACACTGTCGCCTTCGCCGAGCGCTACCAGCTATGCCACGACCCCGACATCGGTCGCCCGGCGTGGCTGGGAACCTATCCTGTCCCTATGGACCCGGTGTTCGCTTGGGATCATCCGGCGGAACTTCCTGTGATTCGCGTTCCGCAAGTCGGACCTTCAATCGAACAGTGCGATCCCGAGTCGACGCAGTCGGCCCACTCCAGCGTCATGAACGTGCTCCTGTTCGACGGCAGCGCCCAAGGAATCAGCGAGTCGATCGACAAAGCCACTTGGAAGTACCTCCTGATGCCGCAGGACGGGGAAGTCGTCGCGGCAGGCGCGTTTCAATAATCGACATGTGAGCTGAAAGGCCGGCAAGGCGTGACCTCTACGCGGCTCTGCAGACGCTGGTTGGAACTGCTGCTAGCGGCGTCTGTCGTCGCCCTGGCGGTTCAAGTTGGTTGGCCAACGATCGACCAGTGGCGTCGCCGGCCCCGTCCTGGAACGCAGACGCTTCAGAGCTGGCGTTCCAATCTGGCGGGGGCTCATTCGATTAACGCCGATTACTGGCTTTACCTTCCTGCGGACTACGGCGCCTCGTCGGAGCAGTGGCCGCTGGTCGTCTATCTACATGGCGCCGGCGAGCGCGGTCGGCGGACCGACCGCGTGAAAATCTATGGATTGCCTTTTGATCTTGACCGCGGCCGGCAGTTTCCGGCGATCGTCGCGACGCCGCAGTGCCGACGCGATTCGTCGTGGAGACCTGAGGATTTGGCGGCGCTAACGGATCATCTTGAAGACCGATTCGTCGTCGATTCCAATCGGATTTACATGATGGGTTACAGCATGGGAGGATTCGGCGTCTGGGAGTTTGCCGGTCGATTTCCGCAGCGGATTGCGGCGATCGTGAGTTTCGCCGGGGCCGCCGTTCCTCAAACCTCGCCCCGAATTGCCGGCGTCGCCGCCTGGGCAATCCATGGCGAACAGGACGACGTGGTTGATTCAAAAGTCAGTCGCGACGCCATTGAAAAACTGCGCGGCACCGGCGGCATTGGTCACCTGACATTGTTGCCGGACCGTGATCATGGCATTCCAAACTTTCTGAATGAGAATCCCGAGATCATCGACTGGCTGCTGCGGCAATCGAAGGGTCGTTCGCGCGCCAACGTTGCTATTGAGAAATAAGAGATTGTCGCTCGAATTCGACTTAGCATCGTTTTCCAGCGATTTTCGGCGGCCGTATAACTTAAATCGCAGATTCTAATGCTTGCAGTGTACGATGAGCAAAGCAATTCATTCCGCTGTCCTTACCGCCGAGGTCGCCACTACTGGCGGCGCGCCTCTGTTGTCGATCATTATTCCGGCCTTTAATGAACGTGCCACATTGGAAGAGTTAGTTCGACGAGCGACGCAACTCCAGTGTCATAAAGAAATATTGATTGTCGACGATGGGTCAACCGACGGCACGACGGATCAGATCGCTCAACTGACTCAACTCATCGGCGTGCGCGGCCTGTATCATTGCCAAAACGCTGGCAAGGGAGCAGCGATCCGTACCGGGCTTCAACAAGCATTCGGCGAGATCATCGTTATCCAAGACGCCGACCTGGAGTACGACCCCGCAGAAATCGAGAAGCTCATTGAGCCGATTGTTGAAGATCGGGCTGACGTTGTATATGGAACTCGCTTTGGAAGCGGCCAACCAACCGCAGGCCCTCTCTCGCGACGGGTGGCAAATCGCTTTCTCACTTGGCTATCTAACCGCTCGACAGGACTTGGCCTCACCGACATGGAAACTTGCTACAAAGCATTTCGACGCGAAGCCATTGCCGGCATTCTGTTGCGCGAAGACCGCTTTGGATTTGAGCCTGAGATTACGGCGAAGATAGCGCGGGGAAGTTGGCGGATCATAGAGGTGCCCATCAGTTATGATCCCCGCGATCATAGCAGCGGCAAGAAGATCGGCTTCCGCGACGGCCTGCGAGCCATTTGGTGCATCTTGCGCTATTCGCGCTGGGACTAACTCGACCGCCAGTTGTAAAGGCGAAGTCCAATGGCGCCGATGGCGGCGGTAGCGACGAGCGTCGCTTGAATGACGAATTGATCGTCGGTAACGGCTGCGCCGTTTACCCAGCGAAGAAACGGCGCCAAGACGACTATGACCCAACAGGCGAATTCTATCGCCGGCGCCGCGTCGCGAAATGAGATCGCTTCCTCTGAGGCGCCGCAAGCTACATTTTCATCAGGGTCCAATCGCAGGCGGCGTGTTTCCTCGTCACAGTCGTTTTGGACCTTGTCGCCTCGCTCCGAGTCTTGCTTCATGACGCCTTTTCTCCATCGCTCATGATAGCGAACATGAACCCAAATGGGAGTCCGTACCATGAACCAAGCCGGCAGCGCAGCCTATTTCGATCAGCACTACTCAGTGATTGTCAGTCATCCCTTGGTTGCCGCCCGACCAATCTTGTTAAAAGATCACTCAACCGAGGCGGATCGTCGTTGTCGGTTCTGCCATCGCGGCGAGCCTGAGGCGGTTTTTGGGGATGACGCTCATGCCGTTCCTGCGTTCTTAGGGAACAAGAGCCTATTTTCGCTGAATGAATGCAACGAGTGCAATCATTATCTCGCTGAACAGTATGAAGACCAACTATCCAAAAAGCAGATGTTTCAACACGCCGCAACGCAGTTAAAAGGGAGGAACGGCGTGCCCACGTACAAAGGGGGGCCTCTGCGAATCGAAGAGGGCGAGAACGGTCCTCAAATCACGATCACCGACTCGGCGCTCTTCGCACAAGCATCCCAACCGGGACCGATCGCCTTTAATCTTTCGCTGACAGTGCCCTCCCAGCGTTACGCACCGATCCGTGCGGCAATGGCGTTGATCAAAGTCGCCTGTTCCATGAGCCCTGTCGACGAGCTAGCCAATATTCGACCAGCCATCGATTGGCTCATTCGACCAGACCGAGTTTCGATTGGAACATTTCCCGTGCTGAAGGCTTTCACGCCTGGAACGAATCCTTATGGAACGGGATACATAATGATGCTACGTCGTAGGACGGACGAACCGATTCCGTATCTTTGGTGCATTCTCGCTACGGGAAACTTTCGCTTTCAATTCTTCGTTCCCTTCTGCTTGGCCGATGCATGGCTCCACAGCGGCGAAGTCGTTACATGCCACCATTATCCCGTGCCGTTCGGCGAAGACTGGCCCGACGGGAATACTGAGTTTGAGTCGTTCGATTGGGCTGGGGATGAACTTGTGGCGGATATGATGAACGTTGCCGTTAACGTCGAGCGAGCGGAACGAATCGACGATTGGTCCGAGACATGATCGTTCGCCGCTGCTTTGGCTGGGAAACTACGCTCTAAGGAATCGTCGAACTACGAATGAGAAGTCGCTCTGCAATTCGCCTCCCCATGTAGCGCCAGAAGACTTCCGGCGGAACGTCGTCTCCATGATCTTTGAGCGTGCGGCAGAGCATAAAGCTGTTTTGACCGCTCGCGATTGGATACTGGTCGTAAGCCTCGTTGTGGGGCAGCGGAACGAGGCTGCGGAGGACAGACACGATTTTTGGAATCCGCGCCTCCCGAACGTTCATGGCGCGCACTGCGTAACGAAGCGCGGCGACGACGCCGTTCCCGTCAGGGTCGGGAGCCGTGCAGAAGTGGAAGAAGATGCCCGGGAGCGGAGTAATCGCTGAGCCTGGAACCGCCGGCGGCAGGGGCTGGTCGTTGGGGCACGCCTTCATTGCGTGACGCAAAAAAGTTCTCGCGGTGTTTGCCAGTTTATCCCGATCCTTCTCCTCGTTCTTCGGTCCATGTAGCAGGTAGCTTAGCAGTGCACTGATGGGCCGAAAACCGAAGACGAGCCACAGATCGTTGTCCGGCCGAAGGGCGTTGAGCAGCGTAATGGTGTGGGGATCAATCTTGTCTTCGGTCC
>WUUC01216156.1_pt1 | contig 17227 bp, 10 predicted proteins | sample 6278441 | NCBI WGS metagenome assembly WUUC01 (sample SAMN13675441, study PRJNA597444) | soil metagenome | isolation source: soil | place: USA: Washington | collected 2017-10 | reverse complement strand
TTCGCAAGTCCTGCGGATAGCGCACGTTGACTGAAAAGCGGTTTCTCCCCTCCACCGTGACGCTGATCGGCGTGCCGCCGATGGCTGCCTCGATGGTCCGTTGCACATCGCCGACCCGGAGCCCGTAGCGCGCCAGTGCGTCGCGGTTGGGGATGATGTCGAGATACAATCCACCCAGGTTGCGTTCGTACAAGACGCTGCGGGTCCCAGGGATCGGGCTCAGCAGGCGCTCGAGGGTGATCCCCACCTTCTCGATCTGGGCCAAGTCCGTGCCGAACACCTTCACGCCAATTGGAGTCCGGATGCCCGTGGTGAGCATGTCGACCCGCGTCTTGATGGGCATCGTCCAGGCATTCGTCCAGCCGGGCAGCTGCATGCGCCGATTCATCTCGGCGGTCAGCTCGTCCCAGGTCTTCGCCCGCTGCTCAGGCCAGAGCGGCCGCACCGCTGGCTTGAGTACCTCTGGCATCCACGTCGAGTACCAGCGTTCCTGCGTCACCCGTGGCCATTGGTCCTGGGGTTTGAGCCGCACCGTTGTCTCGACCATGGTGAGTGGCGCGGGATCGGTGGGTGTGTCGGCGCGCCCCACCTTTCCGAACACGCTGTCCACCTCAGGGAAGCTCTTCAAGATCCGGTCTTGGATCTGCAGTTGCTGCTTCGCCTGCTCGATGGATATGTTGGGGAAAGTAATCGGCATGTATAGGATGTCGCCCTCGTTCAAGGGCGGCATGAACTCGTGCCCGAGCTTGCGCGCGAGAGACACCGCGGAGACGACCGCGAGCACGCCGATGCCAACTGTGGAGAGGGGCCGACGCAACGCGACATAGACGAACGGCTTGTACAGGCGAATCAGAAACCGGGAGACCGGGTGCCGGGCTTCGGGGAAGATCTTGCCTCGTATCAAGAAGTCTCGCAGCGCCGGCGCGAATGTGATCGACAGCAGGGCCGCGGCCAACATGACGAACGTTTTTGTGTAAGCTAGCGGCTTGAAGAGCCGCCCCGCTTGGCCGGTCAGGCCGAATACCGGCAAGAAGGCCACCGCGATGATCAGCAGCGAGAAGAAGATGGCCGGCGTGACCTCGCGCGCGGCCTCGGCGAGGAGTCGGTGACGGTCAGCCCCCGGCGCCGCGTGTTCGAGCTTCTTGTGAGAGGCCTCGATCATCACGATTTCCGCGTCGACAGTGGCACCAATGGCGATGGCGATCCCCCCCAGGCTCATGATCGTCGAAGGGATGTCGAGGAGATACATGGGGATGAAGGCCAGCGCCACGCTGACCGGGAGGCTGAGGATCGGCAGCAGCGCGCTACGCAAATGCAGCAAGAAAAGGATAATGACGAGACTGACGACGATCGCTTCTTCGATGAGCGAATGCTTCAACGTTTCGATGGCCCGACCGATCAGGTCGGACCGGTCGTAGGCGATTTCGAGTTCCACGCCTTCGGGAAAGCTGGGTCTAAGGTCGGCAACCTTCTGCTTGACGCGCTTGATGACGTCGAGCGCGTTTTCGCCGTAGCGCATGGCGACGATCGCGCCGACAGCTTCTCCCTCGCCGTTCCACTCGAGCAGCCCCCGGCGGATCTCAGACCCGAAGCGCACGCTCGCGACGTCCTTCACGGTCACCGGCACGCCGTTTGGGCCGCTCGCGCGCACCGCGACGCTCTCGATGCTCCCGAGATTCTGGATGTAGCCCTGGCCGCGCACGTAGTATTCGCGCCCCGACATCTCGATGATGCGCCCGCCCACGTCGTTGTTCGAGTCTCGAATCGCCGCGATCACGTCTTGAATGCTCACGCCGTAAGCACTCAGCTTGTTGGGGTCGACGGTGACTTGATACTGCTTCTGATACCCGCCGACGCTGGCCACATCGGCTACGCCGGGGACGCTGCCCAGCGCGTAGCGCAACGTGAAGTCCTGGAACGTGCGGAGCTCATCCAGCCCGTGTTTGCCCGTTCGATCGACCAGCGCGTACTGGAATACCCATCCGATGCCCGTCGCGTCGGGCCCGATCGACGATCGGGCACCTTCAGGGAGGCGATCCCGAATTCCGCTCAGATACTCCAGCACGCGGCTGCGAGCCCAGTAGACGTCCGTGCCCTCCTCGAAGATGACATAAACGAAGCTCATCCCAAACATGGAGAACCCGCGGACATCGGTGACATGCGGGGCCGCGATCAAAGACGATACGATGGGATACGTGACCTGGTCTTCGACCAGGGTCGGACTGCGACCCATCCAGTCGGTGAATACGATGACCTGTGGGTCGGACAGATCCGGAATGGCATCCAGCTTGGTCTGCCGAATCGAGTAGATCGCGGCTACCAACGCAAAGGCGACGCTAAGGATGACCAGGAACCGGTTCTTGGCGCAGAACTCGATAATGCGGGATACCACGTGCGTGCGTTCCTTCAGCGCCAGGGCCGAGTGATGGCGTTCTTGCAGTCGTCTTCCATCGTGCCCATGCCACGGTGCACGTGCTCGCAAGCCAGGCAGGCGTCGTATTTTTCAGGAAAGGCAGCCTTGTCGATGGCCTCGTCGCAGGTGGACGCCTCGGCCTTGCCCTCGTGCGCATCAGGGCCTTGAATGGCAGCGTGGAGGCGGCTTTCGGAGTCGATGAGGAAGTTGCCCGTGGTCACCACCACGTCCCCAGGAGCTATTCCTTCCAGGATCTGGACCTTGTCATTTCCGCGCTGCCCCGGCTTGACGGCTCGGGGCTCAAAGCGGCCGCCCCGCTTCACCACGAACACGTACTGGTGCTCTCCGGTGTCGACCAACGCCTCCGCCGGAATCACGGTAGCGCGAGCGGCGTCCATTTTGATCACCGTGGCGGCGTACATGCCCGGCCGCAGCTTCATGCTCCGATTGTCGAGCTCGACCCGAACGCGGAGTGTCCGTGTCGATGAGTCGATCACTGGATACAGGAAGCCGACCTTTCCGGTAAACCGCTCGCCGGGGTACGCGCCAACCGATACCTCTGCGGTTTGGCCCACGCGGACCCGCCCAACCTCGTATTCGTAGATATCCACCAGCACCCAAACCTTTGACAGGTCGGCGATCTCAAAGAGCTCGGTACCGGGTTGTACGAAGGCGCCCTGGGCCGCGTTCTTGCTGACGACGTATCCACCGATGGGTGCCACCACAGCGACCGTGCGCGATGGTTTTCCGCTCTTGGCGATGTCATCGATCTCCGCCGCAGAGAGACCGAAGAGCTCCAGGCGAGCGCGAGCATCTCGTTCGATGGACTCCCCGCTCATTGGGGGCTGAGCTGGCGCCCCAGTCGCTAGCAAGCTCCAGCGACGTGCTGCCAAGAACTCTTGCTGCGCGGGCAACAGCTCCAGGTTGTAGAGCCCAGCCAGCACCTGTCCACGCGCGACCTTTTGACCCGTCGTCGCCACCTCGAGTCGCTCGATCCAACCCGAAAAACGGGTGTGCACTCGGGCCAACCTGGATTCATCCGCACTGACGAAGCCGACGGCGCGCAGCTCGGGCGCGAGCGCCTCGAGGGTCGCCGGGGCCGTGCGTACTCCAATATTCTGGATCCGATCCAAGCTGAGCTCGATGGGGACGAGACCGAGGACGGGCGGCATCGCACTCGAGCGCTGGGTGACTCCAGGGGTGGCATTGTCGACCGCGTCCGCAGGAGCTTTGCCTGACGCCGTCTTCGGTGTAGCTTCTGCTGGCCGCTTCTCGAGCCTCATCTCGCAGACGGGGCAACGTGCATTTGCGTCGACGCCGGTCTCCTCCGGATGCATGGGACAAAAGTACGGGTCAGACGGGTTGTGCCGATGACCCACGTGCTCGCCAGCCGTGGCATCCGCAGGGAGTCCTGCGCCTTCAGCGAGAGTGGGCCTGTCACTTCCGGGGTGCTTGCCTTCGCTCTCCTTCTTGACGAGCGTCATGCTGCAGATGGGGCACTCCCCAGGGTGATCCTGCACGACCTGCGGATGCATGGGGCAATAGTATTGGGCAGCCGCTGCGCTAGCCGGATCGCTCGCTACCAAACCAAACGAATAGCTCACGGAGAGCACCGCGATCACCGCCATCAATGCGACGAGCGCCCATCGCACCAACGCCATTGCATGAACCCCGCGAGGTGGCGCCTCAGGATCTACGTCGTCAGCGTGACCAAGGCCACCTGCGCTCGGGCTCGCGCTGCCGGGAGTGATCCGCGGCGATTGTTCGTCTTGGGCCATGTTATTCGTCCTCCATCGACTGGGAAAGCCCGGATGGGGCGCCCGCGGCACGCTCCAGGTCTGCAACCGCGATCTCCATCCGAACCAACGCACGCTCCCGCTCGATGCGGACATCGAGCAGCGCGCTCAGGGCGTCTAAAGTACCGGACAATTCCGATTGACCCCCCCGGTAGGCGGCCTCTGCAGACTCGAAACTCTGCTGCGCCAGCGGCACGAGATCACGCTCGATGATCGCGAGGGACTCGCGAGCTGCTCTGAGTCTCTCGGCTGCCTCGTAGAGCTCATATCGAGCGGCAGAGCGCGTGCTCGTCAGCGCGCTGGTTTCTGCGGCCAGCTTCGCCTCTGCTGCCCTCACCGCCTCTGCATGTGCACCGTTGAACCAGGGTAAATTCATCGAGAACATGACCCCGTAGTTGTGTCGATCGACCTCGGGCGGCATGTACATGTATTGCAAACCAACCATAAAGCTCGGCCACCGGGCGGAAGCGCGCGTGGCTTTCAACTCGCTTTCGCGAACCTTCACGGCGTCCTCGGCAGCCGCAATCTCGGGACGATGCCCTTCGTGAATGCTCTCCAGGCGAGCCAACCAACGCTCTCCGACGGGTTCCAGCGCTGCTGGCGGACCCAGAGGCGCTTCGGGAGCACGGGCTAACAAGGTGTTCAACAGCGCGCGCGCCGTGCGGCGATCGCGCTCGATGCTGGCGACGTCGTTGTGGAGTCGCGCCATCTCCAGGGATGCCCGCACGACGTCCTGTTGCCTGCCCCGCCCTCCTTGATACCCGGCGCGAGCTAGATCGAGGACCTGCTGCGCTATGCGCACGTGGTCGAGGTGAACGCCATACTCGCGATCGGCTCGGTAATATTCCGCGAACGCCTGTCGAACCCGAAGCACGATGTCCTGCTCGCGAGCACGACGAGCTTCCTCAGCCACATCCGCCTGAGCCGAGGCAGCATCCGCTCGCGCCCCGAGGGTACCCGGTGCGGGGATCCCCTGACGCACCCCAAACATGTGCATCTGCGCCTCCTCGAGGGCGTACGGCCGGCGCAACGGTTGCGCCCAAAGCTGATACTCGAACTCCGGATCGGGGAGTCTGGATCCGGCGGGGTCACCTTCTCGCGCGGCCCGCAGGCGCTCGCGGGCCTCTGCAATCTCCGGGTTCCTCGCCAACGCGATGCGAATCAACTCCGGCAACGTGGCTGCGACGGTGACCCTCGCTTCTGCTTCGGCGATCTGAGCCGCAGACGGTGCGTTGTGCGGAAGGTCCGCTATCGAGGTTCTGGGCCGTACGGCACGGTCAACTGACGTAGCAGTCGTCGGGGACGCTGGCTGTCGAGGGACAATGGACGGACGGGCGGCGCATCCCGCAACGAGCGAGACAATGGCGCCGAGGAGGCAGGCAGATCGCTGCGCCGTGGTCGACGCACGATGCTGCCGCTCTCCCAATGGAGCGCTGAGCATGGGACTTCCTTCTTCCGCTGTGGCGGATTCGATGACAAAAGCGCGCCAGAGCGCGCACGCGCTTCCAACGCTCGCCTCCGCGATCTTGAGCCACGAGGAGCTCAGATCATCGGTGGGGCAAGCGGCAGCGTGCTCAGGTCAAGAAGGAGCAGTTGGCTATGAATAGGGGTGGACCGCGGGGTGGTGGTGCGCGGGCCTCGATCGGCTCTGGAACGTCGCGCTCGAACCGATGCGAGCTCAGAACGATGACGGGACTCGCGGTTGGCAATGCCGGCGCGGAAGCGTTGAGGCCCGCCTTCTCGCGAGAGGCCGCCGTTGCGGTTCCGGAAGCCGGTTGGACCCGTTCACAACAGTCGGGTGCCTGGACCTTGGCGCCGCAGGGCTCCCGCTTCGCACCAGGCACGGATGGGACCGTTGATGGGCAGCAGCATTTGTCCACCACGCGGCCCATGCCGTGGCAGAAGAGGTAGGCTGCGCCACGCCCCGCTCCAGGCAATGCCAAGAGCAGGGCCGCGAAGAACGGCATGAGCCGAGTCCAAAGCGCCAGCATGTTGCTCGATCTCATACGCCGCGCGGCGCGACGAATCTAGGCGTCCGGACCCATTTCAGACAGGGACGCCGGGCATCCGGGTTACGTACACGCCGCCTCGCAGCCCCGGCCCAGTGACCACCAAGAACTCGACCTCGGTTGCTGGTCACGCGGCGTGAGGCACAAGCGGCCCGGAACGTTGTCGGGGCACGAGCGATTTCACCGGACCCAGTCACGTTTCGCTCGCCTCGCGCCCATATGGGTAAGGAGTGGCGGTCATCCGCCGGAGAAATCGTCATGTCCCACCATGCTGGATTCGTGCGGCTTCTTACCTTCATCGCCGGCGCGGCGGCCCCTACCATTGCGGTGCAGCGCCGGATCATACCGACTGCCTCTCGAGCAAGCAGCGAATCACGTCGGTAGTGCCTTATCGCACTGGCGAACACATCGGGAAGGCCGCGGTCCAACCGTTGCTGACTCTGCGCCAATCACTTCCACGTCTGCGGCCCGAATGGGTGCATTCCAGAGTACCCGATACACGCACACAAACCGGTCTCTGGGGCTATGAGATTGCGCGTCTTCAGGGGGCGGCGGGCGGGTCTCGTACTGGGCTTCGCTATTGGCTTCACATCCGGTCGCTTGCGATAACGTCGCCAGGAAACCACATAACGCGCACCACCGTCGCATGAAGTTCAACGGCCACGCATGCCTCCTCGTACAGACATATTGATTCTCGGTGGATACGGCGTGGTCGGGCGCCGAATCGCCGCTCGCCTTGGCAGCGAATTTCCAGACCACGTCATCATCGCGGGACGCGACCCGGCTGCTGCGGAGGCAGCCTGCCGTGAAATTGGTCACGGCTGTAGAGCGCGGCGTATTGATATCGACGACCGGGCATCCGTCGGCGGCGGGCTCGACGGCGTCGGCACCGTGGTGAGCTGCGTGGCGCAGCACCACAGGCACGTCATGAACGCTGCCCTGGAGCTCGGGCTAGCCTATACCGACGTTGCGCCGCAACCCCTCATCGGCGCCAATCACCTGCGCGAGGTCGACAGGGCACGTGCCAGCGGAGCGTGCATCGTGCTGGGAGCGGGCCTGTCGCCAGGCGTCTCGAACATGATGGCGCGTCGGCTCGCGGCCCTCGTCGCGAGCCCCGAGCGAGTGGAAACGGCAATCCTGCTTAGTCTGGGAGACGAGTACGGTCGAGATTCCCTGCGCTATGTCGTCGAGGCCGCTGCTCGGCCCTTCAGCGTATTTGAAGGCGGACGACCACGGCGGGCCCGTGCCTTCAGTGAAGGAAGGCGCGTCGACTTTGGTGTCGAGGTCGGGGCTCGGACAGCATACCTGTTTCCCTGGTCGGACGTCGTGTCGTATCCAGAGACGCTTGGTGTGCTCTCGTCGGTCGGTCGCTTCGCGCTCCACCCACCGTGGGCTGGCACCGCCTGTGGCTGGCTCGTCGCGTCCGGTGTGGTGGGTTGGATGAGCGCACGCCTCCAGGAGAATCCGACCGGACAAATACCCGCGCTCGACCTCATCAAACGCCTGTACTCGCGGGACGATCGCTTCGCGCTCGTCGTCTCCATGAGCGCTCGAGGGGGCGAGCACCGCGCCCGGCTAACGGGACGAAACCAGACCGAAGTTACCGCCGCTGCGGCGGCGGAGTTCGGTCGCCTGCTTGCGTCACGTGAGGTCGAAGCGCCGGGCGTGTGGCTTCCGGAACAGGTCGTCATGCCCGACCCATTTTTCGAGCGATTGGCAGCTCTCGGGTATCGCACGACGACGGAAAGTACCGCTGCAACCGGCGCTCCGTAGCGCTGGCGCCAGTACTGATTCAGCTCCGGCATTCGATCACGAGTTGGCATGTCCTGTGCTCTGAGCGGAGCCATCGTGATCGGCGTGTTCCTGTTTCACGCGCGCTCGGCGCTGGTGGCGGCCATCACCTTGCCCGTCGCGACCATCTCTTCATTCATCGCGTTCTACTATCTCGACATCAGCATCAACGTCATGTCGCTCGCGGGCATCATCTTGGCCCTTGGAGACATGGTCGACTCGCGCGCGGCTGACCCACGCCGGATTCGGCGCCACAGCTTACTCAGCTCGAGGACACTGACGGGGACGAGGCCCAACCCGAGCGCGAGGATTGTCGACGCCGACTACCCTGCTACGGCACCGGAGAGCGGCTGAGCTGCGACCTTGGCTCGTCGTCGTGTGGGTCTTGATCAGAATCCACTCGCCACGTACGCAAGGGCGCCTGGAGCGCGGCGCTCAGAGCAGCCCTTACTGCGACTTGCGTGAGACGGTTGACTACCTTCACTTGCCGGTGCCAGCGCGCAGAGATTCCGCGCGATGCAGGATCTCCTCCGATGCCGCCGTGTCATCCGATCGAATCGCCACGACAAAGCCGTCTCCGACCGAGCGCACTTTCGCTTGCGCACCACGCAAGGTCAGGGGGCAGTGGGGCATCTCCCCGGCCGCCGTCTCATGCCCGATAGCCGCGTTGCGCGCCAGGTGGCAATCCACGACTCGCTGCAGCCACTCTGCGGTCATGCCCGGAACTGCCGCAAAGATAACCTCGGCCCCAGCCACTCGGGCGGTGCTCGATTTGCCCATCCTGATGTCTTCTCGCAGGGGCGAGACGGACCGGATGTCGCCGGGATGATCGAAAGGGCTCTCGTCGCGGTCCTCTTCGGGAACCCCCGAGCACGCAGATGCCTCGGCGTTACGCAGCGCTTCGGATCCTGCTCGATGCTGAGCCGCCAGCTCACGATGGTGCGCGGCGTCCTTCTCATGCTCGGCCGTCGGATTTGTGGTCGAAGTCCAACAGGCGGCGCCCTTTCCGACCGAGCAGGACTTCTTCGTCGCCGACGCGGCCGGGTCGTATTGCACCCCGTGCGTCTCGCTCGACTTCTCCTCTTGGCTCGCCATTGCCTCATGGTCGCTGGCGCTCATCGCATGTGGCTCCGTGCCAGCGGCTGGACCACAGGCCAGCGCGAGGGCGGATAAGCTCAAGCCGATGGCGGTCAAAACTATAGTCTTCATGGTGTTCTCTTTCGATGCTCGTTATGTGGCGGTTCAATTGGCTTGGTGGAAGCGTGCGCCGCCGCAAGCTTTCGTACAACGCGGATGTCTCCGCTAGATTCGTGATCAAGCCGGCGAATGCTCTATCCGCCGTAGTGCGAACAGACTTCCAGCAACTCGCCGGTCTTCCTCTTGCGAGCGCAGATGGCCTTCTTTCCTTCTGCCGTCGCTTTTTATCGTGGTCGGGTCCGATGCCCGTGTCGCCACGGGCACATCGACCGCTGATGTCGCCGCTCGTTGCAAGCCACGTGCCGTCTCAATCTCAAGCGAGAGCGAGACATCATGGCCTCCAAACCCTGTCTGGAGCCTGTGAGGCCGCTGCTGCCCGGCGCATGCCTTGCGTCGTGGCAGGCCTTGGCGATGGACTTGCGTCTCGCCCTCCCTACCCTCCTACCAACGTGCGTCTAGTCGAGTAACGCCGCAGCGGCTCAAACGATTGTATCCGAAGCAGTCACACGACCCGACCTCAGATCCGAGTAACCAGATCGGTCACGTTCCGAACAGCAACGCCCTCGTCATAAAGGAGCAGCAGACCATGCTGCCAAGCGAGCGAGTCGCTTCGCAGGCCGCTCAGGACTGCGATGTATCAGGATCGTCCTTTGCGTCTGCGGCGGTCCCATCCAAGGACACCCCATACCGCCTCAACAAGCGGTAGAAGCTCTCCCGCTCAACCCCAGCGTGGATGGCCGCATCGGCGATCCGTCCTCCACACTTCTTGAGCACCGCTTGCAGATATTGCCTTCCCGCTTCGCGACGGCCGAATTCGATGGCATCGTGCCATTTCATGCTGACGAGGCTCGCACCCAGCTCGGGGCCGCCTGCCGCGGTCACCTCTGGGGGGAGATGTTCTACATCGATGGTGTCGTCACCAGCTTCGATGCTCGCCCGCTCGACCGCTGCCCTGAGCTGGCGGACGTTGCCGGGCCAAGCGTAGGCCTTCAATGCGTCCAAGGCTGCTTCGCTGATGGGCTCGCGCCCTTTCTTGCGTACCGTCGCAGCGCGCTCGCGGAGAAAGTGCATCGCGAGTAGCTGGACATCTTCCCGCCTCTCCCGCAGAGCTGGAACGCGAATCACGGCGACGTTCAGACGGTACCAAAGGTCCTCGCGGAACGAGCCAGCGTGCACCATCGCCTCGATGTTCCGGTGCGTCGCAGCGACGAGTCGAACGTTGACTGCGCGCTCTTTCGACTCGCCCAGACGACGGATCGCCCTCCCCTCGACCGCTCGAGTCAACTTGGCCTGCAGCGAGAGGCGCATCTCACCGATTTCATCGAGGAACAGCGTTCCGAGCTCGGCTTCTTCAAACAGTGCGGGACGATCTCGTTGAGCGCCGGTAAAGGCTCCACGGGCATAGCCGAAGATCTCCCTCTCGAGGAGTTCGGCTGGAATGGCTGCGCAGTTGACGCTGACCATGCGCTCGCGCGCCCGTAGACCCAGTTCATGAAGCGACCGCGCAATGCGCTCCTTGCCAGTCCCCGTTTCCCCGAGGATGAGCGCCGTGGCGTCTGTCGCGGCCACGCGCCTCACCCGCTCGCCCAACTGTCGCATGGACTCCGCTCTTCCGATCAATCCAGGCAGGACCTCCTCTCCAGCCCCGCCGTTTTCACCACCGCCGGGGACCGACGCCCGAGTGAGCGCGCGCAGCACGACGGCTCGCAGGTTGTCGGGCTCGAAGGGCTTGGTAACGTAGTCGTAGGCTCCCTCGCGCATCGCCTCGATGGCCGTCGGCACCGAAGCGTACGCGGTCATCAAGACGAATTCCGCGGCTGGTTGGAGACGCTTGCTGATGCGCAAGACGTCAATGCCGCTCATGTCCGGCATGCGAAGGTCGCACACCACAACTGCCACCGGCCGCGCCTCGAGGACCTGAACCGCCTCCGTACCCGATGAGGCCGTGTGGATGACGGCATCCCCGCGAAGCACCTTTTCGATGAGATGCAGCATGTTCTCGCGGTCGTCAACCACCAGGACATTTGGCTTAGGCATGGACCTCGGACCCTTCTCCTCCGGTGCGGGGCAGCTCCACGACGAATTCGCTGCCGCCGCCGTCGCGTGCTCGAGCGCTAATTTGTCCGCCATGGGCGCGAAGTATGCCCGTGCAGACGGCCAGCCCAAGGCCTGTGCCATTCACCCGACCGCTCTGGAAGGGCTCGAAGATTCGGGTCAGCATGTCGTTCGGAATACCCGCGCCTCGGTCGAGGACCCGTATGCAATAGCCGCTCGTGCTGGCGTGCCCGTAGACGTCAATGGGCGAACCGTTGGCAGCCGCCTGAACGGCGTTCCGGAGGAGGTTCTGAATCACCTGCCTCATCCTCACCGGGTCAACAGAGATGCGCGCGTCTTCGGCGGCTTCCACCTGGATGAGGCTGCCCTTCGACTCCCCACTCGCTTGAAATCGCTCGGCTGTCTCTCGCAGCAGCTCACCCATGTCGACCTCCACGCGCGCGATCTCGGGTGAGCGCGCATAGGCGACGAGGTCGTCGGCGATCCGCTGGCAAGCAGCGGCCTCTTCGTCGAGAATCCTGAGCTCCCGGCGAAGCTCCTCGCGTTCCGCCTCCGGAATCATCGTCCGTAGATAGCCCCGGATGACCGCGATGGGATTGTTGATCTCGTGAGCGACCCCAGCGGCGAGTTGACCGATTGCCGCCATACGTTCGATCGTGATCAGACGCCGTTGATGCTCAGACAGCTGCTTCGCCATCTGATCAAACGCGCGTCCAACGAGCCCAAGCTCGCCATCGGAAGGTACGGCAACACGAGCGCTCAAATCGCCAGCACCGATTCGAGTCGCCGCGTCTACCAGAGCGCTCAGCGGGCGAAGAATTGCCGCCCGCAACTTGCGTGTAGACACAACCGAAAGCGCAGCAAGCAGGACAATTCCGACCCCGGCGACAAGGACAGCGGCGTATGTCGTGCGGGTCGTGCTGACGTGCTCGCCGGACATTCGGCCTTCTACCAGCCGCGTCAACAGATCCGCATCGGTGGCCGCAACACCGACCTTCTCCTCGAGCATCGCGTGCGCCCTCAGCATGCGAGCCCTGTCCTGAGCGATGGTCGCAGGGACACCCTCATTGGTGAACAATGCGTCCATGTCTCGACTGCTCTGCTCGACGCGGTCGACGCGCCACTGTTCAGCCTCGGGGATGCGTGGGCGGAGCGATCGCGCTCCGTCCTGCACCTTGTGAACCCACTCGGCATAATGGTCGAGATGCGACCGGTCCCCGATGATCAGGGTGTGGGCGGCGTGTATGTATTGCTCTCGGACAGCCGTCGCCACGCCGTGCGCGGTTCGGATGGCAACCTCGTCGCGCTGCATCTGGTGGACAGAGTTGGCGACGCGCAACAACAACAGGAGAAGCAGCAGGCAGGCGGCCGTGGCCACGAAGACGACCAGCGCAAAGGACTTCCCCAAGCGGCGTGAAAACGCGCCGGAACTCGACGCAGCGGCAGAGGGGTTGGGGGCGAGGGCCATCAGCCTTGCTTTCTGCCTCGCACGACAACTTGCCGCCATTCAATACCGACATCGCCAACCGCGGCCACGCATCCTGTGGCCAAATCGGTTACACGTAACCGATTCGGTCACAGATTCGTGAGCAGAATTGGAGCCTAGGCAACGGCGCAGGCTCTCGAGGGCGCCGGTCAGACCGGTTTCGAGTTACCCTCCGTCATTGATGAAGGGCGGGTCGCTTACCGCTCCGCCGGCTCAGACAGCCGACGAGCATGATTGACGCCCTTGGGGTCAGCGCGACCATCGGCTCGAGGCGAGCCCCCCTCGGCCTACATCTCCAATGGTCTACTCCCTCAGTGCCCGATACTTCGGATCATCTTCCGACACGCTTCTTCGCAGCGCCGGCAAGCCTCCGAACAGATTTTACAGTGCTCGTGATGGTCGCCATGACGGTGGCACTCCGTCCCGCATGTGGCGCAGCTGAGCGCACACACTTCGAGCAAGGCACGAATGACGCCAGGATCCTGCTCGGACAACCGTGACAGCACCCGCGCGGTAGTCTCGCAAATGTCGGCGCAGTCCTGATTGATGCGAATGCAGCGCTTCAGGCTCGCGACCTGCTCTTCGGAGAGGCACGCATCCGCGCAGGAAACACATGCCTGTGCACACTCGAGGCACGCAGCAATGCAACCGGCAAGTCCGGTCGCGGCGTTGGAGCGCTTTGGGCTGGATGAAATCATGCGTTCGATGGTTTGCATACGATCTCCATGCGCTGCCAAGCAGCGCCTTTCGGGTTTTTCGACGCATCAAGGAAGCAGAAACCATGCCCACCGTGCGCTCGAGGCCGTCGCAGTTTGGCAACGAACCCCGCCTCAGCAACTCGTCCTGACTACAACTTCACCCGGCGCAGGCGGAGGGCGTTTGCGATGACGGACACTGAGCTGACCGCCATGGCCGCGCTCGCGAGCATGGGGCTGAGGAGAACCCCAAACAGCGGGTACGCCACCCCCGCGGCGACGGGCACCCCCAAAGCATTGTAGACGAACGCGAAGAACAGGTTCTGTCGAATATTTTGCATCACGTGCTTTGACAGGTTCAGGGCTCGGACAACGCCCCGTAGATCACCGTGAAGCAACGTGATGCTGGCGCTCTGAATGGCCACGTCGGTGCCGGTGCCCATCGCGATGCCCACGTGCGCTGCCGCGAGTGCTGGCGCGTCGTTCGTTCCGTCGCCTGCCATTGCCACCGTTCGCCCGGCAGCACGAAGTTCAGTGACGACAGCGTGCTTTTGCTCGGGAAGCACGTCGGCCCTGACGTCCTCGATACCCAACTTCCGTGCTACCGCATGAGCCGTCGTCTCGTTGTCACCCGTGAGCATGACGATATGGATCCCGCGGAGACGGAGCTCATTCAGCGCTTCGAGTGTCGATGCCTTGATGGGGTCCGCCACACCGAGAAGCCCGGCGAGTCTTCCGCCGCTGGCGAGGAACACCACGGTTTGCCCGTCTTGGCGCAATTGCTCGGCTCGTTTAGATAGAGGGCTTGGATCGACGTTCGCTTCCGAAAGTAACTTTGTGTTCCCGAGCAACACCTCGGTGTGACCGAGACGGCCGATGACGCCCTTGCCTGTGACGGCCCGGAAGCTCTCGATGCTCGCGACGGCAAGACCGCGGTCGTTTGCGGCGGTGAGGATAGCTGCCGCCAAGGGGTGCTCGCTCGTCTTCTCGACGGCTGCGGCCCACGCGAGAACGTCGTTCTCTGCGATACCGGGTGCGGCAACGACGGTTGCCAGCGTAGGCTTTCCTTCGGTGAGCGTTCCCGTCTTGTCCACCACGAGTGTATTCACCTTCTCCGTCAACTCCAGGGCCTCGGCGTTGCGCACCAAGACACCCGCGCTCGCGCCTCGGCCGGTACCGACCATGATGGACATTGGCGTCGCCAGCCCCAGTGCACACGGACACGCGATGATCAACACCGCAACGGCATTCACCAGGGCGTAGGCTAGGCGCGGTTCGGGCCCCCACACCCCCCAAACAATGGCGGTGAGCACCGCTATCACGATGACGACTGGAACGAACCAGCCCGACACCACGTCTGCAAGGCGCTGAATTGGAGCACGGCTGCGCTGCGCGGCGCTCACCAGTGCCACGATCTGGGCGAGCAGCGTATCCTTGCCCACTCGCTCGGCAACCATCACAAAGCTGCCCGTGCCGTTCAATGTCCCCGCTGTAACGTGATCGCCTGGGCCCTTCTCGACCGGCATGGGCTCTCCCGTGAGCGACGACTCGTCGACCGCGCTCGCGCCCTCGAGGACGGTGCCGTCAACGGGCACCTTCTCGCCTGGCCGCACCCGCAAATGATCGCCCGTGGCCACTTGATCGAGCGGAATATCGACCTCCGAGCCATCGGCGACTCGCCTCGCCGTCTTCGGCGCGAGCCCGAGGAGCGCCCGAATAGCTCCCGAGGTCGCGCTACGTGCACGAAGCTCGAGCACCTGACCCAATAGCACCAACGTAACGATGACCGAGGCGGCCTCGTAGTAGACCGGGGGCGATCCCCCATGGAACATGGCATGCGGTAAGAAGTCAGGAAAGAACGTGGCGAAGAGGCTGAAACCGAAGGCGGTGAGAGTACCCAAGGCGATCAGTGTGAACATGTTGAGATGCCGGTTCTTCACCGAATCCCAACCCCGCTGAATGAAGGGCCACCCTCCCCAGAGGACGATCGGTGTCGAAAGCACGAGCTGAAGCCAGACACCAGCCTGGGGCGAGATGACCCTTTGAACGGGCTGACCGGGGATGAGGTCGGACATCGCGAGCACCAAGACCGGGGCGGTCAAGACGACACAGGTCCAGAGCCGTCGCCGCATGTCCTCGAGCTCGGGATTCCCGTTCTCCTCGACGCTGGCCGTGCGCGGTTCCAGGGCCATCCCGCAAATTGGACAGGACCCCGGCGCATCGCGGACGATCTCCGGATGCATGGGACAAACGTACTCGGTGCGCTCGCCGGATGGGGGCATCGTCGGCTCGAGCGACATGCCGCACTTGGGGCACGCCCCCGGCCCGTCCTGACGAACCTCCGGGTGCATCGGACATATAAAGTCGGCGTCGCGGGAAGCCTGGCTCCGTTCAGGCCCCCCGCGCTCGCTCGATTCCAAGTATTTGCTCGGATCGGCTTCGAACGTTAGCCGGCAGCGCTCACTGCAGAATGGGATCACGTTCCCGTCGCGCTGGATAGAACCTCCGCGTGGCTGCTCGAGATCCACCTTCATTCCGCAAACTGGATCAGTCCCGAGCCCTTGTCCGGGCTTGGCCAGACCTGTCCCGTGGTGGCCCGTAGGCTCATGCGTGTGGCGGTCGTGCACTGGGGGCATGAGGTTTCCTCTCTTCAACGGATGACGCAGCGATCGGGGGCCCATTACATTCAAAAGCTGTCGGCCCTCAGGCATCACCCCCGCGTTCCGCCGGCTGCGGCGCAGTGGGGTCAACGCCATCCCTCTGGAGTTCGCTCGCATCGGCGACGTCCGCGAGAGTGCCGCGGGGATTCTCGTACCAGCCCGGGTCCCGATAGCTCGTGAGAGCGTTACGGACCTTGAGAACGGTGAACATGCCGCCCATCGTGATGTAGTCGTGCTTGCCGGCTGCACCGACCATGGGAAGGCTATTGTCTGGGACCGGCATCCCCATGTCCCCCATGTCACCCATGCCCTCCTGTCCCATGGTCATGTAGCCTGGCAGAAGCCGGCGTACTCGCTGGTCCAGGTTACCGGGACTCATGCCAATCATATTCGGCAGCTCATGGCCCATTTGATTCATCACGTGATGAGTCATGTGACAGTGAAATGCCCAGTCGCCCGGCTCGTCGGCGACGAACTCGATCGTGCGCGTGCTGCCTACGGGCACGAGCACCGTCGTCTCGGGCCATTGGGCGTTCTCCGCGATTTCGCCCCCGTCTGTCTCGGTGATGCGGAACTGGTAGCCATGTAAGTGCATCGGGTGATGATCCATCGGCGATAGGTTTCCGATTCGAATGCGCACACGCTGTCCCGTCTTCACCACCAGCGGCTCCGTACCTGGAAATGCTTTGGCGTTCATCGTCAGCAGGTTGAAGTCCGTCATCTCGTTCGGGTTCGGGCGTCGCGTACCCACATCGACGCGCCACTCGTGCAACAGGAGAGCAAAATCGCGGTCCACTCTCGGCATTCGCGGCCGACGCGGATGGATCACGACCATCCCTGTCATCCCCATTCCGATCTGCGTCATCTCGTCATGATGCGAGTGATACATGGCCGTACCCGCCTGGCGCACCGTAAACTCGTACTTGAACGTCTCCCCCTTCTTGATGGCGCGTTGGGTGAGGCCGCCAACGCCATCCATCCCGTTCGGCAGCAGAATGCCGTGCCAGTGAACGGTGGTCGGTGCCGCGAGTCGGTTCGTAACGTAGACACGGACTCGCTCGCCTTCCAACCATTCGAGCATTGGCCCATGAACGGAACCGTTGTAGCCCCAACACGTTGCCTTCA
>WUUC01139395.1_pt1 | contig 17231 bp, 18 predicted proteins | sample 6278441 | NCBI WGS metagenome assembly WUUC01 (sample SAMN13675441, study PRJNA597444) | soil metagenome | isolation source: soil | place: USA: Washington | collected 2017-10 | reverse complement strand
TGCTAAGTCGCATTATACCAGTAGTTTCCACTCAACAGAACCATCCGGTATCAATGTGACAAAGTAGAATTAGGAATCGTTGATGGGGGCGCTAGTTCGTTCGAGGGAGGCGGTGGCACGGCGGAGCGCTTGAACGCGTCCGCGTAGGCTTGCCGGAACGCGAGATACGGTTGATCGCGAGTTGAGGACGGTTTGACCATCGCCACGTGATCGAGCGGCATCGGATCGACGCGGTCGCAGAGGTCGGTCGCGCTGTTCCGGCTGACGATGTGCACGCCGAAGATGTCCTCTTTCTCGTAACTGCAGATCGTCCGCGTCCGCCCGTAGTATGCCGACTCGCGCCAGTCCACCGACGATGGCCAGAGAAACCCAGCGTCGTCCGACCGACGCGGCCGCACCTGCCGCAGGATCGGATTCGGGCTCGCCAGCGCACCGGGTGTCGCCAGCGGCGATCCCAGCATGGGCGTCGCGAAGAGTACGAGCAGCGGCACTGTCGCCGGATCGCGACGGTAGCGCAAAAGGTAGGAGCGTGTCACGAGGCCACCCAGACTGTGGCAGAGAAACACGATCTCACGGTGCTCCTGCACTACGCCGTCGGCATCGAGTCGCAGGCGCATGTAGTCCGCGAGCTCCTCGATCTGCAGGTTGTCCCCATCCCAGAGCGACGTCGGGAACCCGGCGACGTAGATGTCGCTCTCGGCGAAGAACGGATCGTCGCGGAGCATCTCCGGCCAGTACGCGCCGTTTCTGTGCGTCCACGTTTTCCGCGGATCGCCAAGGAATCCATGGACGAAGACAATCACCCGCGGCAGGCGGTCGTGGCGGACGTAGAACGACGTTGGCGTCGCGTCGGCAACCGCGTCCGCGCGGCCGGAAGCGCAGGCCGAGAGGAGCAGCAAGATCGGCAATGTTGTGGCAGCCCGGACAAAATGTCGCATACCAATGGAATCATAGAGAATGTTGGGACTTGGCACTTGCTGCTGTCATCGGAGCCCTCTTGGGTGGAAGGGGACTACGCACATTCATCATTTCAACAATGGGTTACAGACCGTCGGTCGAATGCATCGCGCACCTAGAGGATAGCCGTAGGCGCAGTCACTCGCGGGCGGAACGAACCGGATGAGCGATGCGGTACGGCCCGCCGCAGAGGACCGAGTCGCGGCCGACATCTAGCTAGATCCTCGAGTTCATTTCGATCCATTCCGAAATCGGTCTCGTTTCCCCGCATACCGTGGGCTTCGAAAGGAACCCATATGACCTTGCAGCACAAATCTCTCCTCGCTCTCGCAGTCTTCGCCATCCTTCTCTGCGGCTGTACCGATGAGTTGATCGCGCGGCCGGCATCCGCGCCGCTCCCGGCGCAGCTCACCTTGCCGCCGCTCCGCGTCGTCGTCTTCGTAGACCAAACGACATCAATGGACGGCGCGCGCGTCGCGCCGGTCATGGCGGCCCAGTTCGCTTCGGTCTACGAGCGCCTCGCCATCTCAGGCGGCGAACTCGCGGTTGGACTCGTGCGGGACGATTCCGACCGCCCCTTCGCGCGCCTCTTCGTGCCGGCTCCGCCGGATGCTCCGCCTGTACGCCCACAGCCGAAGAATGTGTTCGAAGCCGCGGCAGCACGTAAACGCGAGGACGCGGAACGAGCGCGGTACGAGCAAGTTCGCCGCGCGTGGCGGAACGACATCACGGCCCGCCAGGCGGTCTTCGCGCGTACCGTCGAACCGATTCTCTCCCGCCCTGCCGACGCGCCTTCGACAGATATCTGGTCCGCTCTCCGGCGCGCGGACGTGTTCCTCTCCGAGCCGAACGCGTTCGGCCGACCGACCAAGAACGTGGTGATCCTCGTGTCGGACGGCGTCGAGACCGCGAGCCGCGCCGCGGCGCCGCGACTCAGCGCTCCCGCGCAGATTCTCCTCGTGAACGGCGCCGGCGAGATCGGCAAGCTCGGGCCGCTCGCCCCCATCCGTTTCGAGTCGCTCGATGCCGCGCTTCGCTATGCGGTTGCTGACGGAGGCTCCTATGTACGCCGATAACAGCTACGAGGAGCTCTCGCGCCAGTCACTCGTCACGAAAGCCGTCGCGATCAACGACACGGGACGCGCGTACTTCCGCGCGTCGGCGCTCGCCGAGCGAGCGGCGACCAAACTCAAGAACTTCTACGAAACGCACGGCACGGTGGGCCGCGTCACGCTCATGAAGGTCGTCGAGTACGTGACCTTCGTGATCGGCCTCTGCTGCATCTATGGCGTCGACGTCCTGCTCTTCGGCGCCTCGGCGGCGTACGTGGCCTCGCTCCTCGGCAGCGAGAGCGATCTCTGGGCAAGCATCGCGAAGTTCGTGGTGCCGGCCTGTTTCCTCGGTATCGAGGTCCTGATCGCGCTCCAGATCGAGAAGTCCCGCCATGACGCGCGCTTCGCGTTCGGGAGCGGCGCCGCGCGCAAGGGGTGGATCGCGCTCGGCATCCTCGTCGCGCTTGTGATGCCGCTTGCGGCTGCCGCGACCGCGGAGTCGGCGAGCATCGTCACCGAGAGCGAGGCGCCGGTCATGATGATCGCGGTCCTCGGCATCATCAGCTTCACCGCGCACGCCCTCGTGCTCTTCGGCGGCCGGCTCGCACAGGAGTCCAAGACCTACCTCGCCTATGCCGTGATGCGCGGCTTCAACGAACAGCGGGCCGCCTCGCGAGCGAGCGAAGCCGCGCAGACGCTCGCCTCGCTGAACTCCATGTTCATCGCTTACGTGCATGCCTGGCGGACGCACAATGCGCGCTTCGAGGCGCAGCCGTCCGGCCCGTTCGACAAGGACGTGGTCGAGCTTCTGCGGCGACAGTTTCCGCACGTCGCTTCCGCCTCGGCCCCGGCTGTCTTCCAGAGCGCCGAGGAGTCCGCGGCATGATCGCGAACTTGGCTTCGCTTGCGATCATGATCGCGGCGCTCCTCTTCATGCTGAGCGTCCCGTTCGGGAAGTCCGAGGCCGGCCACGCGCTCCGGCGCGCGGCGGCATTCTCATTCGTCATGGCCTTTGTGCCGGCGATCGTCGTCTGCCTCCTCGCGCCGGTTGTGCGGAGCTTCGAGCCGCCGTTCGGAAGCACGCAGTCTTTCCTCGCGATCTGCGGCGCGGTAGCCATCCTTCTCGTCTTCGCATTTGCGGCCTACGGATTCCTGGAGGCAAGGCGGGGGCTCGGCGTGCGGCAACCGGCGGCGCACGGCGAAGGCATGCGGCACGCGAAGCGCCGTCCCGCCGAGGCCGCGTATGAGGACGACCGCGAGGACGAGCACGAATGAAGGACTGGCTCCTTGGCGACTGGTGCTTCGGCTCCGACGAGCGCGGATACGCGCGGGCGCGGCGAAATGAGGGCCGCGCCGTGAGCGCTCTGGCCGCCAAACTCGAGGGCGACATCGAGTCCGCTCTTGCCGCGCTTCGCGGCGAGAGCGATTTCCTCCTCGGCACGTTGCCGGACGGCAAGGTCGTGAGGATAGCCCCGCGCGAGATCGGCCGCCACGCTATGGTGTGGGGCTCCTCGGGCGCGGGAAAGAGCTACGGCCTCCACATCGTGACCGAGGGTTGGGTGCGGGCGGGCCGCCGGCTGGAGCTCGTCGATCCGAAGGGCGAGACCTTCCTCCTCAAAGCGCTCGCAGCGGCGGCGAAGTACCGCTCGCTCCCCGAGGAGAAACGCGACGTATTTGCCGATCAGTTCTCAGTCTTCGACGTGACCGATGAGCGGGTGACGCCGGTCGATCTCTGGAGTGTGCCGGAAGGCATGTCGCCGTCGCTTCTCGCGAGCCTTCGTACGGCGGCGACCTGCGACCTCGCATCGCACAGCTTTTCCGATCTCATGGCCTACGGGATGTTCCTGGTGTACTCGGTCGCGATCCACCTCGGCTGGGGCGTGACGGTGAAGATCGCCCGCTCGTTTTTCCTGGACGCCGCATTCCGGGAACGGGTCGCGATGAAGATCACCGATGCGCGTCTCAGGGACAGCGTGCTCCATCTCGAGACCACGCTCCCCGAACAGACGAGAAAGGCAATCATCCGCCAGTTCGACATCCTTTTGGCCTCCGCGCCGGCGCGCATCTCCTTCGGCCTCTCGTCCGCGATGACCCGTGAGCTCTTGCCGCAACGCGAAGCCCCTCTCGTCACACTTGGTAATTTCGGCGCGACGCCGCAGCGTCCGCCCGCGCTCGCGAAAGCGATGGCCACGAATCGCCTGATCGACGTTTTGACCGAGGCGAACGTGCGCCGCGACGCGCGGCCGGAGATGCTCCTTCTCGAGGAGGTGGGCGTGCTCGTGAAGCAGCAGGCGGTCGCCGAGTACCTCCTCGAAGCGTCGCGCACACTCCGGTGGAAGGGGCTCTCGATCGTGTGCGTCGCCCAGGATCCCGCGAATGCGATTCCGAAGGAGACGTGCACCGCGGTCGTCTTGAATTCGAAGTGGCTGCTTTCTTTCGAGTGCGGCCGGGAAGAGGCGCTGTGGCTCCTGCCGCACATGCCTCGCGTCGCGAAGTCCGAGACCGAGGAACGGCGCGCCTTCATCGCCGAGATGGCGAAGCTGCCCACACAGGAGGCTGTATTCGTGCGGAAGGGCAAGCCGGGTTTCCGGCTGCGCATGCGGGACGTGACTGATCCGACGCGCGGAGAAGACCGCGCTGCGCTCCTTGACACATTCGCGACGAAGATAGCCGCGCGTTCGATGGTGCGGATCACGGATGCGGAGGAGCGGATCGCCCGCTTCGAGGCGAGCCTCTTCGATGCCCGCGAGACGCCCGCTTCTCCACCGCATCCGGCGGGAGCGGCAGCAACGACACACACATCGATCGGCGACTTCTTCGATCTCCTCAATAAGGCGCGTACCGCTTCCGAGGACGAATGAGCAAGGAGACGCAGCGCCGGCCGAACGGTTGGCTCGTTCCACTCTACGTCGTCGCGGCTCCAGTCTACGTGCTGCGGTTCGTCCTCTCGCTCAGACGCGCATGGGGGCTGTGGCGCATATCGCGGCTCGGCTACGTGGATTGTCAGCACTGTGGTGAGGAGAACGCGATCGACATCCTCGCGACCTGTCCGCGCTGCAAAACGGTCGAATACGGGAATCGACTGCGCTGCACCGGCTGCGGCCTTCGCGCGACCGGCTTTCCCTGTGATACCTGCAGCGTGACGATCCGGTGTTGCTGACCAATGGTCACGAAGCTCCTTCCACGTGACGCCGAAGTTCTCGCCGCGATCGGGCGCTTCAGGATGCTCACCCGTCAGCAGGTGAAGCGTTGGCTCTTCCACGACGTTTCCGAGCCCGTCGTCACCCGATTCTTCCAACGCTCGATGGTCTCGGGTTATCTCGGCGTCGAACGCCTGGGCGGGAACGGTATCCAAGTCGCGTGGCTTACGCGCAAAGGCCGCGATGCCTTGGTCCGGAGCGGCGTACCCGGCATGGATCTTTTCGCGGCGACCGGGCCGGCAGCGGCCAAGGACTTCGAGCACACCGTCGCGACCGGGGACGTAGCCGTATGGCTCGCGAGACGAACTCCAGCACCGGACGAGCTCCTGCCGTCGTGGATGGTCGCGCGGCTCTTCGGCGGTAGGCTCGCCGTGGTGCCGGACCTTCTGGCGTTATGGCAGCCGGTCGGCTCCGGACCGGCCGGCGCACTTGCGGTCGAGGTCGATCTCGCGACCGAACCGCTCGGCAGCGTGTTCCTCCCGAAGCTGCGGGCGCTCGAACGCAACCTCCAAGCCTGGATGCCCGATGCGCTTATGAGGATTCTCGTCCTCGTCCCTTCGGCGCGGCGTCAAGACTCCCTGCGCGCGATGCTCGGCGAATCGGGTGAGCGCGTGACGGTGGAGGTGCTCGGAGGTGTTAAGTCGGACGTTAAGTCGAGTTAATATCACATCTCCGCTGAAGTGCAGTAGAAACAATGACTTACCTCTGTTTAACGCGGAGCGGATTAGGGACAAGCTCCATCAGCTATAGGATAGGTAGTAGGAGTGCATCTACACCATCAAAGGCCCGACGCGCTGTGACGTGGACACGACGAGCCGGCAAGTGAGTTCCGCCACGTTCCCACCACGACATATCCTCCAAGGCAGAAGCCTCGTCAGCTTCGCCGGCAAAGACTCTGGCGATGACTGATCGTTCTGGTATCCGCATATTCCGGAACAGGCCAAGGTTCATCGCACGCGCTGAATCATTCATTGTGAGATGACGGGCGCGGAGCGTTTCGCGGAGATCACGGGGCCACAGCGCCGGGCGCATTGCGGCCTCATCCGCGGCCCTTTCTTCAGCAGCCTTAAGCGCCAACTCAGCACGGACGAGGATACATGCCGCTGGCCATGAGTTAACAAAGCCAATCATTGCTGCTTGCCGACTAGCGTCTGGGCAAAGCGTCGCCCGAAGCCTATCGAGCAGATCGAACGAAATAGGCGCCGTGGCAAATCGCTCGACCAGTGCTCGATGAAACCCACATCGCCCGGCGATAAGGTCGATCAGCTGCTCTTCCGGATTGCTCCGCTTCTCATGCGTTCGTCGGAAAACGAGGCGCATCTGGTCCGTTAACACGAGCAGGTGACTTAGCTCGTGCCATTTTGTATAAAACTCGCGATGGCGCTTTGCTCCTCGGCAGTCGATTACAGATACGAAGCGCATTCCCCACGGCTCGGGGTTCAGAAGTCGGATCGTTAGACCGTACATCCCGGGACCGAGATCATGTTCGAGTCGCGCGAACCCGATCTCGTCGTTCTCGAGGTGCGTGTCACGCACGCGGTTCAGGTCATCATCTGTGCGGATGATCTCAAAAGAGGTTCTGAGTTTGTTCGCCACCAACTCAGCGAGAAGAGACAGCGATGTACACGCCGCATCTCGTTCGAAGTCGACGAGAATGCCTAGCACTTGCAACTCGCATCTTTTCAGTACCGCTTCGATCGGATCGACCCGAAGCGGCAGCCGAAGATCGGCTGCAAGTCGCGAGGCGTACAGTCGGAGTGCGCTGCGTCTCATTGGTAGAGTTTTTTCAACGTCTCGTGCAACTGCCTCCAGTCCTCCGGAGACAATGTCTGCTTTACCACCTCGGCACGACGTGCGACGACAGAGTTGTGCGCGTCAAGCAGCCTGACAGTTTGACGATAGGACAAGTCGAGTTCTGCTGCCACCAGCGCAAGTTCGGGCGGTATCACGACTTGTTGGCGCTCCGGCGGCTCATGCGTCTCGCCGCGCAGCAAGTAATCCATCGAAGCTCCGAGCGCTGTTGCAACCCGGAGCAGATATTGGGCGGAGAGATTCCTTTTGGCGTTTTCTACTTCGCTCAAAAAGCTTTTACTGACGCCACTCCGCGCCGCCAGTTCGTCGAGAGTGAACCCGCGCCTCTCCCGTAGCTCACGAATTCTGTCGCCGACGTGCGCCATCCCACCCACCTTTCGAAAACACAGTATACGCGCACGCTGCCCCGCTAGCTCGAGAATAGTTCGCAATTGCAAACATTTTAGCGAACAGTGTAGCGCTGGCTGGCGTAACTTACTGATGCGACGTGTGAGTTGACATCCTTGTGACGCACAGGTAGTATCCCGAAAATTCGCTCTGGCTGCCCCTGACCGTCTTCCCCGGGGCTCTCGGCCGTCGCAGCTCGAACGGAACTCAGTCGCCGACGGCTGCGTTGACCTTCCCGCGTCACCGAGGCCGTCGCGATCGACGACGGAGGCTGCACAGATGTCACGCGAGCACGTTGATCACCGGCATATCGTCACGTTCGCCGACGAGCGGGTGAACCTCAAGCGAGATGACGCGAAGGAACTGCGCGAGCAGGCTAACCGCCTTCGCGACAAGCTGGACAGCTATCTAGAGGAACACCCGGATTTTGAACTTCGCAAGATCCTCCTCTCCGGTAGCCTCGCGAAAGGTACGGCGCTGAAGTCGAGCAGTGACGTCGACCTAGCGTGTTACGTGTCGTCGGCTGCAGCGCCTCGGAAGATGGCCGACTTGATCGAGTGGCTGGCCCAGAAACTCGAGAAGGCCTTCCCCAACTTCAAGCCCGAACAGATCAAGCGTAAGACCTACTCGGTCGCAGTGACGTTCGTCGGAACGGGCAATGAAATCGACGTCGTCCCGATCTTGTATTCCGGCGACCCCGAATGGCGGGGTGAGTTGATCTCGCAAGATACAGGCGAGCCGCTAATGACCAGCGTGCCTTTGCACCTTGAATTCATCCGGAAGCGCAAGCGGGTGAACGAGGTTCACTTCGCGCAGCTCGTGCGACTGATCAAGTTCTGGGCAAAACTGAGGAAGGATGAGGACGAAGGGTTCAGATTCAAGTCGTTCATGACCGAGCTAATTCTGGCGCATCTCGCCGATGCAGGTTGCCGTCTCGACGACTACCCGGAGGCGCTCGCCTCGTTCTTCAATTTTCTCGTGACGGACGGTTTCCGCACGACCATTGCGTTCTCCGACTACTACGACCAGAGTTCTTGCAAACCCGACGGAAAGCCAATCCGTATATGGGATCCGGTGAACTGCGAGAACAATGTGGCGAAGCTGTACACGAATGACAATAAGGTGGCGATTGTTGACGCAGCCATGGAGACTGGTGACGCGATCGACTCGGCTCTTCGCGCAATCAGTAAAGGGGAAACACTTCGTTATTGGCGGAAGGTCTTCGGGACGACGTTCGACGCATAGGAGCGGATCATGAGTGCTACGTATACAAAGTCGATCACGGAGACCTTCACCCTCCTCCACGCTCGAATCGTCGCGTCGAAGGTCGCAACGGACCTCCAGCGGTTCCAGCGCTTCTACGGAACGCCAACGGCTCAGGAGATCTCCGACTATGAGCTGGAGATCACGCAGCTCCTCAAGCACGACGTCGTCAGCGAAGTCGTTTACGGTTTCAAACGGAATGACAAGTGGACCGAAGCCGCGGTTCGCTACAAGGCGCTGCCTGGCGGAACGATCGCAACCGACGACGATCCCGGAAAAATTCGCCCGGGCCTGGATATCGCCGGCGCCGTTTTCACATCGTTCTTGACGTACAACAACAACTGGAGCGCGAAGTCACAAACGGAGCGGCAAGCGATCGAAGCCGAGCTGCCGTTTCAGCGGTCGACAGGCAGTACGCCTTCGCTTGAGATCGGATACTGGTATGACGATCGGAACTACGTCGCTGGTGGCCGCGGGGTCGCCCGCTCCACCGTGAGGCGCTGCGTATGACGGAGCAACTGACACCGGATGACCTCTTCGAGAGGCGCTTGTCGTATCCCGATCGTGATGCGGCGAAACGCTTCGAGCGCCTCGTCGGCATCGACGACGCGAAGGCACGGCTGACGAAACTTCTCAGCATCCTCGTCAATCCGGGAGGCCTGGAAGCGTGGGTAAAACGCCACCATTCGAACGCTGGCCTTCTCCTTGACTACGTCGAGCGAAAGCCGCCGCTCGTGGTTCTGGCCGGCGACGTAGGGTCAGGGAAAACAGAACTTGCAGAGTCTATCGGCGATCCAGTTGCGCGACAGGAAGGCATATCGGTCACGCTGTATCCCCTCAGCCTGTCGGCTCGCGGAACAGGGATGGTTGGCGAGATGACGCGCCTCATCTCAGCTGCATTCGGGGCGACAATCGAGGCGGCCGAGAAGCTGGCGCGCGGCGGTAAGAAGTCATCAGGCGCAGTCATTCTGCTCGTCGATGAAGCCGATTCTCTTACTGAGAGTCGCGCCAACCAACACATGCACCACGAGGATCGCGCTGGCGTGAATGCATTCATCCGCGGGGTTGACCGCCTCGCGCAAAAGCGCCTTCCGGCGGCCGTGATTCTCTGCACAAACAGACTTTCCGCGATTGACCCGGCGGTCCGTCGTCGTGCGGCTGAGCTGTTTGAGTTCGGCCGACCCAACGCCGAGCAGCGCCGGACCGTGCTCGCGCCGCCGCTGTCGGAGCTTGGATTCACGCAAACGCAGATCGCCAAAATCGTGGAGCTCACCGGGAGTCGGAACGGAAGCTCGACGAGCTTCACATTCTCGGATTTGACACAGAGATTCTTGCCGGCGCTCGTCCTAGACGCATATCCCAACGACGGAATCACGTTTGACAAGGCGACGCGTGTGGCGACGGCGATTCAGCCCACGCCAGTATTCGGCGTAGCGGCGAAGCCAGCGGAGGTTTGACGTGTGCGACGTTTGTTCCTATGGCGAGGTATTTGCCGGCAAAGCTCCTCCACACACCGAGAAATCTCTTCTCTCCTACTCTGCCCGTAGACATCAACCTGCTAACAATTCCCGCATCGATGGTTTCGCTGGTTCTCATATGGGGACACTGCGGACCAACCTCATGCGCCGAGGTCGGTGATGGCATACCCGACTCAAATCCTCCTCATTCTCGATGCCCAGCCGACGCCGCCTCTTGACGAAATCACGTCGCATCTGCCGCATGAGCGCGCTGAACGTTTCGTCCTCCGCTACTCGGATACCGGCGCGCCCCCTATTGTTCGGCAGGGACCGGATGCTACGTCGGTGGATTGGGACGGGGTCGCGGAAGGCATAGCAGCGCTCGCGTCGCGCGCGCGCGACGCGTGTGCAAGCGCGCCGTCCGAGGTTCGGCTCTACATCACCGGCCGGGCACCGCTGCCGGCCTTCGTCCACCTCGGATTCGAATTGTCGGCGTGGAGCGAGGCGCCGACGATCCTCAACAAGCGTAAAGACGGAACGTGGGACGTTCTTGCGCTGGATGCGACGGCGAACGCCGCTCCCTCTCCTTTCTTCGACGGCCGGCGCGGTGTGCCGCTAACAGAAGCGTCGCAGGCGACGGGCCGAGTCGTCGTCTTTTCTTCGACGGTCGGGATGCCGGAAGCGCCGCATGCGGCGCTCCGCGACATGATTCGCGGCTCCGGGGAGGACCTTGCGGGCATCGTGGAGCTGCACACCGGCGAGGCGCAAATCCTCGACGCAACGACCGCGCCACGCGCCGCTCAGGAACTGGCTGAGGCGGTCTCGCAGGTACCAGGGAGCTATCCCTACCACGCGGGATTGGCGGTTGCTGTCGGCGGCCCAGCGAGCCTCGCATTCCTGGTTGGACGGGCCGTCAATCGGAACATTCACGCCTCGCTCGCGGTCGCCGATTATCAGCCGCCTGAGTATCGGGTCGTCCTTGAGCTCCCGTGGCGTCGGCGCTCGCCAACGCTGTCGATGCAGGCGGACGACGTCGCGGAGCGCCAAGCAGCGCGGGATCGTGCGGTGACGTCGTTCACGGATCTCCGCGAGACGCTCATTCCGGAAGACTTCAGCGGTGTCCTCGCCGAGGACGGCGCAGACGTCATGATCGAACGCCTGCGATCGCTGCAGTTCCAACTTGACGGAGACGGGGACGCCTTCAGGCTGTCGATCCTGCAGCACCACGCCGCGCTTGGCGATGGACTGCTCGACGTTCTTCGGACGCTGGCGAGCGCGGATCAGACGCGAATCGCGCAGCTCCTCCTCGTGCATGAGATTCACCACTTCGACCAGAGCATCCAATCGACGGACTACATGGACATCGGACGGGCCGGCGTCGCGCTCGAAGAGGTCGACTTCTGGGCCGACGTGTTCTCGCTGTCGGTGCTCGCGCGCTGGGCGCATCGCAAGGTACAAGAACGGCCGTTCCGCGAAGTCCTTCTTGAATATTTCGACTCACTCCTACTCGGCCTCGAGGCGTTCGATCGCGCTGAACAGGGCAGCCGCCTCATACGACTTCCGGAGAGGCGCTTGCGCCGATACCTCCTCTGGTACCTGCAGCGCGCCCGCGCGTCTACCGTCACCTCGCCGGCCGAAATGGATGCGATGTTTCGGGCGCGCCTGGTCGCGGAACTCGCTCCCCTTCGTGGATCGCTAGACCGGCGTTGGGATAAGGTCGTTGAGCGGGCGCTGCCGAACACGGAATTCGTGGTCGTGTTTGACGGCATTCTTCACCGGTTCCACCAGCAACCAGGATTTGAACCGACCGGGCTCGTCGAAGCGGTCCGCGCCTTCAATGGCTCGACACTTCGGAAAGCGATGGACTTTGTAATAGGCAAGTGTTCCGACCACCTTGTCCCGTGGGCGGCAACAAAACTGAACTAACTACCGGGGACTATGAGGGTGAACACATGGAACTTCCAACCTCGTTCAAAGACTTTCTGACAAACATTCGGCTGACCGACAATCAGCTCGCGGACCTGAAGACCGGTCACAAGACGCTTCGTGAACGGCTCGCCGCGAACAAGTCGTTGTCGCCGCTCATCGTCACGACGTTCCTCCAGGGCAGCTACAAGCGCAGCACCGCGACCCGGCCAGCGAACGACAAAAGATCGGATGTGGACGTAGTCGTCGTCACGAAGCTCGCCGAGTCGGATTACCCACCGCAGAACGCGATGGATCTCTTCGTGCCGTTCCTCGATGATCACTACAAGGGCAAATGGAAGTTCCAAGGGCGATCGATCGCAATTGAGCTTTCGTACGTCGACTTGGATCTGGTATTGACCTCCGCCCCTTCCGAGGTAGAAAAGGGTGTCCTCGTCGCGAACGCCGCTCGCTGGTACGAGACGATCGAGGATTTCCCCGAGGAATGGGAGCTCGCGAAGATGATCGCGACCCGTGCGGATTATCGCGTGGTCAAGAACGCGGCGAAGCCGCAGTGGAAGGTCGACCCGCTGCGCATTCCAGATCGAGATGCGGCGAAATGGGAAGACACTCATCCCTTGGCGCAAATCGAATGGACGTGGGCGAAGAACAAGGCCTGCAATACACACTACGTGAACGTCGTGAAAGCGCTCAAGTGGTGGCGGCGACTCAAGGTCACGGATCTGGAGTACCCGAAGGGATATCCGATCGAACATCTCGTCGGCTTCTGTTGCCCCGATGGCATCACTTCGGTCGCTGCCGGCGTGACACTAACGCTTGAAGCCATCGTCTCGCAGTTTGCGACGACGGCACTCTCAAAACAGCAACCCAACCTGCAGGATCATGGCGTCAACCACAACGTGTTTCACCGTGTGAGCGGCACCGACTTCGCCACCTTCTACGGGCACATCGTCGCCGCGGCGGAACTGGCGCGCAAGGCGCTCGATGCGACCACGGTGAAAGAAAGCACGGCCCATTGGCGCGAGTTGTTTGGTGATCGCTTCCCGGATGCTCCGGATGACGATACCAAGAAGGCCGGATATACACCGCGTCAGGAAGTCTCGGTGGTCGGCACGGGCCGCTTCGCGCGGAACGCCTGAGGGGCGGCATGTGCGCGACACGGCGCGAACCGCCTGAACTGCTTCTGTTGGGACGGAGGGCGCTCCAAGAGCTGCCCTCCGTCGCGTTGATTCAGGATCTCGTTTGGCTTGAGGCGGATTCGCGATGGATGCTTGAAGTTGAGGTGACAAGTCAGACGACCTCCGAGTACGTTCCCGTCCGGACACGCTGGTGCCTACTGCTGCGGGATGACTATCCGAGAGGCGGCATCGACATTCATCCGGCAAAGGCAGATGGAATCGTCGCTACGTTCCCTCATCAGAGCCGAAACGACGAGGGTGATTCCACGGTGCGGTGGCGTACCGGCAAGGTTTGCGTCGCGGAGACCGTGTGGTCCTTGGGGCGTCTCGGTGGCGGCAAAGAACCTCGGACTGCGGCCGGGCGCCTCCTCTGGCATATCGATCGCCTTGTCTCCTGGCTCGCAGCCGCCGCGAACGGTACCCTGACCCAAGCAGGCGATCCCTTCGAACTCCCGGACTTCCGTCGCGACGACTCTTTAGTGGTCGTCTTCGAAGAGACGGCCGAATCCTTCGACGCCTGGCGGGCGAGCGGTGCGCACGTTGGCGTTGCCACGCTCCGTCCTCTGAGAGTTCGGCGTGGTGGAGTTCGCGCCGTCACGGAATTCCGATCGGAGCGAGGACCGGTCATCAAAACTCAGGGATACGAGGGCCATGTTGAAGGGAAACCTTCGACCGCGCTTTGGGTGCGCCTGCCGGGCCTCCCGGTCCTCAAGGTATGGCGCGCACCGCGAACATGGCGAGAACTCCGGGCGGCGACCGCCGCCATGGGGTTTGATCTTGACGGTGTATTGCGGCCCAACCTCGCCGCTATTCGCAAAGAAGAGTCGCCGCTCGTCCTCGTCGGATTTGCCGTTCCGGAGCAATTCGGCGATCAAGCGACGCATCTTCACTGGCAGGCTATCCGTCTGCCGAAACTCGGAATTCCGGCGAAGGGCTGGCGCGATAACGAGAGGGGTTTTCGGCAACGCGAGCGCGATATCCTCGCGGATGACCAGCGGATTGCCTGGATGATCACGGAAAACTGGGCCCGCGGGCAGATTAACCGCCGATCGCAGCTGCCGCATCTCTCACAGCGTCGAGTGCTCCTCATCGGTGCCGGCGCGATCGGCAGCCTTGTCGCAGAGCTCCTCGTTCGCGGCGGCGTCTCAGATATCACCGTCATGGATCCCGAAGACGTCGAAATCGGCAACCTTGTCCGCCACACGCTTATGCTGAGCGACGTGCGCGACCGCAAAGCGAACGCGCTTGCCATGCACTTGAACCGTCTGGGGCCGGCTGTGAAGGCGACGCCGCGACCGATCTTGTTTCCCCCGGAAGGCAATCAGCGCGGAGAAAGCCTCGGCGACCGGGATTTGGTGATCGACTGCACAGCGGATGATGACGTTCTCGACGCGCTTCGCACAGTGACGTGGGCGGACGACGCTCGAGTCGTGTCGATGTCCGTTGGGCTGGGCGCGAAGCGACTCTACTGCGACCTCCAGTCGCCCCCCTTCGACGCGGTTGCATTTCGCCAGAGCGTGGCGCCACATCTCCAGCGGGATCACAGCGAGTTTTCCGCAGAGCTTCCGTGGGATGCAACGGGCTGTTGGCATCCGCTCTTTCCTGGTCGCCTGGATGAGCTGTGGTCGCTCGTCGCAACGGCAGTCGGACGACTGGAAACGTGGCTGCAAGACGGCTCAGCCGATAGGCTTCTCGTCGTGGAGCGATTGGACGACGGCGGGATAGCGATCAGATGATCGATCGGAAGTTCGTTGCGACCGGGAGCGGTTTGCGCCTTATCGTGCACGGCCACGTGCTTGCGAACATCACAGGTATGTGCATGGCGGCGCACCCGAAGGAAACGGGAGGCATTCTGATCGGCCGGATTCTCGAGCGCGATACAGCGGAAATCATCGAAGCGACGCCGGCCCCGAAGGACTCGCGAAGTACGCGCTGGTCGTTCCAGCGGGGCACTGCGGGACTCCAAGACCTTCTGAATAATCGCTGGCAGTCCGGCGCTTCCTATCTCGGCGAATGGCACTTCCATCCGAACGCGGAGGCCACGCCAAGTTCGCGCGATCTCGACCAGATGCGATCGATCATTCATGATCCCACGTGGCACTGTCCGGAAGCGTTTCTCGTCGTCTGCGGGGGCAGTCCGCGCCGGGGTGTGGTGATCGCACCTTTTCTCATCCGTCCGGGCGACGAGGACATATCGATGGTCGCGATGAACCCGCACCGCGGAGTGACCGCCAACATTAGTGGAACGTCCATTCTCAGGTAGGAGTCAGTGATGTCATCGTCGGCCCCAAACCTACGCCGTCTCTTCATGGCATTGCAGGAGGAGTTGCTCGCGGGCCTCAAGGCCAACAAAGTTATCGATCACCCGGGAGCGAAAGGTGCTGCGACCGAAGGCGACTGGTTACGAATTCTCCGGCAGCACCTGCCGCAACGCTATTCGGCGGATCGTGCGATGGTGATCGATGCAGACGGCGAGGTGAGTGACTATCTCGACATCGTCATTTATGACCGGTTATACAGCCCCGTGATCTTCGCTCGACACCGCGAGCAGTACATTCCAGCGGAAAGTGTTCTTGCCGCGTTCGAGGTTAAACAATCACTCAACGCGAGTAACGTCCAATATGCTGGCAAAAAAATCGCTTCCGTGCGAAAGCTCCGCCGGACGAATGCGCATGTTCACACGCTTCGCGGGGTCGAACCCGGGCGTCCGCTCTTCCGAATAGTTGGCGGCCTGCTTACGACATACTCTGAATGGCGGCCTCCGCTTGGTGAACCCTGCGCGGAAGTGTTGCGTGGCCTTGCGAGCGATGAGCAACTCGATCTCGGTTGCTCGCTTGCGGACGGTGCATTTCGAGTAGGTTACGAGCCATCATTCAGTTTCACGGCCAGCAGAGCCGAAGTCTCCTTGGTCAGTTGGTTCATCTGGCTACTCACCGATCTCCAGGCCAAGGCCAACGTGCCGGCGATCGACTGGACTGAATACGGCCGCGCGATCGAGGGTCTGTAGCGTATCCGCTGAGAGGTCATGCTGCGTCTTTCCAATTCGAAACGATTCGATGGCATACCTGAAAGGACACTATGTTGCTCGGGTCGTTGTTTATGGACCAATCACTGTCATCCGGTTTTGTACGCGAAGAGCGACCTTCCCGGGAATACGAATGTTGCGATAGGTTCGACGTCCGGTTGTCTGTATCCGAAAGACCAATGTGCCCGGCTCTCTAAGAAACAAGCGCCGAATTGATTCCTGCGATAGGTTCCAAAGAAAGGCCAACTCCTTGACTGAATAGCAGTAAGCCGGATCAAGGTTAGGATGTTGTTCCAACTCATGACCTCCACGCATACGACGGTGGAATTTTCGCGTGGAACCTATTACGCGCGGCGCGCGCTCGTCAATAAGTGACGGATACGCTCCCGTCGGCCGCGGCTACCGCGACCGCAGCGCGAAGCAAGCGATTGCCGACACGAATGGGCTAGGTAGCGCGTCCGGCCTGCTTCTTCGCACGCGTTCTGCCTGTGGAGCGACGCTTGCGCTCGCGGTAGATTGTGGGGGTGGAATCAAGTGTGGATCTGGTCGCGCCATCACCGCAGGTCACATGGACAACCTTGCCCTGTCGGGCGGCATACTTGATGGCGCACCCGAGAAGGAAGAGCTCTTCGCTGGACGTACCGAAAGCCTCTTCATGCAGCGCAATGACATCGGTATCGGCAGCACAAGCCTTAAACCACGCCGGAAGATGTTCGGCGATGATGTCGCGAAGGGCATCAGACGAGAGCTGCGATGAGGGGGAGGAGGGACGCGGAGCCACGAAAGCAAGTGAAGTGATGAATCGCCCTTAGATTCATCATAGTCGGCAGCCGTAAGCTGTCAAAGCTCAGCGCCGCCGGCACGCCATCCTGCAATTAGATCGGTGTCGCCCTCTCCGCCAGTCTAGTTCTACTTTGTCACATTGGCTGAGTGCTGTCTCGCATACGCGGAGTCGATGGCAGCCTTTCGTTTCC
>WUUC01149857.1_pt1 | contig 17232 bp, 15 predicted proteins | sample 6278441 | NCBI WGS metagenome assembly WUUC01 (sample SAMN13675441, study PRJNA597444) | soil metagenome | isolation source: soil | place: USA: Washington | collected 2017-10 | reverse complement strand
CATCCCGCCGCCGGACATGGTGCGGCAGCCACGAGCGCGCGTCTGGCGCAGGAGTTCGGTTTCAAGGGGGAAGTAGACAATATCCGCGACCCACAGCTCGGGGCGAAGTAGATCGGCGGGAAGGGGCATGCCCGGATACTTGGCCATCCCAAGCGGGGTTGCATTGACTGCCCCATCGGCCGCTGCGATGGCGGCGGACAAATCGGATTCGGCCGTTGCGCGACCCGCTCCGAAACGATCGCGCAAGGCTTCGGCAAGGCATCGAGCCCGCGTATCGTCCGTATCTATGATCGCCAGTTCGCCGGCTCCCAGCGTCAGGAGGGCGTGGGCGACTGCTGACCCTGCGCCGCCGGCGCCGAACAGAACGACGCGATCCAGGCTGACATCCGCCAATTCACGCCGGAAGCTCTCGGCGAAGCCCCACCAGTCGGTGTTATGGCCCACGCGTCGCCCCTCCCTGAGGACAACGGTGTTGACCGCACCGAGCGCCTTTGCATCAGGCGACAGCTCATCGAGGAAAGGAATCACCGCTTGTTTGCACGGATGCGTGATGTTCAGCCCTGCGAACCCAAAGCGCTGAGCAGCCGTGAGAAGCTCCGGCACCGCGCTTGCGTCCAACCCGAGTGCTTCCAGATCAATCAGCTTGTAGATGTAGCGGAGGCCCTGCTCGGCTGCCTCTCTCTCATGCAGACCCGGGGTTCGTGACGCCTGTATGCCCGTTCCCACCAAGCCGACGAGAAACGACGGCGTTGTGGCGCTGGTCATCTCGGATCAGGCGCTCGTTGGGAAGTGAGCGCTCCCGCGATAAGGTCCCGCATTGCTCGGACCGCGGTCGGATAACCGCTCGTGCCCAAGCCGGCAATGACGGCAGTGGCTACCGGCGAAACGTACGATCTGTGGTAGATCGGCTCGCGGCGGTGGATGTTCGAGATATGCAGCTCGATGATGGGGCCGGGGAACATCTTCAATGCATCCATGATCGCCACAGAGGTGAATGTGAACGCGGCGGGATTGATGATGATCCCGCTGGCCTCGTCGATGGCTTCGTGCACCCACTCGATGATCTCGTATTCCCGGTTCGACTGCCGGAACACGATTGCCTGGTCCGGCACGGCGTCACGGCACATCGCCTCGACCTCGGCCAAAGTCCTGCGACCGTAAATCTCCGGCTCCCGCGTTCCAAGGCGGTTCAGATTGGGTCCGTTGAGAACATAGATCGGCTTGGTCATAGGTGTGCTTCTCTGATCGAGCCGCTCAGCCCTGGTAGCCCATGAGCCTAGGCAGCCAAAGGACCGTTTCCGGCACGAAGGTCAGAATCGCGAGAGCGACGATCATCGCCAAAAGGAAGGGCATGGTGTCGCGAACGATGTAGCGGAGTGGCTCTCCGGAAATGTTTGCCATGATGAAGAGAAGAAGGCCGTAAGGCGGTGTGATCAACCCGATCATGATGTTGACCACCACGACCACGCCAAAATGCACGAGGTCGATTCCGAGAGCCTGAGCGGTTGGAATAAAGACCGGAACGATGATCAGGAGGATCGCCGTGCCTTCTAGAACGCAGCCGAGCAGCAGCAAGAGCACGTTGACAAGGATGAGAAACGCCGTCGGCGAAAGCTCCCAGCCTGCGAGGATGCCCTTTAGGGCCTCCGGAATGTTCTCGACGGTCACAACGTAGTTGAAGACGAGGGCCCCTGCGATGAGCATGCCGATGGACGCGGATGTCCGGGCGCTGACTGCAATCGACCTATAGAGGTCGCTCCAACTGACGCTGCGATAAAGAAGGGCGGAGATCATGAGCGCATAGGCGGCGGCGACGGCCGCAGCTTCCGTCGGGGTCGTAAAGCCGCCGTAGATGCCGCCCAGGAGCACGACGGGCATCATGAGGGATGGGAGCGCCTGCCAGGTGATGCGCGGCAGCCTCCGCAGCGGAACGGGCTCTTCGATGGGGAAGTTCTTGCGCCGCGCCGTGATGGCGACGATGATCATTTGGCTCAAGGCCATCAGCAGTCCGGGGATCACGCCGCCCAGGAACAGATAGCCGATCGAAGCATCGGAGATCAGCGCATAGAGGATCATCGGAATCGACGGTGGGATGATCGGGCCGATCACGGACGAGACCGCCGTCACCGCAGCCGCGTAGCTGGCGGTGTAGCGTCCCCCGCGAGTCATCATCACCTGCATCATGCGTCCTGTGCCGGCTGCATCTGCTATCGCCGAGCCCGACATGCCGGCGAAGACGATGCTCTGCAGGATGTTCACCTGGGCCAGACCGCCGCGGAACCGTCCCACCAGCGCATTGCAGAAGGTCATGAGACGGTCGGTCATGCTGCCGATGTTCATGAACTCGGCTGCGAGGATGAAGAGCGGCACGGCGAGAATGACGTAGTTCGTATACATCCCATTGAGGAGCTGCTCGGCAGCCGTCCCCATGTCCTGTCCGGCGAGGAGGAGATAGAGGATCGAGCCGGCGATCATCGCGTGCCCGATCGGGAGCCCAAGAAACGTGAGAGCGGTGATCGCAACAAGCGCGAGGGAGAAAGGGCTGGCGAGATTCATACGCCGGAGCTTGCTTTCGTGGGATCGAACTCTTCCGGCGCCACGCCGCGTACCGCCTGCCATGCGAGCCAGAGGTAGCGAACGACGACCGCGACCACAAACACGATGTAGATCGAAAATAGAAGATCGAACCTTATCTTGAGGTACGCGGTCCTCTGCACCCTCATGAAGGTGACGTAGTCGACCACCGCCGGAAACGACACGAGGTAGAGCGTAATCAGTGCGAGCGCCGTGATGACGCACATGACGCGGCGCCAGCCTGGTCCCGCGGCCCCATAGATGATGTCGAACCGGATCTCCTCGCGCTCGCTGATGACGAACGCAGCACCCCACAGGACGAGCCAGACCCAAAGGATCACGCTCAGCTCGTGGGTCCAGCCCGTCGGAAAGTTGACCAGATACCGGAAGGCGATCTGCAAGATAAACGCCAGGAACATCAACGCGAGCATCGCTGCTGCGACATTCTCGGCGCGATGCCCCAGCCACGAGCCCGCCGTGCGCATAGACGCGATCATCAGGAGCGATCCCTTGCCGGGCGACCATAGGCGATGGCCGCTCGGAACGCCCGCGCTCCGACCATTATCTGCGCAGGGTCATATGGCGTTGATCTTGTCGAGCATTCCGGGCGGCCAGCTCTTGGCGAGGTCCGAGGCCAAATACTTCTTCTGCGCGAATTCGCGGAAAGCCGGCAGGTCTGGGGTGTAGACGTCAAGGCCCTTTGTCTTGAACGACTCCGCGAGCTCCGCCTCCTGCTTGAGATGCTGCTGGGTGCTCCACTCGATCGCCTTTTCCGCTGCGGCCTGGAACGCGGCTTGCCTTTGCGGAGTCATCGCGCTCCAGGCTTTCTTGGTGACGGCGAGAATGTCGAACCCGACGAGATGCGAGGTCAAGACGACCTGCGACATCACCTCGTAGAACTTCATGTTCTGGACGTTGGGAAGCGGATTGTCCTGCCCGTCGATGGCGCCGCTCTGCAGGCCGGTATAAACTTCGGCATAGGCCATCGGAACCGGGTTGGCTCCAATCGACTGGCCCAAGAACTGCCAGGCGTCGCCGCCGGGCATGCGCAGTTTGATACCGGCCATGTCGGCCGGGGTAGTGATCTTCTTCTTCGGCTTGAGCCCCACATGCCGGGCACCGAAATAGGTCGGGCCGAGAATGTGTATGCCGAGCTGATCCTCGGCCATTTTCTTGAGCTGCTGACCGACCTCGCTCGCAAAGACCTTCTTCAGGTGGTCTGCATCGCGGAAGAGATAGGCGGACGTGACGATGGACCAGGCGGGAATTTGATTGGAGATGTCTTGCGGCGCGATGTTCCCCATCTCGAGGTTGCCGCGCTGCATGGCCACAAGCTCGGTGCCCTGCTTGAACAGCGTTCCGCCGTAATAGAGCTGGAGGGTGAAGTCGCCCTTAATCTCCTCCGCAAGCCGTTTCATCATCTCGGCACGGATGTCTTGATCCGAGAAGACGGCCGAGAAGCGCAATGTGGGACGAGTTTGGGCCGTTGCGGAAGGAGCCGGCGCCCCCGCGAGAAGGGCGGCTCCCGCAAGCATCAAGCGCCGCCGATCGATCCTGAGCGTCATGAGTCCTCCCCTTGAAGTTGGCGGGCGCATGGCTTCGCCCCAGTTGGCGGGGTCACTATCGGCGCGGAGATTTGAAACTTCAACGGCCATACTGAAAATATCCGATATTTCTGATTGCCTTAACCTACTGGAGGGACATCGCAGCGTACGGCATAGATGCGGTGGGCTAGCTCCTGGTCGAGGACCTCGCCATGCCGATACTATCGGTAGGCGCTCGCCTGCTGAGCCTTGGCCAGGAGCTCCTCGGACGCACTCGCCACCTCCGCGACGATCTCCTCCAGACGCGCCCCGGTCGCCGGCTCGAGCTCCAGCTCCCATGCCTTGCCGTCGGCGAGAAATTCCGGATCCTTGACCATGGCGTTGAAGGCGGCGCGGTGGACCTTGAGGTGCTCCTCCGGCAGGTTCGGCGGCCCCCAGATGGACCGGCCGAAATCGGACGCGCTCGTCAGCAAGCGGAGCACCCGCTTGTGTTCGTCGGTCAGGCCGAATTCCCAGGCCGGCTTGACGTCCGGCATGCCCGGGACCGGGTTCAAGGCGGTCGTCCAGAGGAACTTGAGCTTGCCATCCTTGATCCAGTGGCCGAGGTGCTGGGTCAAGGACGTGAGAGACGTCGCCCCCAAGCCGTCCACTTCGCCGCGCTCGAGGGCGAGGAGCCCTTTCGAGGAGCCCTCGTAGCCGAGGATGAGCTTGAACTTGGTCCCCGTGAGGCGGTTCAGGGCCGTGGGAATCCTCACGTTGGGAGCGCTGGGACCGGAGGAAGCGAGAATGACCTCCTTCTCTCGCGCGCCCTCGACGGTGGTCGCGGGGGCGGCGGCGGACACGACGCCGAAATTGTAGGTGGGCACGAGACGTCCGACGAATTTGTATTTGGAGACATCGAACGCCACGGGCTCGCCGAGAGCTTTCGATTGGATCAACTCGCCCGCAACGATGGCCACGACCGAACCGTCCCGCGGCGCCGGGCCGTAGAGATACGTGGCCGCCGTGACGCTCCCGGCTCCCGGCATGTTCTGGATGATGACATTAGGGTTGCCGGGCAGGTGCTTGCCATAGTGCTTGGAGAGCAGGCGCCCGTAAGCGTCGTAGCCGCCCCCCGCGGCGTAGCCGAGAATAACCCTGATCGTCTTGCCCTTGTAGGATACGTCCTCCGCCAGCGCCGGCAACGCCAGCGCGGCAAGTGCGCCGAAGACGAGCGCTTGGCTGATCAACCGCTTATGCATTTGCTACCTCCTGTGCGGGCGACGCCACGGTCCTATGTCCGCAAGGTCGGCCTCATCTCGATCATGTGGCTCTCGTGTGGCGACGGCGGACGCGACGCCTGCCCATTTGAATGCATAAGCGCCCAGATGCGCGCGGGTGTCGCCGGCATGTCGATGTCCTCGACTCCGAACTCGCCGAGCGCGTCGACGACCGCGTTGATGACGGCGCCGCTGGCGGGAGTCGTGCCGCCCTCGCCGCCGCCTTTCACCCGGAGCGGATTACCCTGCGTCGGATCTTCCGTCAGGGCCACCGTGAAGCTTGGGAGGCAGTCGGCCCGCGGCACCCCGTAATCCATGAAGGATGCGCCGGTCACCTGACCCGTGCCGAGATCGACCGCAAAGTGTTCGTAGAGAGCCTGCCCCACTCCTTGCGCGATCCCGCCATGCACCTGACCGTGCACGATGAGGGGATTGATGGCCTGTCCGACGTCGTCGACGGCCGTGTATCGGACAATGGCGACGGCGCCGGTGTCCCGGTCGATCTCGACTTCACAGACGGCGCAGCCCGTCGGATGGGCGGGCATCCGCTCTCCGAGCTCCGCCTTTCCCAACAAGCGTTCATCCGGGGCGAGGGAGCGCGCTATATCGAAGAGGTCGAGGGTCTCATTCGATCCCGACACGGAAAACAGGCCATCCTGGAACCGCAGCGTCTCTCCGGCGCATTCCAGCATACCGGCAGCGCTGGCCCGAGCGCGGGCCAGGAGCTCGTCGCAGGCCCGGACGAGGAGCGTTCCGGCCAGGCGCATGGAGCGATCCGAATGGGTGCCGCCGCCAACCTCCACGAAGCTGGTATCGCCCGTTTTCAGGTCGACGACCTCGAAGGGCGCGCCCAGACGATCGGCGACGACCTGAGCGAACGTCGTTTCGTGCCCCTGGCCTGTCGATTGGGTTCCGGCGATGATCGATATGCGCCCGCCGGGATCGACCTCGACGCTCACCCGTTCGCGCACCGCCCCGACGGGCGCCTCCACGTAATTGGACAGTCCGATCCCGCGTAAAGCGCCTGAGGAAAGGCTTTCCTTTTTCCGCTTCGGAAAGCCATGCCAATCCGCTAGCCGGAGGGCGTCTTCCATGTTCCCCAGAAAATTGCCGCTGTCATAGGTGAGCCCCATGACGGTCGTATACGGAAGGCGGCTGCGGGGAATAATATTGCGGCGTCGGATCTCGAGCCGGTCGATCCCGAGCCGGCGAGCGGCCATGTCGAGGAGGCGCTCCATGGCATGCGTCGCTTCGGGCCTGCCGGCCCCGCGGTAAGGAGCCGTGGGCATCGTGTTGGTCAGCACGCCCATGAGATGCACGCTGGCGACCGGAACGTCGTACACTGTCGGGAGAATGCGATAGCCGTTCGAGATCGGGGTATAGGCGACCGGATGAGCCCCGATATTGGCGATATGCGTTGCTCGCAAGCCAAGGATGCGGCCCTCTTGGTCAAACGCCAAGGTGATGCGGCTCACCTGATCACGGGCTTGGAAATCGCTCAGGAAGGCCTCGCCGCGGTCGCTTCTCCAGTGCACTGAACGCCCGACTTTCTCCGCTGCCCAGCTCACGAACACCTGTTCGGGCGACAGCTGCGTGCGCGACCCGAAGCCGCCGCCGACGTCCGGAGAGATCACGCGCACGCGCGCTTTATCGACGCCGAGCGCGGCCGCAAGACCATCCCTGACGCGGAGCACGCCCTGGCTGCCCGATACCAGGGTGTATTGGCCCGTGGCGGCGTCGTACGAGCCGGTCGCGGAGCGCGGCTCCATTTGACACGTGACGATACGCTGGTTGCGGAATTCGTGCTCGAGGACCAGGAAAGCGCTCTGCATGGCGGATTCGGTCGCGCCTCGATCGCCCCTTGTCGTGTCGAGCGCGATGTTGCGGTCCAGCCCGCTCCAGAGCCTTGGGGCATCGTCTTGCATGGCCGACAGCGGATCGACGACTGCTTCCAGCACCTCATAGGTGACCGAAATCAGCTCCGCGGCATCCCGCGCCTGCTCGAGGGTGTCCGCGACAACGCTGGCGAGCGGCTCGCCGACGTATCGGACCCGGTCCTGCGCCAGAACCGGCTGGGGATTCTCGAAGAGCACACGGCTGTCCTCCCGGCCGAAGGCTTGGATCTTGCCGTCGAGCGCGTCGTTCGGCACCGTGTGATGGGTCACGGGCCTGCGCCCGTCCCGGCCGTAATCTTCGGCCGTCAGGACCGCCAGAACGCCCGGCGCACGTCGCGCCGCGTCCGTTTCAATACGCACGATCCGCGCATGGGCATGAGGTGATCGCAAGAAATATGCGAACGCCGCTCCGTCGCACACAAGGTCATCGGTGTAGCGGCCCTTGCCGCGTAGGTGCCGCTCGTCTTCACGCCGGGGAATAGACTTCCCGATGACCTGCGACATCCACTTACCTCAGCGTCAGCGGCGTCCTGCTCGTCGAATGCCTTGCCATATCAAATCGAATAAACTATTCGCAATTTAAAAAGATAGTCGCGTTGATGGACGAGAGGCGCCTTCGCCCGTGAGGCGCACGTTGCGGGGCGGGGCATCAGTCTCGATAAGAGGAACCGAAGGTGATTAGCATTCGACGCTGGAGTCTCATCGCGACGCTCGCGCTCATTTTGTGTCCGGGCGATAGAGGACTCGGACAAACACCTGGGAAGTTCTACGAGGGCAAGACCATCGAGCTTCACGTCGCGTCCAGCCCCGGCGGCGGCTATGACGCGCATGCCCGACTGTTGGCGCGGCATTTGGGCAAACACCTCGCGGGCAACCCGACGATCATCGTGAAGAACGTCGAGGGCGCAGGTGGCCTGCGTCTCGCGAACGCGCTCTACAATATCGCGCCGAAGGACGGATCGGTCTTCGGCATCATCTACCGCAGCACCCCGTTCGAGCCGTTGATGGGCAACAAGGCGGCGCAGTTCGATCCGACCAAGTTCGGCTGGATCGGCAGCGCGAGCAATGAGGTGAGCGTCTGCGTCGCCTGGCATGAGAGCGGCGTCACCCAATTTCACCAATTGCTCGACAAGGAGCTGATCGTCGGCGCGACGGGCCCGGGCTCCGATAGCTACTCGTTTACGAAGATCCTGAATGGCGTGCTCGACACGCGACTGAAAATGGTCGCCGGCTACCCTGGGGGCAACGAACTCACGCTGGCGCTGGAGCGTGGCGAAACGACGGGCCGATGCGGTTGGTCGTGGTCAAGCATCCGCGCGACCCGGCCGCAATGGATCGACACGAAAAAGATCAACGTCCTGGTTCAGCTGGCGCTGCGCAAGCACCCGGATCTCATGGACGTTCCGCTCGTGATCGATTTGGCCAAGACGGATGAGCAGCGAGACCTCTTGAAGCTGATCTTCGCCAGGCAAGTCATAGCCTATCCCTATGTGACGCCTCCTGGCGTTCCGGCCGATCGCATCGCCGCGTTGCGGGGCGCGTTCATGGCGACCATGGAGGACAAGGCGTTTCTGGCCGAAGCCGAGAAGGCCAAGCTTGAAATCCTGCCCGTCTCGGGAGGTGAGGTCGAGACATTGATCAAAGACGTTTACGCCGCTCCACCGGCTTTGGTCGAAAAAGCAGCTTCCCTTCTCAAGTAAGCGCGGCAGAGAGTTCTCGGCGCGGGGCTGACGATGTCCGCTGTTTCAGTTCTGCGGTCCGGTCAGGGCCTTGTAGCGCTCGATCACATGTTTCGGTGTGGCCGCCGCCCGGGACAGTAGTTTCATGATCGCGTCTCCATCGATCGGGCTGATCTCGAGGCCGAGCTTGTGGGCTTCGTCGAGGAAGGCCTGGTCCTGAGACATGGCCATGAACCCGTCCCGCAAGGCTCGCGCCCGGTCTGCCGGGATCTCCGGCGGCGCGAGGAACGGCATGGCCATGAAGAAGGGCAACTCGGCGAATTCGATGAGGGCGAGAGCCGCTTGGTCGGGGGCAAGCTCCCGGCCCGTGGGGATGTCCGGCAATTCGGGAAGACGCGTCACGCGGCCGAACTGCAGGAGCGGCCGCACCTGCTTGTTGTCCCAGAGTTGCCGCTGGCCTGTCTTGAGAGACGCGAAGCCTATGACCTGACCGTCGACCTCGCCGCGCTGCATGGCGAGAAAGATGGGGGCGGCGCCCGGGTAGCCGCGCACGACATCGATGTTCAGTCCGAGGACGTCCTTGGCGATGGTTGCGAAATGGCGATTGCTCGAGCCTGCGTTGCCGCCGCCCAGAATCGCTTTGGTGCCCGGCTTCTTGAGATCCTCGATGCGCGCGGCCGGGTGCTGGGCGTTGACGAGCAGCAGATAGGCGTCGTCAGCATAGGAGGAGAGGCTGCCGAGCCATGTGAACTTCTGCGGATCGAAGGTGGCGTGCACGTCGCCCTGGATGGCGAGTTGCGGGACGGAGCGCTCGAGAACCGAAAGAACCGTTCCGTCCCGTTCCGCGGTGCTCGTGGCAAGGCGGTTGGCGATGGTCAATCCGCCGGCGGTGGGCAGATTTTGGACCACGATCGCCGGGTGACCCGGAATGAAGCGGCCGAGATGCCGCGACACGAGACGTGAGGAGATGTCGTAGATACCGCCAGGCGCCAGGCCGACGAGAAGCGTGATGGTTTTTCCCTTGTAGAATTGCTCGACCGACTGCGCCGGCGCGGCCTGAGGCATCAACGCGCCGATGACCATCGTCGCGAGGGCAGACGCCCCGATGATTTTGGCTCCTTTGATCATCACATCCCCCTGAATGGGTTTGTCTGCACCTAGGGCAGCGCCTCAAGCATATGGCCGTAGCCGGAGCGCGGCTCGCGGACGTGCAGACGCTTCTGGATTTCCCAAACCCGCGCCGTCACCGGGTGAACCACCGGAACCTGCAGGTCCTGCTCGAGGATTTCGATGATATCGAGCGTCCGCCACCCCGAGCCGAGCATGTAGATGGCGTCGGCGCCTTTGTGCTTGAGAAAGTTGCGCTTGATATGCGCGTAGACTTGCTCTCCCGAGAGGGTCTGGACCTGGTTGAAGGGGACCTCGATCCCCTCCATGGCCAAAACCGTGAAGCCGGCATCGCGGAAATATTTGGCGAACACCTCGTTGATCTTGCCGGAAAAATAGCTTGCCCCCACGATCGTCTTGGCATTCAACGCCTTCAGCGCCGTCACGTGGTTCTGCGGCGCCGTGAAAATCGGGGTCTGGTATTTCTCCTCCCAGGAGGCGACCAGCCGGGTCTCGGCCTCGAGCCCTTGAACCATGAACGGCGGAGCGCCGTTCGGGTGGATGACGTCGCATTTCTGCTCCGCGAGCAGGGCGATGTTCTGCTCGTAGGCTCCCATGACCGTCTCGAACTCATCCTCGGTGCCGCGGGTGATGTTCAGGAACAGCGGCAGCACTCCAATCCCCTCCGGCAGGAGACGAATGACCTCCTCGGTCATGCCCGGCCGCAGGGTTGGATTGACAAGCCCTGCGATGCCGCGCCAGCTTGAAAATGCCATGCTCCTCCTCCTGTTCCAGCCACAATAACTATCCGATCTTCGTCACGCAAAACATGGTCGGCGCGGGCGCGACGCCGAGCAGAGCAAGATGGATATCGATCCTGTGAGTGGGGAGGAGGGAGGTGCGCTGTTGAGGGAAGCGGCCGCTGCCTCGCCCGTCGGTTATCGAAAAGGTCAAAATGGCTCTTGATCGTAACTAGCCGCAGCGCGAGACTGGCGGCTTTCCATAAGGTGTTCCGATGCAGTTCGGTCTTTACGCGCCCATTCCGATGGTGGCGGTCGGCTCCCCGGAAATCGCCAAGGCGGCCGCCGAAGCTTTGCAGCCGCTCCCCTCTGAGACGCGAGATGCCCAATTCGAACATTCCCTCGATCTTCTCCTCGAAGCCGATCGCCTTGGCTTCAACCTGTGCCTCTTTGCCGAAAGGCACTTGGGGCACGACCTTGCAGCTTGGGTGTTGGCCAGCGCGGTCGCGTCGCGCTTTGACAACATCCGGGCTCTCGTCGCGGTCCACCCGGGGCTGTGGGATCCGGTGATGACGGCGAAGCTCGCGGCTTCGCTCGACCGCATCTGCAAAGGCCGCATCGCTATCAACATCGTGAACGGCTGGTTCGATCAGGAATTCGAGATGTTCGGCGGCAAGGTTCTGCAAGGGGACGAGCGATACCGGCGAACCACCGAGTTCATCGAGATCCTACGCGGATTGTGGACGCAGGAGACGTTCTCATATTCGGGTGAGCACTACCGGCTCGATAAAGGCCAGCTCCTCCTCAAACCTGCCACTCCGACCCCGCCGGAGATCTTCTCCGTGAGCACGAGCGACCGCGGCCGGGATTTCATCGCGCAGGACTGCGACTGGTGGTTCATCGAGTTTCCCAAAGCCGCCGAGTCGACCGACGAGCTGATGCGCTCGGTCGAAGCCTCGATCGCCGACATGAACCGGCGAGCGGACCGCGCAGGGCGGAAAGTCCGATACGGGCTGAACCCGTTCATCGCGCTCGGCGACAGCGAGCAGGGGGCCTTGGATGCGACTGTGAAGGCGATTTTCGCCCTCGAAACAGAGCCTGACAGCCGGAAGATCGAACGACGAATCTTGCCGGCGACCAAGGCCGGGTGCGTCGGCCGGCCCGAAAACGTCCGCCGTCAGGTTCAGCGGTTCGCGGACATGGGCGTGGAGTTGCTCCTATTCAAGATGATCGCATCGATCGACAACGTGCGGACCATAGCCGGCGAGATCATCGCTCCCTTGCGGCAGGGCGGCCGGTACCAGCAGCCTGATCGCCCGAGGCAGCGCGAGGGTGCGATCGCGGCACAGTAGACTAGATGCCGGAGGCGACGCAGCGGGTGCCCGAGCGTCCCCGAGCGTCCACGCGGCTGGGTCGTCGCGGGGTCGTGGGGGGCCGCCCTCCAGGAGCGGATGTCCCGCGGGATGTGATGGCGTGAGCCGGTCAATCTTTTCAGCGGCTGACCTCGGGCCTTATCGGTTGCGCAACCGCGCGATCATGGCCCCGATGACCCGAAACCGGGCGGCGGGCGACGGCGTTCCGACGCCGCTGATGGCCAGCTACTATGCGCAGCGGGCCGAAGCCGGCCTGATCATCACGGAGTCGACGCAAATCTCGGCGCAGGGACGAGGATATCCCGGCAGTCCCGGCATCTACCTCAGTAGCCACATCGACGGCTGGACCTCCGTGGTGGAGGCGGTGCATGCCCGCGGAGGGCTCATCTTCCTGCAGCTTTGGCACGCTGGCCGCCTGTCGCACCCGCTGGTCCAGGAGGATGGCGAACTGCCGGTTGCCCCGTCCGCCGTGGCGCCGGACGGCATGACGGTCACCCCCCAAGGCATGAAGCCGTTCGTCACTCCGCGCGCGTTGAGCTCAAGCAAAATCGTGGCGGTGGTGGAGCAGTTCGGGGAGGGTGCGGAGAAGGCCAGGCGGGCTGGATTCGACGGCGTGGAGATCAATGCCGCCAACGGCTACCTGATCGACCAGTTTCTGCGCGACGGCTCCAATCGCCGCACTGATTCGTACGGCGGCTCCGCCCGAAATCGGATCCGCTTCCTGCTCGAGGTCACCGAGAGGGTCACGGGCGTGTTCGGCCCCGAGCGCGTCGGCGTGCGCTTGTCGCCCACGAACCCGTTCGGCTCGATGAGCGACAGCCATCCGGCCGAGACTTTCGGCTGCGCCGTGCGGGCCTTGAGCCATTATGGCCTTGCCTATCTCCACGGCCGCGAGGCCGGGACGACGAATTTCGATTGGGCCGCGTGGCGGGGCGAATTCCAAGGCACGTATGTCGCCAATGGCGGCTACGATCTCGACCGGGCACAGGGAGCCGTCGCAACGGGGTTCGCCGACTTCGTCGCGTTCGGAACTCTCTTTCTTGCGAATCCAGACCTTCTCGAACGCTTCCGACGCAGAGCGGCCCTGAATGCGCCCGACAAGAGCACGTACTATGGCGGCGGCGCCCGAGGATTGATCGACTATCCGCGGCTGGCGGATGCGGAACCGGAAGCCTAGGCTTGTCAATAAGGGGCCATCTACAATGCCGCCCCGGGCTATGCAATATTCCCCGTCACGTGGTCAGGGCTCGAATAAAGGAGGATTACGCCGATGAAGATCAAGAGCCGATCCTGGGTCCTCACGCTCGTCGCTTTTGGTTCGCTCCAGCTCTTGCCGCTGGGGTCGTCGGCCCATGCCCAACAAGACGCCGATTTCTTCCGCGGCAAAGATATCACGATCGGCATCCCAAGCGACGCCGGAGGCGGTTACGACGCCGCAGGCCGCCTGATCGCTCAGCATCTAACAAAGTATATCCCCGGCAATCCCCGCATCATCGCACAGAACGTGCCGGCCGGCGGCGGCCTCGTGCTGGTGAACCTCCTCTACAATACCGCCCCCAAGGATGGGACCTATATCGGCATCATCCGCGGGAGCGCCCTCTACGAGGAAATCTTCAATAATCCAGCCGTCAAGTTCCAAAGTCTCAAGTTCAATTGGCTCGGCAACTTCAGCCGCACGCAAGACGGCTGCGTGTTCTCACCGAAATCAGGAATCAATCGCCCGGAAGATTTCTTCGCGCGCGAGATCACGATCGGCGCGAGCGGCACGGGCGCGCAAGCCTATTCTCTTCCCAAGATCTACAACGAGTTGCTTGGGACCAAGTTCAAGATCATCTTGGGTTACAAGGGATCGGGTGACCGCGTCCTCGCCATGGAGCGCGGCGAGCTCGAGGGAGCCTGCGGCATCACGACGGGGACGCTTCGCTCCTCGTTCTCGAGCGTCTTGAGGGACGGCAAGATCAAGATCGTCGGGCAGGCCGGCCTGGCGAAGGACGAGGAGCTTCCGGATGTCCCGAACATCCTCGATCTGGCCAAGGATGCCGAGCAGCGTCGCGCCCTCGAGTTCCTGTTCGCTCAGCTCGATCTCGGGCGCGCCGTCGCGGCGCCGCCGGGAGTGCCTCCGGAACGTGTAAAGATCTTGCGCCAGGCATTCGAGCAGATGCTCAAGGATCCGGGCCTCGCCAGCGACGCCAAACGGATGCAGCTCGATTTCGACCCGATGAACGCTGCGGAGACGATCCAGATGATCGAGCATTTCTTCGCAACCCCGAAGCCTATCGTGGAGAAGGTGCGAGCCGCGTTGGAAAAGAAGTAGGTAGATGCGCAGAAGAGTCGCCCGCTTCAGCCGGGATCATGGCGCCTCTGCAACGAAACGGGCTATTGTGCCCTCAACGGAACGAGGTGAGGCAAGGAGGAGCCGATGTTCATGCGGATCACATGGGGCAAGCTGAAACCTGGAGCATGGAATGATTACGAGGCGGCGTACAAGAAGGTGATGCCGCAGACGCTCGAGGTTCCTGGCATTCGCGGTCGATGGCTCATCCGTGACCTCGACGAGCCGGACGCAGGCTACTCCGTGGCCATGTTCGACAGTGAGCACGAAATGCGCGCCTTCACGGAAAATGCCGAGGTGAGGGCGGCGATCAGGGAAGCCTTGGACCCTTTCCACACCGGAGAGTATACGACCAAGCACTGCGAGGTGAGAGTCGAGCTTGCGCCGAGTGACCAGCGACTAGGCTAACCGCCGATCTTGCATGCATGCGTCCATCGTCTTGCGCGGGGAGCCGACGTCTTCCTCTACGCGGATTCGGCGGAGGATTTCACGTCGGGCACAGCGACCGTGCGCCACCCTAAGACTTCATAGGCCGGCACGAGGCGATGGAAACCCTTCAGTTTGAGTTCTCCGATCGAGTGGGCGTCGACCTGATCCTCGACTGACGTGAACACCCGCTGGCTGACGAGAATTTGACCCGCGGCGGCCTCGCCGCACAGCCTCGAGGCGAGGTTGGGAATCGTTCCGATCGCCGCATAGTCCATCCGGCCCTCGAAGCCGATCTGGCCCAAGGTGGCGTAGCCCTGGGCTACGCCGATGCCGAAACCGAGCTCATGGCCGCGTTTGCGCCAACTCGCCGAGAGCGCGCCCATGCATTCGCGCATTTCAAGCGCCATGCGCACGGTTCGCGCCGGGTGGTCGGGGCAGGGCAGGGGGTCGTTCATGACCACCAAAACACCATCGCCCATGAAACGCTCGAGCGTGCCGCCGTATTTGAAAATGAGTTCGCCGAGGCAGGCGTGATAATCGCGGAGGATGGCCATGACCTCCTCCGGCTCGGCCGTTTCGGCGAAGCCCGTGAAGCCGCGAAGGTCGCAGAACATCACCGTCACGTCGCGGCGGTGGCTTTGCAAGACGGCCTCGTCGTCCCCGGACGAGACCACGAGATCGGCGATCTGCGGCGGCAGGAAACGGCGCAAACGGCCGATCCTCGCGATCTCGCTCACCTGCGCAGCGACGCGCTCCTCCAGCGCCGCGTTCCAATCGGCGAGCTGACGGGCCTGCTCCTGCACCGTGTCGTTCAAGGCCTTCTGCCGCAGCATCGAACGCACCCGCGCCAGCAGGGCCGAATGCTCGAAAGGTTTCGTCAGATAATCGTCGCCGCCGGCGTCAAGCCCCTCGACCACGTCCTTCGTGTCGGCTTTCGCAGTCACCAGAACGACCGGGATGGCGCGCAGGTCCGGATCCTGCTTCAACTCGCGGACGACGCTGATGCCGTCGCGCTTTGGCATCATGATGTCGAGCAGGATCAGGTCCGGCTTCAACTCCCGCGCCCGCGCCAACCCTTCCTCGCCGTCCACCGCCTCGGCCACCTCGTAGCCTTGCGCCTCCAGGCGCATGCGCAAGATTTCAAGGTTCTCCGGCGTGTCGTCGACGGCGAGGATGAGAGGCGGGTCACGCATGGACTGCGCCGATCACCTGATCTTGGCCGCGCGGCATCATGGATCACCTCGTCGGCTGTCCGCCACACCACACCTCCGTCGGCTTCGAACTAGGGCAAGAACTCGTTGATCTTCGCCAGCAGCTGGCGCGGGCTGAAGGGTTTCGCCACGTAGGCGTCGCAACCGGCGGCGCGAGTCTTGGCCTCATCCCCGGATAGCGCGTAGGAGGTGACGGCGATGACGGGAATGTGGCGGAGCGCCGGGTCGGCCTTGATGCGGCGGGTGGCCTCGTAACCGTCGAGCACGGGAAGCTGAATGTCCATGAGGATCAGGTCGGGCCTGTGCTCGGCCGCCATGGCGACCCCGGCCGCGCCGTCCTCCGCCTCGAGCAAGACGTAGCCGACGCTCGCCATGAGGTCGCGCACGATCTGCCGGTTGTCCTCGGTGTCCTCCACCATCAGGATTCGCTTCGTCATGCCGCCTCCCTCTGTTCCTCGGCACGCACGGGCACGGTGATGCGGAAGGTGGCGCCCCGGCCCGGCGTGGACTCGACGCTGATGGAGCCGCCGTGCATCTCGACGATGCGGCGGGAGATTGCGAGGCCGAGGCCCGTGCCGCCCTTCCTGCGGGTCGAGGAGTCGTCGACCTGCTGGAACTCCTCGAAGATGCGGGCCTGGTCCTCGGGAGCGATGCCCGGCCCGCTGTCTTGCACCGCGATCTCGAAGAAGCCGTCGACAACGCCCGCCGAAATGTCGACCGAGCCCGCATCCGTGAACTTCACGGCGTTGCCGACAAGATTGATCAAGACCTGCGTCAGGCGGCGCTCGTCGCCGCGGCCGATCGGCAGGCCGGGCGCGACCGCCGCCGTCAAGGCGAGGCCCTTGGCCCGGGCCAGGGATTCAGTGCTGGTGACAACGCTGCTCACGACCTGCGTCATCGAATATTCGTCCAGCGTGAGAGCGAGCTGCCCGGCTTCGATCTTCGACAGATCGAGCACGTCGTTGATGAGGCCGAGAAGGTGGCGGCCGTTGCTCTGCACCTTCTCAAGGGCGGTCTTGGCGCGCGCCGGGAGATCGCCGTAGAGCCCGTCGGCGAGCATCTCGGTGAAACCGAGGACGGAATTCATCG
>WUUC01047605.1_pt1 | contig 17232 bp, 15 predicted proteins | sample 6278441 | NCBI WGS metagenome assembly WUUC01 (sample SAMN13675441, study PRJNA597444) | soil metagenome | isolation source: soil | place: USA: Washington | collected 2017-10 | reverse complement strand
TGTACCACCGGTCGGCCAACCGCAACAAACGATCCATCGCGTTGGACCCCCGATCCGACCGCGGGCGTCGGATTCTGCGAGCCATGGTTGCGCGTTCGGATGTTCTCGTCGAGAACTTTCGCCCTGGGGTACTCGGCCGGATGGGATTGGACCCGGAGCGCTTGGCGCAGGAATACCCGGATCTGGTCGTCGCCAGCATCTCCGGATTCGGACCCATCGGTCCCTACCGGAATCGGGGCGGTTACGACCAAGTGGCGCAGAGCATGTCGGGTCTGATGTCATTGATCGGAGATCCGACGACCGCGCCCATGCGGGTCGGCGTGCCCATCTGCGACGTGCTGGCGGGACTGACAACAGCCATCGGCATCGCGGCGTGCGTCGCCGGACGCGCACGGACCGGGTCCGGTGGGTACATTCAGACCTCACTCATCGAATCAACCATCGGCGCACTGACATTCCAGGCTCAGCGCTATCTGAGTACGGCCGAAGTACCAGGCCCTCAGGGCAACCAACATGGTTCCATCGCACCCTATGGGGTCTTCCAGGCCGCGAACAGTCCCATCAGCATTGCAGCCGCTTCCATACGGCAATGGGAGGATCTATGCCTGCTGGTGGATCGCCCGGCGCTTATCGCCGATCCGCGCTTCCGCACCCCTGGCATCCGTCATGAGAACCGTGCGGCACTGCAGTGTGAGCTCAATGCGGTTCTGGTCCGTCGCACAGCCGAGGAATGGACAGCAGTGTTCTCCGAGGCGGGAATTCCTTGTGGACCAATATATTCCATTGACCAAATGTTTGATGATCCTCAGATCAAAGCACTCGGCGTCACGCAAGTAGTCCAAGACTCCAACGCGCAGCGGATGACCGTTCTACGGGGTCCGATCTGGATCGACGGCGAGCCGACTGCCGTCACGCTGGCACCCCCTGCACTCGGCGCCGACACCGACGCGATCCTCAGCGAACTCGGCTACACCGCGGAACAAATTGCCGACTTACGCGACGAATCTGTTGTCGGCGGCGAGGCTGCATCGGGCACTTCCGACCACTGACCACCGGGCGCCGGCTCCGGCGATGGTGGCGGCCGCTTCCCAGGAGAGGCCGCTGGGCTTGAGAGCGACGCGCTGCGCTCCCAGCGCGACAAACTCTGCCTGCGCAAGGCGGGGAGCAAATTCGAGCACCTCATCACCGACCTTCAGATGTGGGTCATTCTCGCCGAATTCGACGATCCGCCCGGCAAAATCATTTCCCTGCCCTTCAGGAAAGTGTGCCGGCCACTTATCCGCGCAGTATCCTTCGCGGATGCCGATCTCACCGGGGTTGGTGGCTGTGGCGACTACCTCGACGAGGACCTCCTCGGGTGCGGGCACCGGGCGTGCAACGTCAACGACCTCAAGCACTTCGGGTCCGCCGTAGCGGGTGAATCTGACTGCCTTCACTCGGCCTGGCCCGGATTCTGGGAGAACATGTAGGTGCTGATGCGCCAACCCGCGGGCGTGTGACGCAGCACGAACAATTCGCGGAAGTAGCTGGGGATGCGCGCGCCGTCGGCCTTGGCAGTGACCTCGACAGGCTGCTCGCTACGCACCACGGCAAGCCCGTCGTGCGCCTGAGCCGAAGCTACCTTCAGCGTGACCTCCATCCCGATCCCGGCGAAGGTGTCGGTGTAGAAGGCATCGATCGCCTCTAATTCGCGCAGGCTCGGCAACCCCTCGGGAACGATCTCGGCGTCCTCGGCATACAAGGACAGAATCGCAGCCTGGTCCTCGGCCACAAGCGCGCGCCCATAGGCGTCGACCACGGCGATGGCGTCCGCGGTCTTGGTGTCATTCGTCAAGAGACGCTCCAGTCGGTACGTCCGCCGGCGGCGGGCCAGAGATTTAGTGGACAAGAAAACCATTTCAGCCATTGGTGTCCATGTCAACCAATCAAGGTAAGGTGGGCAGCTGTGACGAACTGGCTCGATGAGGACGAACAGCGCGCTTGGCGCGGGTTCGTGAACATGTGGCTGCACCTCAACGGTTCGTTCGATGAGGACTTCGCCGCGGACGGGCTGTCCCAGCCGGACCACGTGCTACTCGTACCGCTTTCGGAGTCCCCAGATAGTCGGATGCGCGCCCGCGACTTGGCGCGGGAAGTCTGCTGGGACAAAAGCCGATTGTCCAAGCACATCGGCCGCATGCAGCGCCGCGGCCTGGTCCGCTTGGAGACCTGTCCCACCGACGCGCGCGGCTCGGTCATCGTGCTCACCGACGACGGGCGGGCCGCGATCGAGCGGGCAGCGCCCCAGCATGTGGCGACCGTGCGCAAGCTGTTCATCGACAAGCTGTCCGCCGCGGACCTGCGCGCCCTGACCCGCATCTCACATAAAGTCCTCGACAACTAGAAATTCACAAGGGTTGTGCCGCACGGCTATCAACGATCCGACGCGCGAGCGCGGTCTCGACTGGGCAGCACTCCAAGTGGTGAGTACGAAATCGACACGTGGCCCACGAGTAACCTTTTCCGTGCTGGGCACCGCACGGGGATCCACCTGACGTCCAGCAACTTACCCCGACGAAACCGCAACCCCCACACCGGAGAACCGCCGCAGACGGCGACGACCCTGCGGTCGGCGCAGCAGCGGATCTTCCATGACGGTTCACGTGCGTCGCGCGTCGTCCTGCCGTCTATTCCTGCGACCGCCTGAGCGGCGCGAGGCTCAGCGGATCGAAGATCCGATGCCGAGACCGGCGTCGAGCGCGACGCCCGTGACGTAGCCTGCTGCGGGCGAGCAGAGGTTCTCGGCGATGTCGGCGGGGTTGCCGGTGTGGCCGAGGGAGACCTTGGCCATCAGCTTGTCGCGGGCGGGTCCGTTCATTAGATGCGAGCATTGGGGACTCGATCAACCCGGGAGCGATGGCGTTGGCAGTGATGCCTTGGCGGGCTCCTTCGAGAGCTACAGTGCGCGTAAGGCCGACTGTTCCGGCCTTGGCGGCAACGTAATTCGACTGTCCGTTCGATCCGCAACCGGCCGAGATCCTCGGGCCGGCAGGTTGGAATAAACGATCAACAGCTTGTCGATAGAACCCGACACCATGTAAGGTCGCGTTGTGTGAGTTCCGCAAACCAGCCCCCGGCAATCCGCCGCCGCCGGTCCACCAGACCCTCTGGCGACGAGCGTCAACTGGCGATCCTCGGGCCGGCAGAACGCCTGCTGAAGGAACGTCCGCTAGCGGATATCTCGGTCGACGACCTGGCCAGCGGTGCGGGTATCTCACGTCCAACTTTCTATTTCTATTTCGCTTCCAAAGAAGCGGTTCTGCACACGCTGCTCGAGCATGCGATCGCCGAGGCCGACGCGGCTCTCGCCATGCTCAAGCAGAACCCACACAGGGAACGGAACGCGTTCTGGCGCGCTGGAATCAACGTGTTCTATACAACTTTCCGCGCCCGTCGGGCGATGGTGGGACCCGCCACCGTCGCTCGCTACACCAATCCCGAGATCCGCTAACTCTGGTCAGCGTTCATGTGCCGTTCCGTTGATCACACCACGGCGGTCATCGAGACCCTTCGCGCTCGCGGCGAACTTCCCGTGAACCTGCCGGCGCAGGAACTGTCGACGTCGCTGAACCTCCTCAAAGAAGCGGTGTTAACCGCATTTTTCGCGGGTCAGCCGCCGTGCTTGCAGGAGGAGCGTGTGGTGGACAATCTGGTGCACATTTGGATGAACGCGATCTGCGCCGACTTATCCTGAGCGTTAGTCGGATTCGCTGCGTCCCGTGTTTCACACCGAACGCCGCGACGAAAGTCGTAACCCAGGCTGTCCTGTCAGAGATGCTGGAATTGTTGCACTTCGTCCCGCACCGGCGATGCGTTCGTCAATACGGATCTAGGCCGATCGGACGAAGTCCGCCTCACGGCAGCCAGGTAATTCGGCCAATATTTGACGCGCTTCTACAAGCAGGCCGCAACCGCCAGACCGGAAAGACGGCGAAGGCGTTCCAAGTGGCGAAGTCCGTCGATGAACCCAGCGCTGAGGAATACGAAGGTGAGGTCCCGAAGGGGGTCGATCATCCACATCGTTGAACCCCCTCCCACCGAATAGACGGTCTCAGGCGAACTGGTGTCGCCGCATCCGTTCATATAGTGACCGTGCCCCCGTTGGAAACCGCCGAGTAGTGTGAAGTTGGCTGGAAACTCTGGTATACCCCGAGATTCACGCTCGTAGTCCCAACTGCTGTCCGCCATGGTGCCAGTGTGGTTCTGGCGCGCGTAGTCCCATAGCGCGGGAGAAATGACGCGGTGCCCGTCCACGGTGCCGCGCCTTCGCCATGCCTCGGTGAAGCGAAATACGTCCTCGACGGTACTGAAGCCGTTGCCGCCGGGAACCTCGGCACCCGCGACAAATGCACAGTCGAGTGCTGCGGTGACCTGCTTCGAGGCGGAGTAGGCACTGTCGGCGGTGTAGGAGACCGGCACCCGGCGAGGATCGTCGTGCCCTATCCCGAAAGCCGTGTCGTGCATACCGAGTGGCTCGAAGAGGTCTTGGCGCGCGATGTCGCTGAAGCATCGCCTCTCACGATCGGTCCGGACCAGCATCTCGCCCAGCACTGCGTAGCCCGCAGCTGCGTTGTAAACGACGCGGTGTCCGGGGTAGTGGGTCGCGGGCTGAGCCGACACCGCGTCAACGAACGCTGAGAGATCGCCCGTCCGGGCAGCTGCGACTCCTGGAGGAGTCATGCCGGGAAACGTGCCAGCGGTGTGTGTCAGCAACATTCGGACCGTGACGCGCTTCTTGCCTCCCGCGCCGAAGCCAGGGATGACATCGGCGGCGAATGTATCGAGATTGATTACGCCACGATCGATTGCGCGCAGGACCAAAGCCGCCGTGAATGACTTCGACACCGACATCATCAGATACTTGTCGTCATCGGCGGCTGAGCGTGCTTCCGCGACTATGCCGAAAGTGGCGCGGTGACCGATTCGCCCACCGCGTGCTACGAGTATGGAAGCGCCGAAGTTTCTGCCGGCGTCGATGTCGGCTCGTACAGTCGAATCAAGCCTGTCCAGCGCTGCAACATCGAGTCCGATAGTCGCCGGGTCGGCGACCATCATCGCGGGGCGGGCAGTCGTCATTGCGGTCTCCTAATCGGTGTGCGAATACATTTCACGCCTGAGCATTCGAGCCCGCAGGCGGCCAGCGTCTTCCCTGGCAGCGCGTGATCATCTCACTGCTCGGGAGCTTTTGAACCTGGACGCGCCTCGGTCCGAACCGGCTGGTTCGTCGATGTTCGACGATCTGCGACGTACGCGTCGTAGGCCGCCACGATGAGGTGCGGCGATGCTTCTGGGTGTGTGCGCGACACGTTCGATAGCCGCCAGGGTGGACGCGCTCAAGGTTGCTGTCCAAGTAGGCATCTCACCCATCACCATGGCGTTGTTCAGCACTTCCTGAAATGCGTTCGGAGCCGTTGTCGGCAGGCGACCGCTGCCTGCTCGCCGACGCTTGACGTCCCTCATCATCCGTTCCTCCTCTCCGAGTCGAACAGGTCGTGAGGTGTCCATAACAACTCACGCGTTGAAACGAATCGGCCTGCTCGCGCTCGGCAACACAGGTGCAGACCGTCGCTGCATCTTGGCAGGGATGTCGCGCGATCGGCACCCTGTCGAGAACCCAGACGGTGAACGAAGGCTCGCCAAGTGGAATCCGAATGCGATTCGCCGTTCGACGACCATGTCCGCCTTGCTTACGCGACTCTTCGACAACTCGTCGAATGTACACCGCGACGTTGAGTCACTCAACACTTTGTTGACAGAGTAGCCGATCTGATGCATCCTAACCAGACTTGGCGAGTCGGGTACTAGCACTAAGGGGGTTGAGTCGACATGACGCAGGCGGAACCGGATTACGACGTCATCGTGATAGGCGCGGGCTTCGGCGGCTTGTACGCTCTGTACAAGCTGCGTTCGGAGGGGTTCGCGGTTCGGGTGCTGGAGGTCGCGCCCTCTGTAGGCGGAACGTGGTTCTGGAACGGTTACCCGGGAGCGCGCTGCGATGTCGAAAGCGCCGATTACTCCTACACGTTCTCCCCAGAACTCGACCAGGAGTGGGTCTGGTCGGAACGGTATGCCGCTCAGCCCGAGATCCTGCGTTATCTGAACTACGTCGCCGACCGTTTCTCCCTGCGGGAAGATATTCAGCTCAACACCTTCGTCTCCAGCGCGCGCTACGACGAGGAACTCCGGCACTGGATACTCGAAAGTGAGGCGGGTGAGGTCCTGAGCGCCAAGTACTGCGTATTCGCGACAGGCCAGCTATCAGCGCCGATGAAGCCGAAGTTCCAGGGCGCGGAGCGCTTTCGCGGTGAGACGTTCATGACGTCGCTGTGGCCGCGATCCGGCGTCGATTTCGCAGGAAAGCGAGTCGCGGTGATCGGGACGGGATCCAGTGGGGTCCAGGCTGTGCCTGTGATCGCCGATGAAGCGGATCACGTATTCGTTTTCCAACGTACGCCCCAATACATCCTGCCCGGCCGTAATCATCCGCTCACCGAGGTCGAAATGGCGGAGATCAAGGCGGGTTACCCGGAACGCAGAACTCGACAAAGGCGGTCGCACACCGGATTGAGCGTCGAAGTGAATCCCACACCCGCGCTCGAGCTGACTCCTGACGAGCAGGAGCGGGAACTCGAGCGGCGCTGGAACGAAGGGGGAGCGCTGGCCCTGACCGTGACATTCGGTGACGTCCTCACGAATGTCGCGAGCAATCGTCTCGTAGCCGAATTCATCGCCGAGCAGACCCGAAAGCGTATTAGGGAGCCGCAGCTGGCCGACATCCTCGCGCCCGGCGGCTACCCCTTCGCGGCGCGGCGACCGTGCGCCGACCACGGCTATTACGAGACGTTCGTCGCCGGAAAGGCCAGCATAGTAGACGTCAGCGACAATCCGATCTCGGAGATCACCAAGGACGCCATCGTTTTGGCGGACGGTGCTGTTCACCCAGCGGACGCTATCGTGTACGCCATCGGATACGACGCCATCACCGGGGCGCTCACCCGCATCGACGTGACAGGGCGTGGCGGGACGTCGCTACGCGACGTGTGGTCGGTCGAACCCGTGACGTACCTGGGAACATGCGTCTCGGGGTTCCCCAACATGTTTGTGATCGGGGGCCCCGGCAGTCCCCTGACCATGCAAGTCGCGAGTGCAGAGTGTCAGGTCGAATGGATTGCGCGGCTTCTGGTGAGCATGCGCAGTCGCGACATCGCCGAGATCGAACCGACTTCCGATGCTCAGACGACTTGGACCGAACACGTCCAGGAGCTGTCGGAGCGGTCGGTTTACGCAATGGAGAAAGGTACGTACTACTACGGAGCCAACGTGCCGGGAAAGCCGAGGAAGTTCTCGTTGTACCTCGGTGGTTTAGGACGTTATCGCAAGAACTGTGATGAGATCGCAGCTGACGACTATCGCGGCTTCGTGCTGCGGTCTGCGCAAGACGCGAGCGAGACCTGCGCCGCCGAACGGCTCGGCGCCGAATGAGCTGCCGTCCCGGGACATCGACGTGTTGTAGCCGCGAACCGGTGCAACCGTTCGTGAATCAACGCCCCCGTGGCGCGGCGCGACAGAAGGGATGGTGATTACATGATCGTTGCGATCACTGGTGCTGCTCGAGGTATCGGCTATGCACTCGCCACGGAGTACAGCAGAGCAGGCGCGCGCGTGGCCATCGGCGACATCGACAACGACAGAGTCGAGGAGGCGGCCGACGGGATCCGCGGCGCGCTCGGCCTGAACCTCGACGTCACCGATGAGACGTCGTTCGAGAACTTCATCGATGTGACGGAAGAACGACTGGGACCGATCGACATCCTCGTCAACAACGCCGGCATAATGCCGGTGGGCCCCTTCCTGTCACAGAATCGGGAACTCGCCGAGAGAGTGATGGGAATCAATGTTCACGGGCCGTTGACCGGCATGCAGCTGATACTTCCTCGCATGCTGGGACGAGGGGGCGGCCGCATCGTCAACATCGCATCCACTGCGGGCAAGGCCTCGGGGCCCGGATGCGCGTTGTATTCCGCTTCGAAAGCGGCACTGATCCTGATGAGCGACGGCGTGCGCCAAGAGTTCGCTGGCCACGGTATACGCATTACAACCGTCCTGCCGTCGTTCACCAACACCGAGTTGATCGCGGGCACGAAGGGCGTCCGTGGCGTGAAGACGCTCCAGCCCGGAGATGTCGCCCGCGCGATCGTTCGGGGGGTCGACCGTAATCGCCCCACGATCGTCCTTCCGGCGAGTGCCAATCTCACCATCCGAATGCAGGAACTGTTGCCCGTCAGGCTGAAGGACGCGCTGATGCGAATTACCGGAGCGGACCGTGTTTTCGTGGACATAGACGCCAGTGCGCGTTCCGCCTACGACGAGCGCATCGGCTCCGAGGGCGGTCGCGCCGCTGCGGATGCCTGCTCGGATGTCGGACAGCCGAAAGAGAACTAGCGGCACGGGAGGACCTCGCCCGACGTTTTCCCTGCGTTGAACAAACGGTAATCGCGTGGGCGCGTCGATGGCGTGCCAACGCAGGAGGACTTGGAGGCTGAGCAACCACTTATGACACCGCTAACCATGTGCGAAGCGTTCCAACGCACTGTTGAACAGCATCCCGACCAAATCGCCGTTCGCACACCGGGCAGCGAAGTCACGCTGACATGGCGCGATTACGCATCGCAAGTGGAATGTGTCACGGCCGCGTTGACTTCGATGGACATCGGACGTGGAGACACCGTCGCTTTGATGATGGGCAACCGCCCGGAGTTCTACCCGCTTGAGGTCGGCGCACAGCATGCGGGAGCGACCTCGTTCTCCGTGTACAACACACTGCCCGCCGGTCAGCTGACTCACATCTTCACCAACGCCGGCAATCGAGTGGTCTTCTGCGAGGAGCAGTATGTCGAGCGCATCCGCGCCAGCGGCGTTGCAATCGAACGAATCGTCTGCATCGACGGTCATCCCGAAGGCACGATCAGCGTCACTGATTTCCTCGACAGCGGGAAGAGGAACTTCGACTTCGAGGCCACGTGGCGAAGGGTCCAGCCCGAGGACGTACTAACGCTTATCTACACCTCGGGAACCACCGGGAATCCCAAAGGCGTTGAGATTAGCCACGATGCGATGCTGTTCACCGGGAGGCAGATCCTCGCGCTGTACGGTTTGACCGCGAGCGATCGCGTCCTCTCCTACTTGCCTTCAGCGCACATCGCGGATCGCTTCATGGCCTTGTACCTGCAACAGTTGTGCGGTTTGCAGATCACCACGCTCGACGACATGGCGGCAGTTGCGGCCGCCCTAGCGGATTCGCGTCCCACGTTGTTTGCGGCCGTCCCACGGGTGTGGGAGAAACTGCGCACGGTGATCGAGTCCGCGCCGGCGCGCGTAGCCGACATCGAAGCCCAAGCGGTGTTGAGGTGGGGACTCGAGGTAGCCGCCAAGTGCGGGAGCTACGAACACCGCCGAGAGCAGTTACCCGAATCGCTGTCAACGGAGTGGAAACTGGCAGACGCGAAAGTCCTCTCATCGCTGAGATCCCGAACAGGTCTCGACGCCGTGCGCATCGCGATATCCGGCGGTGCGCCCGTGTCGGCGGAGGTGACGGGTTTCTTCGCTGGACTGGGAATCCCCATCTGTCAGAACTGGGGCATGTCCGAACTCGGTCCGGTGGCGGCCGCGTCCTTGCCCGGCGAGAACAGGCCCGGCACAGTCGGCAAGATGTTGCCCAATGTCGAAGCACGTCTGGCCGACGACGGTGAGCTGCTCGTTCGTGGACCACTCGTGATGCGCGGCTACCGCAATGACCCCGACAGGACCGCGGAGGCAATCGATCCGAATGGGTGGCTACAGACGGGGGACGTCGCCACCATCGACACGGACGGCTACATCACCATCGTGGACCGGAAGAAAGACCTGATCATCAGCAGCGGCGGGAAGAACATGTCGCCGAACTACATAGAGAACGCCGTGAAGGGATCGTGTCCGTTGATCGGGGCGGTGGTCGTCATCGGAGACGCTAGGCCCTACAACACGGCTCTCATAGTCCTCGATACCGAGGCCGCCGAGTCCTACGCCCTCAAGCAGGGGATCGACCATGCATCCGCGCCACTTCTCTCTAAGGAACCGGGCCTGGTCGCGGCGGTTCGAAGAGGAGTCGCCACGGGCAACCAGAAGCTCGCCCGCGTCGAACAGATCAAGCGGTTCTCGATCCTCCCGGTGTTCTGGGAACAGGGCGGCGACGAACTGACCATGACCATGAAAATCAAGCGGCGGGTGATCCTCGAGAAGTACGCCATCGAGATCGAGACGCTCTACGCCGCCAGTTCAGGGCCCGACGTGCTCGAGCCTTGAGGATCGGGGTTCTCTCGGGGTGATGTCTCGGCTCGCCGCAGCACTGACGTTGGCCTCAATCGCGATCTAGAAATTGTGGTCGTCTGCGCTCGCGCTGAGCATTCGTCGCCTCAACCTGGTTTCGACTGCCCAAAAGAGTGCGGATGACCTTCGCCTCCGCGGGGAAGCCGCGGGTTGGGTCGCCGGCGCTGTCCCTGCCAGGTTAAGGAGCGCCTTAGCAGCCCTGAGGGCGTTCGGGCTGTTCGCGGCGATCTCGTGTGCGAGTCGTGCCGCACTGGGCGAGAGGATCGTTCGCAACGCGAGTGACGAGTCTCAGAGCGGCAGCTTCTTCACCACCGAGAATACGGGCCGCTGAAGGTGAGTTCCTTCGCATGGTCGACGCCGACCAGGCACGGCAGAATCTGCGTTCGCGTCATATCGGGGGTTATCCCCCATTTTGATCCCCATGACTGACAACCGGGCGTCGGGCGTGGTCGTTCGAATCTTCGGACGTTTGCTCGCGCTGTGGAGGCCGGGTGTCAGACATGGCGGTCGCTTGTGAATGCAGCGTCGATGATCACATCGTCTGTCACAGAAGCTGCAAGTTGATCGGAAGGCCGTCTGCGGGAAGCGGTCCCGTGCGGTGGATCATGTGCGGCTCGTAGCCGGCCGGTACAGTCCAGGAGAAGCGCAGGAGCATGTGATAGAGAGCCGCCTTGACTTCCAATCCGCCGAAGTGCATCCCGATGCACTTGTGGGCGCTACCGCCGAACGGCGCCCAGATGTACTTGTGGCGCTTGTCCTCTCGTCTTTCCGAGTTGTAGCGTTCCGGGTCGAAGGTGTCGGGATTGTTCCACCAGCGTGCGATGCGATGCGTCGAGAACAGGCTGACGATGACCATGGTTCCCGCGGGAACGAAGTATCCGTTGATATCGGTGTCGGTGATCGCCTCCCGGATTGCGAGTCCCACGGGTGAATTCATCCGCAAGGTCTCCTTGAACGCCAGTTCGAACGACGGCAACGCGTCGAAATCGTCGAACTCCAGGTGCGCTTTGCCCAGGCGGGCCGCTTCGACCCGCAGCCGCTCCTGCCATTCTGGATATTTGGCCAGGTAGTAGGCGAACATCGCGATCGAGATGGTGGTCGTCTCGTGCGCGGCCAGTTGGAAGAAGATCATGTGGTTGACCACATCCTCGTCAGTGAAGCGCTCGCCGTGCTCGCTCTCAGCGCGACTCAGCACACTGAAGAGGTCCTTGCCGTCACCGGATCGCTTGGCCGGCAGCTGCTGATAGAAGTACTCCTCGAGCGTCTTGCGCGCTCGGACACCGCGGTGCCACGCGCCTCCCGGGACGTCGGCGCGGATGACCGCCTGCACACCACTGAGGCAGTCGACGAACGCCTTGCTGAGCGCGTCGCCCTCGCGGCCGGGTCCGGCTCCGACGAAGATCTCCCTGGAGAGGTCCAACGTCATGTCGTTCGCCCGCGTGTATACCGGGAATTCGGGTGCGGGCTCCCACGCCGCCACGCGCCGCGCGATGCCGGGACCCATGTCCATCATGTACTCGGTCATCCGACTTCTCGTGAACGCCTCCTGCATGATGCGCCGATGCAGAAGGTGCTCTGCACCGTCGAGGAAGAGAATGCCCCTGGTGAAGAACGGTCCGCTGAGATAACCCCATCCGCGCTCCGCCGAAAACTCCTTGTCCTTGTTGCCCAGTACGCGTTCCGTCCCGTCCGGCCCGAAGACCAAGGCGCAACGCCTGCCGAACGCTCCGAGCCATGAAACCTCACCGAAGCGGTCATATCGTGCTTGAAAGAATTCGTGCGGATCCTTCATCATGTGGGCCGAGTAGCCGACCACGGGCGCGCCGCCGTCTCCCATGGCTGCACGGAGGCCACTTCCCGGTGGAGGTTCGGCCAAAGGTCCTGCAGTGGACGGATAGCGATTCAAAAGCGACAAAGCGGCTTGCTGGCCTCGCTCCACTAAAGACATGGTCAACTTCAATCCCTTCATAGGTTCAGTCGCATACTATCGCCTGGGCGTCTAGTTACTCAACAGGCTGTTGACGTAATCGACTGGGATTGGAATACTCTCCGCGTGCCGGACAAGAAACCGGCAACCTGCGACAGATCCTGCGGGATCAGCCGCAAATGCTCCATCGAAAAAATCCCGCGGTTATTGGTTGGTGCCACCGGACCCGCCGGGAGGCCATCGCCGCCATCACCGTTCTCTTACCGAACAGCTAGGAGCCGCTACATGACCCGTCACCGGCAACGCGTCGTGGACTCGCTGACGTTTCCGGAATCACCGCGTTGGCACGGCGGCCGCGAGGCCTTCTACTTCGTCGACATCGACGCCGGCCAACTCCTCGAACTCAAAGACGGCGCCACACGAGTACTGCACACCTTCAACGACTGGATCTCCGGTATCGCCTTCGACAACGCCGACGGCTTCTACGTCGCCAGCGTCAACGAACGGAAGATCCTGCACGTCGCCGGCGCACTGGACGGCGACATCCTGGTGACCGAACTCGCCGATCTGTCCTCTCGGGTGAAGTTCGTGATAAACGACATGACCCGGGCCGCCAATGGCGATCTCTTCGTCGGCGGAGTGAACTACAACGCCGTGGCCTCATTCCAGGATCCCAGTTTGCCCCAAGAACCGGGTTGCCTGATCCGGATCACCCCGGACGGCACCGTCTTCGACGTACCCGGAGACGTCCTGTTCCCCAACGGCATCGTCATCACCCCCGAAAGCGACCGCCTGCTGATGGCCGATTCGTTCCATCGCCGCATTGCGTCATGGGAGTTGCACGCCGACGGCACCCCCGGCGAGATGACCGTATGGGCCGACCTCGGCGACGAGATCCCCGACGGCATGTGCCTCGACGCTGAGGGCGCACTGTGGATCGCGTCGCACGAACACGCCATCAGAGTGCTCGAAGGCGGCGAGATCGTCGACGAAGTAGCCCTCGATGCAAAGGTCTCGGCCTGCATGCTCGGCGGAACGGACGCCAAGACCCTGGTCATCACTAGTGCCGCATCCGTCGACCGGCGCGTTCTGCACGCCTGCCGCACCGGCGCGCTCTACGCAGTCGACGTCGACATCCCCGGCGCAGGCCTGCCCTCCCTCTACAACTGAGCGCCTCTTCAAACTTCATCGGAAGGAACAACGTGACCGTGCAGGCAAGCGAGCCTTGGTCACCGGCGGCATCAGCGGCATCGGCCGCGCCGTCGTCGAGGAATTCCTCACCCACGGCGCCCAACTCCCCGACCCAACCGGCATCGGCGCACCATTCAGCGCAGCAATGTATCGGCCCAGCGGAATATGAACTCCACAATCGCCATGTCTGCGTGCAGGTGCTCCTACTTCGGTCGGATCGTCTGAAGCCCCGATTCGAGCGACGGCGCAGCTTACGAAAGGACTGTGGAAATGGGACATTGGCATAGATTCACCGAGCACGTTCGCAGCTCCCGCGCAGTGAGGACCGACGACTACCTGCAGTTGTGGCAGTGGTCGGTGGACGAACCCGAGGACTTCTGGCGTGCAGTATGCGAGGTGTTCGATGTCCCGGGCTTGACGCCGGGAAGCGCGAACGCGGACATCTTGGCCGACGCCACGATGCCCGGTGCGCGCTGGTTCCCCGGCGTCGAGTTGAACTACGTCGAACAGGTTCTGCGCCATTGTGATCGCTCCGGCGTCGCAGTGATCGGAGTCGATGAACTCGGGCATAGGACCGAAATCGGCTGGCAGGAACTTCCGCAACTGATCGGCGCGTTGGCGGGGGAGTTGCGCCGACTCGGCGTTCGTCGAGGAGACACCGTCGCCGGCTACCTCCCGGACACCGCCGAAGCCATGGTCGCCTTCCTCGCGGTCGCCTCCCTGGGCGCTATCTGGTCGGGTTGCGGGCAGGATTACGCGCCGGCTGGCGCGGCCGCACGCTTGGGACAGCTTCGCCCAAAGGTCCTCTTCAGCGCCGAGGGCTACCACTACAACGGAAGCTGGGTGGACAAGCGAGACGACACCGCCGAATTGCAACGGCTGCTACCCGGCTGTCCCCCCGCCATTCTGACGCATCAGATCTACGGCTTCCCGAACCGGACGTTGCGGCTTGAACGCGTCGCCTTCGACCATCCGCTGTGGGTGGTCTTCAGCTCGGGCACTACAGGAAAACCCAAGGGCATCGTCCACGGTCATGGAGGTGTTCTTCTCGAACACCTGAAGTTCCTCGGCCTCCACAACGATCTGGGAACCGACGACGTGTTCTTCTGGCAAACCGCGTTGTCGTGGGTGATGTGGAACATCCGCACGGGTGGTCTTCTCGTGGGAGCGGCGGTGGTGTGTTATAGCGGGCACCCGCTACACCCGAACGCCGATCGCTTGTGGCGAATACTATCCGACGAAAGGGTCACCTACTTCGGCACCAGTCAGGGGCATCTGGCGGCTAGCCGCAAGGCAGGTCTTTCTCCAGGCACCGACCGCGACCTGTCCGCCCTCAAAACGGTGGGATGTACCGGGGCGCCGTTATCGGCCGACCTCTACCGATGGGTGCATTCGCATGTCGACAGCGCCGTCGCGATCTGTTCAACCAGCGGCGGTACCGATGTTGCTACCGCCTTCGTCGGCGGCAGTGCAGGCATCGAAGCCGCACCCGGTGAACTGACCGTGCCCTACCTCGCCGTCGACGTGCGCAGTTGGTCTCCGAGATGCCGGTCTCTGAGAAACGAGGTCGGGGAAATGGTAGTGCTAGCACCGATGCCGTCGATGCCCGTGGCCTTTTGGGGCGACGAGGACGGATCGCGATATCGAGCAGCCTACTTCGAGCACGAATGGGAAATACCCGAGGCGCCTGTGGTGTGGCGTCACGGCGACTGGATCACCGTCACGGAACGCGGATCGACCGTTATTCACGGTCGCAGCGACGCAACCCTGAACCGCAACGGCGTTCGGATGGGATCGGCTGACATCTACGAAGTCGTCGAAGGGATCGACGAGATAGTCGAAGCGTTCGTGCTTGGCGTCGACCGACCAGACGGCACCTACTGGATGCCGATGTTCGTGACGATGAAGCCCGGCCTCGAACTGCACAACTCCCTGACGAACAAGATTCGCGGAGAAATCCGTGCTCAGCTGTCGCCTCGGCACGTGCCCGACGACATCATCCAAGCGCCGGGAATACCACACACTCGTACAGGCAAGAAGCTCGAAGTCCCCATCACTGCGATGCTCGCCGGCCGCAGGAACGTATCGCTGGACCGGAGATCGGTTGACAATCCGGACCTCATCGACTGGTTCATGCGATACGCCAAGTAGGTGTCGTGACGACGGGCGTTGTGAGTTGTCGGTCACCGCTGTGAACACACCCAGCCGACGCGCTCGTGATCCCCTTCGTGGCGCGCTGTCAGTTCCGGTCGAAAAGTGAGCAGGTAGTTCCGGGGTGAGTTCCAGTCAACGTCGCAACATCGACGGACCATCGCAGGTTAGCAGTGCGGCGAATAGCTGAGCCGGACAACGGTCTTGAAGGACCAGTCGGGGGCGGTGATTGAGTTCGTGTTCGACGGCCATCAGGTGCGCCGGTTGGTGGCTGGCGAGGCTGACTCCCTTGGGGAAGTAGTCGCGCAGCAGTCCGTTGGTGTTCTCATTGGTGCCGCGCTGCCAGGGCGATCGCGAGTCACAGAAGTAGACCGGCGCCCCGAGCTTCTCGGTGGTCGCGAGGTGGCGAGCCATCTCGGTGCCCTGGTCCCACGTGATCGACCGCATCAGTGTGGCCGGCAAATCCTGCATCCGGGCTACAAGTGCGGTGTGCAAGGAGTCTGCATCGCACCGGTACAGATGTACCAATCGCAGCATCCGTGTCTGTCGCTCGACGAGCGTGGCGATCGCCGAGAGGTGGTTGTTGCCGATGATGAGGTCGCCCTCCCAGTGCCCCTCTTCTGTGCGGTCGGCAGGCGGAAATGGCCGGTCGTGGATGCTGAGCATCGGTTGCTGAAACCTCGGGCGGCGCCGCTGCTGGTGCTGGTGTGCGCGGCGATGATCGCGACCGGTTCGCAGCGGTGAGCGTCGGTGAGGTGCCAACGGAGTAGGTCGCAGGAAACGTGAATTCGGTTGATAGACAGCTTGATAGATGCTTTCCGCGCACAGCCACATCGATGGGTCGCCGGCGAACTTCTTATGGAGGTGTCGGCTGATCTGCTGCGGACTCCACCGCTGACGAAGCAGTTCAGTGACCTCCGCGCCGAGAGCGGCATTGGTGTCGACTCGTCGTCGGCGACGTCGTGCCCGCCGTGCGGTGGCACGCCGATGAGCGTCGAAGGGCTGATACCGACGGCCGGCTCTGCAGTTGCGGCGAAGCTCGCGTGAGATCGTCGACGGCGATCGACCCAGTCGATCCGCGATCGCCCGCAGGCTCAGCCCGGACTGCCGTAAATCGGCAATCTCGATGCGCTCGTCCTGGGACAGGTAACGCGAACTGACCTCGCGCACGCTGAGCCGGTCCAAGGGTTCAACAAAACCGACCACCACGCCGTTGCGGTAGGTCTTGTACCCGCGCGACCAGTTAGTTCCTGCAGTTCGCGATACCCCGACTTCGCGGGCCGCTGCACGCACGCTCCATCCGCGGGCCCGCAGCTCCATGAATCTTTGACGCTTGGCCGACTGCGGACGACGTCCCGGGCCCTTCTTCACACGACGCGACGATGCCAACACAACCTCCAGAACCTAGAGAAGTGTTGCGACACCGCCTAGAAACCACCCGGTCGAAAAGTGAGCACTTCACCTTTCGATTGGAGAGTGATCACTGTGGAGGATTGGGCGGAGATTCGCCGGCTGTATCGGTCGGAGAAGCTGTCGCAGGCTGCGATCGCGCGGCGGCT
>WUUC01018342.1_pt1 | contig 17237 bp, 16 predicted proteins | sample 6278441 | NCBI WGS metagenome assembly WUUC01 (sample SAMN13675441, study PRJNA597444) | soil metagenome | isolation source: soil | place: USA: Washington | collected 2017-10 | reverse complement strand
CGCTCGTGCGGGATGAGACCACATCGAGGGTGTAGCAAAGCTGTTCACGGACCGGCGGTAGCAACCTGCCCGAGGCCCCTATCCGCGATCATCTGCGGCCTCCGCGTCATCCGCGGCCAAGGCTGTTCACTCGGTACCCGTTACGCTCGTCCCGCAACCAACCTTTGTCGGCCGCGCCTTCCCTCACTCTCCACCCTCCCGCTCCAACGCCTCTAGCGCCAACCGCTCGTACGTCCCCACCGCGGCTTGAAGCTCCTCGATCAGAATGTGCTCATCGTCGCGATGCGCGACATGGATCGACCCGGGACCCAGGAGGTATGGTCGGCCCCAATTCGACAGCGCCGGAATGTCCGTCGCGTAGGCGACGACCGACAGCGGATAGCCCGGGAGGACGCCAAGGCGCACGGCGGGTGCGGTAATCCCCTGCAGGAGCTCGCCGCGGTCGCCCACCAGCTCGCGTAGGCGCTCGAGCACCTCCTCGGGTGGGCCGACGGTGCGTGCCATCAGCCGTGCTTCCGCCAGCGGCGCGATGACGTTGTCGGCGATGCCGCCCGAGATTACCCCGATGTTGATCGTCGTGTCGCCGAGCACGGCGTCGCGTGGCAGGTCGACGTCGTCGAGCGCGGCGAGAATGCGCGCCAGCTCACGCGTCGCCGAGTGGCCGAGGCTTGGATACGCGGAATGCGCCGCGACGCCATGGACGCGGAGCGCGACACGCATCGCGCCCTTGGTTCCTAGCGCGAGGGTGCTCTCCGTCGGCTCGCCGTTGATCAGCACACGACTGACGAAGCCAGATCGCGCGATCCAACTGTTGGCCGCATGCGCGCCGTCATGCGAGACCTCCTCGCCGACGACGAAGAGCAACGCGACCGGTACACCCCGGGCGTCCAACTGGTCAGCGGCGGTGATCATCGCCGCAGCGATCCCTTTCGCGTCGCAGGCACCGCGCCCCCAGAGCCGATCACCCTCGACGCGTGGCGCGATATGTGGTGGCACCGTGTCCAGATGTGTCGAGAGCGTGACGTACGGTCCGTCGCGCTTCGTGGCGACGACATCGTCGCGGCCCGGGCTCACTGGAATGCGGACGACGCGCCACTCCCTTGCGACGAGCATTTGCTCGACGAGTGCGACGACCGCGCCCTCGCCGCCGCTCGTCGACTCGGCTTGCATGAGTTGAATCGCGACCTGGAGGACGTCGGACAAAGGCTGGCGAAGTTGTGGGCTTGTGGGCTCGAGCTTCCCGAGGGTGTCGCGGCGAAGCCGGCCCCACAAGCTCACAAGCTATCAAGCTCACGAGCATCAAGAGCCATCAGGCTTACAGCGTATCAAGCCGACAACGCCTCCGGACCTGAACCGTCTTCGCGGGGACGCTACATTTCCCTCAGCACACCACCGGAATGCCCCATGACCTCGCGAAATTCGTTCGGCAGCCGCGCAACCCTCTCCGTCGACGGCGAGAAATACACGATCTTTCGCCTCGACGCGCTGGCGACGATACCGGGATCGCAGGCCGCGCGCCTGCCCTGCAGCCTCAAGATTCTCCTCGAGAACCTCCTCCGGAACGAGGACGACGCCTTCGTCAAACGCGAGGACATCGAGGGGATGGCCCGGTGGGACGTGCGCAACTGGCGCGAGCAGGAGATCGCCTTCCGCACCGCGCGCGTGCTGATGCAGGACTTCACCGGCGTTCCAGCTGTCGTCGATCTCGCCGCGATGCGCGACGCGATTGCGCGACTCGGCGGCGACCCACAGCGAGTCAATCCGCTCCAGCCGGTGGACCTCGTCATCGACCACTCGGTGCAGGTCGATGAGTACGGAACGGAGGCGGCGTATCTCATCAACACCGGCCTCGAGGTCGAGCGCAACAAGGAACGCTACGTCTTTCTCCGCTGGGGACAGGAAGCGTTCCGGAACTTCCGCGTCGTACCTCCGGGGACAGGGATCTGCCATCAGGTGAACCTGGAGTACCTGGGACAGGTTGTCTTTCGGTCGAAGGAGAATGGTGAGACGGTTGCCTATCCCGACTCGCTCGTTGGCACCGACTCGCATACCACGATGATCAACGGGCTCGGTGTGCTCGGATGGGGCGTCGGTGGTATCGAGGCGGAGGCGGCGATGCTCGGCCAACCAGTGTCGATGCTGATCCCCGAAGTGGTCGGCTTCAAGCTGCACGGCAAGCTGCCTTCGGGCGCGACGGCGACCGACCTGGTGCTCACCGTGACGCAGATGCTGCGGCAGAAGAAAGTGGTCGGAAAGTTCGTCGAGTTCTACGGAACCGGCCTTTCCACGCTACCGCTCGCCGACCGTGCGACCATCGCCAACATGGCGCCGGAATACGGCGCGACGATGGGCTTCTTCCCGGTCGACGAGCTGACCCTTCGCTATATGCGGCTCACCGGGCGCGCCGATCATCACATCGAGCTCGTCGAGACGTATACGAAGGAGCAGGGCCTATTTCGAACCGACGCGACGGCGGATCCGATCTTCACCGATACGCTCGAGCTGGATCTCTCGACTGTCGAGCCGAGCCTCGCCGGTCCGAAGCGGCCGCAGGACCGGGTGCCACTGCGCAAGGCGAAGGCGATGTTTCTCGATTCGCTCGGAACCGATCTGGCGAAGATTGGTCCGGCTGCCGACAGTGCAGGACAGCACAACGGCAAAGTTTCCTACAAGGACGAGACGTTCGACCTGCGGAACGGTGCGGTGGTCATCGCCTCGATCACGAGCTGCACCAACACCTCGAACCCGGCGGTCATGCTCGGCGCCGGCCTGCTCGCCCGCAACGCGGTGAAGAAAGGTCTGCGATCGCAGCCGTGGGTGAAGACGAGCTGCGCCCCCGGGTCGCGCGTCGTCACCGATTACTACAAGCAGGCCGGCCTGCTCGAATACCTCGAAGCGCTCGGCTTTCACATCGTCGGCTATGGCTGCACGACGTGCATCGGGAACTCGGGTCCCCTTCCCGATCCGATCGCGGCGGCGGTCGAGGAGCACAAGCTCGTCGTCGCATCGGTGCTCTCCGGGAACAGGAACTTCGAGGGACGCGTCAACCCGCTGACGCGGTTCAACTATCTCGCGTCCCCCCCGCTCGTCGTCGCGTACGCCCTGGCCGGTCGGATGGACATCGACTTCGAGACAGAGCCGCTGGGCGTCGGCAAGGACGGGCCGGTCTTCCTTCGCGACATCTGGCCCTCGCCAACCGAAGTGCAGGAGGAGATCGACCGAAGCGTCAAGGCGGAATTCTTCCGTCGCCAGTACGCTGACGTGTTCAAAGGCGACGAGTTCTGGCAAAACCTCGAGGTCCCGGCCGGCGAGACGTTTGCCTGGCAGGACGACTCGACGTACGTCAAGAATCCGCCGTATTTCGAAGGGATGACGACGGAACCGCCCGGCGTTCGCCCGGTGCGCGGCGCACGCGCGCTGGCGCTCCTCGGCGACTCGATCACGACCGATCACATCTCCCCGGCCGGCAACATCCCGGCGGCGAGCCCCGCCGGCAAGTGGCTGATCGCGCACGGCGTGCAGCGGAAGGACTTCAATTCGTACGGTGCGCGGCGCGGCAATCACGAGGTCATGATGCGCGGCACGTTCGCGAACATCCGCCTTCGCAACGAGATGGCGCCCGGCACCGAAGGCGGGTGGACAGCGATGGGGCCCGGAGCGACACCGACGTTCATCTACGATGCGGCGATGGAGTACCAGCAGCGCAACACGCCGCTGGTCGTCATTGCGGGCAAGGAGTACGGGACCGGATCCTCTCGCGACTGGGCGGCCAAGGGCACGGTCCTTCTCGGCGTTCGCGCCGTGATCGCAGAGTCGTTCGAGCGAATTCACCGGTCGAACCTCGTCGGGATGGGTGTGATCCCGCTGGAATTCGCCGCAGGTGCGACGCGTCAGACGCTTGGCCTCACCGGGTTCGAGACCTACGACATCGAAGGCCTCGACGCGTCGCTGCGCCCGCGCGCGACGTTGACCGTGCGCGCCACGACCGCGGAGGGACGGACGAACAGCTTCCAGGTCCTCGCACGCATCGACACACCGGAAGAGCTGAATTACTACAGGCACGGCGGGATTCTGCCGTACGTGTTGCGACAGCTGGTCGGAAAAGGACGGTCGTAGCGGCCGGCAGGCTCGCTAGAAATCCTCGTCGCGAGACGACCGTCCCACATCGTCGGTGTCGCCGCGCCGGCGCGCCCTGAACAACCCCGACGCGAACCAGCGCGGCGGGAACCAGCCACGGCTCGTCGCGTTGTCCGATGTCGCGTCGGCTTGCATCGTGGCATCGCGAAGGACGTTCCGATCGTGCTCAGCCGCGATTGTCGCGAGCTCGACGATGGCCTGGGGCGCGGCCTCCGTCCGCGCGTCGCCCGAGCGACGACCCGCCTTGCCCCGCCGCGTCGCGGCGGCAGCTGCAATCTGCTCGAGCAACTCCCGTTCGATGGACGCGATGTCGAGCGGGTTGAGCATCTCGTGAAGCTCCGGATCCTCCCCCATCACGTGTCCCAGCCGTGTGTATAGACCGGTCATGAGCTGGAGCGTCTTCGTCATCTCCTCTTCGATCCGCAGCGTCACCTGCAGGCCGAGCTCCTCACGCAGCTCGGCGATGGCAGACTCGCGCTTCTGCGCCATCAGAATGAAAATCGAAAGGAAGATCGCCTCCAGCGACACGACGAGCGTGAGCAGGCCGAAGGGAAATGGATCGAACGGCCGCAAGCCGAACGCTCCCTCGTTCCAGAGAATCCACACTGTGAACCACAGGGCGTGGATGGCGAGGAACCGTGGAGAGGACGCCAGCTCATTGAGCCGGTCGGCGATGGTTTGCATCACCGTCCGGTCGGCCGCATGCTGGGCCTTGATGGCGCCGAACGCGCGGTTGGCAACAAAACGCCGGCGACGCCGTTCGGCGATGCCAGTCACTTCAGCGAGCGGCGTCGTAGGATTCGTCATGCAGCAGCCGGCAGGGTCACCGGAGAGGGATGGCGAATTCCGTGCCCTCTACAGGCCGCGACGTGCGCCGCGAACCTGCACAACGGAACGCTGCGCGACTAGCTGCCGGCGAGCCGACGAATCGCGTCGCGCGCCTTCTCTCGCTCTCCCCACGTCGGAGCCAACTCCTTGGCGCCCGGGGCGCACTTGGAGTCGGGAGTCGCCTCCGACGGGTTCCCCATCGGGCCCCAGGCCATGATGCACCGCGTGATGGCCGCCAATTCCTCGGCGGTTAGTGATCCACCGGCGGACGTGGGCGACGGTGGAAGCTGGAAGCGGCCGACGCTGGTCGGCTGCAGCGGTGGCATGCCGCCTCGGGCAGCGGCCAGGAGCGGCATCAAGGCCTCGCGCGCTTGCGTCACGAAGCCGTTCATGCGAGTCTGGGCCGTCTGCTGCCGGATGTCGCCGCGGTACATCGCGTGGACTCCGGCGGCGACGTCGCGCACGAGGTTCTTGATCACTTCATCGAGCTTGTCTTCCAGCTTGCCCTCTAGCGCAGCCATAAGCGCTCCGGGAAGACGTGAACAGCCCGGGGCACCTTCACGCTCACCGCACCGGCGCGGCATGAGGCTCCCAACGCTGCTATCTGATAGACCATTGGCCGGGTCAGGCGTAACGCATTCACCGGCAAGGGCATGTAACGAAGAAGGGCCGAGTCGCTGGGCGACTCGGCCATTCTGCCTTCGCTCGGGATTACTCGAAGGCTCGGTGAGAGGTGTGCGTTTGCTTCGCGTGTCGATGCCCGAGGAAAGCTCGAGCCTAGTGCTTGACGTCGATCGTGTGACCGATGATTCCACCGAGGACGCCGCCGGCCACTGCGCCAATGACGGCTCCCTTCACGCGGTCGCGGCTGACCACGGCTCCCAGCACACCACCAGCGGCGGCACCGATCACGGCGTCGCGCTTGGTGTTGCGGATCGGCTCACGACGAGGAGCCGGTGCCGGCGAGTAGACGCCGCCGCCCGAAGACGTCCGGCCACGCGTCGAGGCCGGAACCCGGCGAACGGTTGCCCGCGGCCGTGGCTGCGGATAGTAGACCGGCTGCGCCTGCTGAGGCTGCGGGTAGTAACCGCCTTGAGCAGTCGGATAGGGTTGCTGACTCTGATAGCCGTTCGGGCCGTACCCGGCCTCGGTCGGCGACATGAACTGTTGCGGGTTATACGGCTGGACCTGGGACGCCAACGCCAGATCGTTCTTCAAGGCGTCGTCGGCCGGCTTCGCGTCGTCGCCACACGCCGCCGCCACCACGAGCACGGCAGGCACGAGCAACCACTTCGAGAACTTGGTCATTGTCGGTCTCTCCTCTCCTCGGGTCATCACGCTTCTCACCCTCTTACCAAGGTTCCGATACAAAGCACCTGCCGTTCCAGGTACTAACTATCTGGGTTCGGGTTTAAGTCCGTTTGGCGTCTGTGTCGGGGACAGGCAGTGTCCCCTCCGGTGGACCGTTGTTCGGGCAAATGGACGGCGGTCCGATCGTTGCGCGGCTTGGACGCGCGAAGTCTATCTACCGAGCCCTGGGGCAATCCCCAGGCGAACAAAGGAAGGTCGCTATGAGCCGTACGGTCCAGCAGTTAGCCGGTTCGAGCGTGGCAATGCTCCTGCTCGCCGCTGTAGCGGGCGCGCAGCAGCCACAACAGCCGGCGGCCTCGCCGGTTGGCCTCGCTGTCGGGGAGGTGGCGCCAGACTTCACGATCGCTGGAGCCACCCGCTACGGGGTCCTGCGGGACCCGATCCGCCTTTCGGACTTCCGGGGGCAGACGGTGGTCCTGGCCTTCTTCCCGAAGGCGCGGACCGGAGGCTGAACGGCGCAAATGGAGGCGTACCGTGATCAGTACGCCACACTGTTCAACGGCGGGCGGAACGTAGTCACCATCGGCATCAGCGTCGACGCGGACACCGCGCTCGCCTCCTGGGCGCGCGATCTTCGCACGCCGATTCTGTACGGGAGCGACCGGGAGCAAGTCGTCGGGAAGCTGTACGGCGCAGCGCTAGGCACGAGAAAGTTCAATGCACGACACGTCTACGTCATCGGTCCTGACGGACGCATCGCACACCGATTGGTCCCATTCAACGAGCTATCCGCGGACGCGTACACGGAGCTCGAGAAAGCAGTAGACCGCGTTAGTACGGCAGGAAATCAGTAGAGGGCTGCGGGCTGCGGCCTGCGGCACAACCCTCGGGATGCTCCTCAAGAGCGAGAGCGGCGTCCCGAGCGGCCGCTCCCGCAGCCCGCAGGCCGCAGCCCGCAGCGCAGTTCGTAGTTCCCACCTCGCGCATCCGCGCACACTCTCTCCCGCCTGATGGTCGAGTTCACTGGACGCACCCTCGCAACCGAGCTGTATACTGCAGCCATCCGCGGCGCGGCGGCGGCCCCGGTCACCGCGCGCAACGTCGCCGAGCTCCCGCTCGACGGCAAGCAGCGCGTATGGGTGTTCGCCATCGGCAAGGCAGCACACGTCATGGCGACGGCGGCGATCGGCATCCTTCAGCGGTCGCTGCACGAGATCGCTGGCGGCATCGTCGTGGCGCCGGAAGTCGAGCCGTCCCCGCATCCGACGCTCATCGTCATGCCCGGCGATCATCCAGTGCCTGGAAAGCGGTCGTTCACCGCGGCGCAACGTCTGGGTGATCTCTGCACGGGCCTTCGTCCGAACGACGCGATCATCGTGCTGCTGTCCGGTGGCGCGACGAGTCTGATCGCCGCGCCGGCGCGGGGCATCTCGGAGAGCGATCTGGCAGCGCTCTTCGACCTCGTGCTCGCAGCCGGGCTGCCGATCGCCGAGATGAACGCCGTCCGCCGACGCTTTACACGCTGGGGCGGTGGGCGGCTCGCGCTCGCCCTCGCCCCCCGTGCCGCGCACTGTCTCGCGCTTTCTGATGTCGTCGGCGACGAGCTGCCGGCGATCGGCTCCGGACCGTGCGTGCCGGATCCGCTCAGCGCACGCGACGTTGCCCGCATCCTCGATCAGGCGAGTCTGACGCGACGACTGCCGACATCAGTTCGCGATTTCCTCAGCGGCTCGACGCGCGGCGTGGTGCCGGAGACGCTCAAGCCGAACCACCCGGCCTTCGCGCATGTCACCGCGCGCGTGATCGCGAACAATCGCGCCGCACTCGACGGCGCGACGGTTCGCGCGTTCGAGCTCGGGCTGCCGGCTCGCATCGTGACCGCACCGCTCGTCGGCGACGCGGCTGCGCGTGGTGAGGAGCTGGCGCGATCGCTGCTGGCGCTGCGCGAGATGACGCCGCGTGGCGAGCGGCGCTGCCTCGTGTGGGGCGGCGAGACGACGGTGAAGCTCAACAAGCCGCTCACCGCGGCGGCTCGCCGCAGCGGGCAGGCGGCCGCGCCGCACGCTGCCATCGCCGTTGCACAGGCCGAGCTGCCGCTGGGCGGCCGCTGCCAGGAGTTCGCACTCGCGGCCGCGCGCGTGCTGAGCGGTGCCGGCGAGCATGCCGCAGGCATCACTCTCCTCGCCGCTGGCACAGATGGCCGTGACGGCCCGACCGACGCCGCCGGGGCGGTCGTCGACTCGACGACGTGGCGCGCCATCCGCACCGCCGGATTCAACCCCGACGACGCGCTGGCAACCCATTCCTCCTACGCCGCCCTCGATGCTGCCAACGCGCTGCTCAAGCCGGGGCCGACTGGGACGAATGTCATGGACATCGTGATCGGATTGGTGGAATAGCGAAAGTCGGCTCTCGGCCTTTCGGCTTCCGCGTGCCCGGTCCCGTCACACGACCGGGCTTATATTTTTCGTGGTCGCCTTTTGCGGCAGCACCGTCGGAATCGTGCCCTCTCAATGCCGAGAGCCGAAAGAGCCAAGCGCCGAGAGCTTCGAGACAATGACCTCTCCCTTCACCGTCGGGATCATTCAGGACTCCGCCTCGGACGACATGGAGGCGGTGCTCGCGTCGACCGAGTTGAAAGTTCGAGAGGCGGTCGAGCGCGGTGCGCAGATCGTCTGCCTGAAGGAGCTCTTCAACGCGCCCTACTTCGCGAAGTCGCAGAAGCACGAGCGGTTCGACATCGCCGAGCCGATCCCTGGACCGACGACCGAGCGGATGCAGCGGCTCGCGCGTGAGCTCGCAATCGTGCTCATCGTGCCGATCTTCGAGCGCCAGGGGCGAGGCGTCTATCGCAACTCGGCGGCAATCATCGATGCCGACGGATCGCTGCTCGGTGTGTATCGAAAGATGCACATCCCGGACGACCCACTGTTCAACGAGAAATTCTATTTCACGCCGGGTGACGCAGCGTCGGACGACCGCATCGACGCCATCGGTCAGGTGGCGAAACAGGCGAGCGGTTTTCGCGTCTGGCGCACACGCTACGCGAGCGTCGGTGTGTTGATCTGCTGGGATCAGTGGTATCCGGAAGCGGCGCGCATCACGTCCCTGCTTGGTGCCGACATCCTGTTTTACCCAACGGCCATCGGCTGGCACCCGGCCGAGAAAGCCGATTTCGGGCCGGCGCAGGTGGATGCGTGGCGCACGGTCCAGCGCGCCCACGCGATATCCAATGGCGTCTTTGTCGCGTCACCAAATCGCGTCGGCCACGAAGATGAGCCAGGAACTGCCGGCATCGAATTCTTCGGGCATTCGTTCATCTGCGACCCGTTTGGCCGCATCCTCACCGAGGCAGGGACCGACGAGAAGGTCCTCGTCGCCCAGTGCGATCCACGGTTGATCGAAGAAACGCGTCGCAACTGGCCGTTCCTGCGCGACCGACGTATCGACGCCTACGCGCCCATATTGAGCCGGTACTTGGGGGCAGCGTAAATGCAATCGGGGCGTGGTTTGTCGTCGGTGGTACGTGGGAACGACGTAGCCGTCGTGAGAGCGTAGTGCCGCATTTCGACCCGGGCGAAGTCGGTCCGACGGGCGAGGTCGTTCCGCGCCTGACGAGTGCCCGTAAGATAGATCCGCCACCGGTCGAGACGGACGACGAGTCGGTACCGCGCACCGCGCAGCGGGCACCACGACGGGGCGCTCGCCGCATGCCCGCCGAATGGGAAGCGCACGAGGCAACCTGGATCGCCTGGCCGCACCACGAGCCGGACTGGCCGGGGAAGCTCGGGCCCATCCCCTGGGTCTACGCCGAGATCGTACGCGTGCTGCATGCGCACGAGCGGGTCGAGATCATCTGCCACTCCACCGACGTCCGCGACGCAGCGCGACAGCATCTCGAGGCGCACGGCGTCCGGGGGAACTATCGCCTGCACGTCGTTCCGAACAACCGGGTCTGGCTCCGCGATTCGGCACCGACGTTCGTCCAGCGCGAAGCGGGCGCCGTCGAGTTGGTGAACTGGCGGTTCAACGCGTGGGCAAAGTACCCGAACTACGAGCTCGACGAACGGGTCGGCGAGGCCGTCGCACGCATCACCGAGCTGACACGCGTCGAGCCGATGCGTCCGGATGGACGCGGCCGCGTCGTGCTCGAGGGCGGTGCGATCGAGACGGACGGTGAGGGGACGTTACTCGTGACAGAGGAATGCCTGCTTTCGCCAATTCAGGAGCGCAACCCGGGCATGACCCGCGAGGACTACGAGCAGGTCTTTCACGAGTACCTGGGGATCCGCCACACCATCTGGCTGGGCGAAGGGTGCGTCGGCGACGACACGCACGGCCACATCGACGACATCGCTCGCTTCGTGGCGCCGGACATCGTCGTGCTCGCATACGAGCAGGATCCTGCCGACGTCGAGAACCACCGACGATCGGTGGACAACATGGAGCGGCTCGAGCTCGCGGGAGCATCACGCGGGGCGTTCAGGGTCGTGCAGCTTCCCTTCCCCCGTCCACTCGAGATGAACGGCGAGCGACTGCCGGCCAGCTACGCGAACTTCTATGTCGCGAACGACGTCGTGCTCGTGCCGACGTTCAACGATCGGAACGATCGCATCGCACTCAATGCTCTGGCGGCGCTCTTCCCGGACCGTCACGTGACCGGTATTCATGCGGTTGATCTGGTGTGGGGGCTCGGCACGCTTCACTGTCTGACGCAGCAACAACCGAGGAATCGGTGAGGGGCGGCCTTGGTGAATGGGCTTGTGAGCTTGATAGCTTGTGAGCTTGTGAGGAGCGGCTGTGCTGCACACCCCCGGCGAAGCTTCTCACAAGCGCACAGCTCACAAGCCACAAGCTCACGAGCCCGAGAACGCTAATGGGAGAAACGGTCACCTTCCCGGCCAACGGTCGAACGGCAGAGGGATATCTGGGGTTGCCGCCGTCAGGGCGTGGACCCGGGGTCATCGTGCTTCAGGAGTGGTGGGGACTCGTTGATCACATCGAGGATCTGGCCGACCGGTTCGCGCGCGACGGATTCGTTGCCTTGGCGCCCGACCTGTACCATGGAGAGCGGACGAAGAGCCCCGACCAGGCGGGAAAGCTGCTCATGGCGCTGAACATCGCCGAGACCGCGAAGGATCTACGGGGCGCGGCGATGTACTTGCGGTCGCATTCGGCAGTGCAGCCGAAGAAGGTTGCCGCTGTCGGATTCTGCATGGGCGGGCAGCTGGCGCTGTTCGGCGCGTCTGCGCATCCTGACGTCATCGACGCTGTCGTCGACTTCTACGGCATCCACCCGAAAGTGAAACCGGACGTCTCCAAGCTCTCTGGCCCGGTGCTCGCCCACTTCGGCCGGCGCGACAAATCGGTCAACGAGGAGGTGGCAAACGCGCTCGTCGAGCGAATCCAGGCCGCGGGCAAGTCGGTGGAGGCGCATTTTTACGACGCCGACCACGCCTTCTTCAACGACACGAGACCAGAGGTTTACGACAGGAAGAGCGCGGAGCTTGCATGGAGGCGGACGCTGGACTTCCTCCGTCGCGTACTGGCCTGACTCGTGAAGATCACCCTGCTCTCCGACGACGCGATCCGACTCACGCCCGAACCGGGGCCGTTGACGATCGAAGCCGAAAGCGTCGAGCAGACCTACTCGCCCTTTCACATGCTCGCGAGCAGTCTCGCGACGTGCACCTTCTCGGTCATGTACTCGTGGGCGACCCACGCCGACCTGCGTGCCGACGACCTGACGATCGAGGTGCACTGGACATTCGCCGAAGATCCACGCCGCGTCGACGCCATCACGCTCACCTTCGACTGGCCAAGTCTTCCCGAGCGGCGACTTGCCGCGGCGCAGCGCGTTGCTGAGATGTGCACCATCCATACGACGCTCAAGCACCCGCCGGCCATGGCCATCCAGGCAGCGCGCACCCGGGCGGTCCCGCAACCGGCCGCCGCGCCAGCCACATGACGGTTCAAGTCGTCCGCTTCACCGTCGCCGGTGTCGACACGGCAGTGCCGAGCGTCGGACTCGGTCGCCCGTACACCGCGGTCTACGATGGGACGTGCAAGGTGTGCGGCCGCCTCGCCACGCTGTTACGCACCTGGGACCGTGGGAAGGAGATAGAGGTCGTACCGTCCCAGCAGCCTGGCGTGATGGCCCGGTTTCCCTGGATCCCGGCCCGCGCCTACGTCGAGGCCCTGCAGCTGATCGGTCCGGGCGGCCGGACCTGGTCCGGCGCGGCGGCGATCGAGCAGGTCCTGAACGTACTCCCGAAGGGGCGCTTCATCTCGTGGGTCTTCAAGATCCCGTTCGCGCGTGGCATCGCGGATCGCTTCTACAAGTGGTTTGCGCGCAACCGCTACCAGTTCGGCTGCGGCGATCATTGCCAGACGCGCCCAATGGATGCCGTGTTCCGCGAAGCTGACGAGGCGGGGAGATGACCGGGCGCTGAATGGACGCCCGTGTAGCATTCATTTCGTGATCTCTTCCCGCTTCAGGCGCATCGCCACTGCATCGACCCACGACTCGATCGCGCGCGCGTCCTCGTCGGAGAGAGCGCCCGACTCGGACTTGACGTCGTCACGCGCCTCGCCGCCGCTGGCGCGAACGACGTTCTCGACCACCGCCTTCCAGGTGCGATTCTGAAGGAAATCGCCCACCGTTCGCATTGCGATGAAGTCGACGACGTTGGCTGGGCGATCGTAGACCTGGACCTCGAAGCGCACGTCGGACCCATGATACTCGAACAGAAAGCGGACCGCGCCGGCGAGCGGATGTCCGTCGAGCGTCAGCAGGGTGATCCGGCGGTCGGCCGCTTCGGCAACGCGGACCTGAACATGCCCGCGTAGCGGGAGCGAGAGCGTCAGCGTCGCGCCGTCCTCGATCACGTTCGGCGTCCCTGGCTCAGCCCCGAATTCGACAAAGCCAGGCGTGACCTCGTCGAGGTGCGTGCGGAAATATTCGAACAAATCGTCCGGATCGCGCTCGCTTCGCTCGATGTCGGCCCAGAAGCGCTTGCGCACGAGCGGGCCGATGCCGTCCTCGGGGTGTAACTCCTCTTGTGCATCGGCGAGCAGCTCCAGACCGCGATCGAGCTGCGTCGGGACGATGCCGAGTCGCTCGGTCAGCGCGTTCTCCGCCGGATTCGCGATCACGTTCCCCTCTCGCAGCATCGCCAGCTGACTGTCGCTGAACGGCACGTCGATCCCGACGACGCCGAGCGCGCGCATCCCCACCTTCGCCAGAAAATCCGGGAGTGGAACTCGTACTGGCTCGCGTGCCGTGATCGTCGACAGTCGCGCGATGAGCTCATTCTGGGATGTGACGTCGGGGCCGGCGACCTCCAGCGTCTCACGAGCGAGGTCGTCGCGCTCGAGCACGCGGACGAGCGCCTCGGCGAGGTCCTCGTGCCAGATCGGCTGGAACATATCGTCGCCCCCACCAATCGTCGGGATCGCCGGCAGTGTGCGGACCATCTTCAGGAGCAGCGAGATTTGCTCGTCGCCGGGGCCGTACACGCTGCCCGGCCGGACGATGATCCACTCTCCATCGAAATCCCGAACGATCTTCTCGCCCGCTCGCTTCGACTGATGGTACGGTGACGACCCACGGTCGCAGCCGAGCGACGAAACAAAGAGCAGCTTGCGGACGCCGGCTCGGTCCGCTTCGCGCACGACGTGGCGAGTGCCACGCACGTTCACGCGGTCGAACGTGGCATCGGGCGGTGATTCATCGACGATCGCGACGAGGTGGGCGACGGCATCGCAGCCGTCGGCGGCGCCGCGAATCGAGTCTGGCTCGGCGACGTCGCCCGGCCATGGCTCGACTCCGTGTGGCCATCGCCCCGCATCGCGCTCGGCGTGGCGCGACACCAGGCGCACCTCGTGCCCGTTGCGCACCAGCGCCGTTACCGTACCGACGCCAACCACTCCAGTACCGCCAGTGACCAACACCTTCATGCCACCCTCCTCGAGTTGCGCGTGCAAGCGCAGGATGGGTGCCAGGCAACCCGTGACTCTGCACTCCGGCATCTCGTCTTGCGTCTGTCGGGCGACGAAGCCTGCGTTCCTCCCTCATTGGCCCCGCATCGGACCGAGAGTGCTGCGCAAGCCCAGGGCCCGGTTGGCGTTACCCGCCGCGGTATTGATGCTGACCGCCTGCGGCTCTGGTGGGGGCGCTCCGATCGTGCTCGGTGCCGCTGGCCCGTGGGCCGAGGCGTACGGCGCGATGAACAAGCGCGGCGTCGAGCTCGCCCTCGAGCATCTCAATGCGCGTGCCGAGCACAAGAAGCGGCCAGTGGAAGTGGTGTTCCGCGACGATCAGGGCAACGGCGCCAAGGCCACCGCGGTTGCGCAGGAGTTCGTCGACAACCCGACCGTCCTCGCCGTCATCGGGCACGTCAACTCGGGAGCGATGGTTGCGGCCGCGAAAGTCTATGACGGCCACCTGCCGGCCGTCGCGACCACCGCAACCTCGCCCGACCTCAGCGGCATCTCGCCCTGGACATTTCGCGTCATCTCGAGTGACTCGGCGAATGGTTTGCAGCTCGCCAAGTTCGCGACGAAGCTCGGTCGGCGTCGGGTCGCGATTCTGTACGAGAACAATGCGTACGGCCGCGGCCTGACCGAGTCGTTCACCCGCAACTTCACCGGGCACGTCGTCAGCATCGATCCGATCAGCGACGCCGGCAATCAGAATTTCGAGCCGTTCGTCTCGTACTACCAGCAAGTGAAGCCCGATCTGGTCTTCGTTGCCGGAACAGACGCGTCGGGCATCACCCTCGTGCGCGAGGTGCGTCGCCAGCGGCTCGACGTCGACTTGCTCGGTGGCGATGGATGGACGGGCCTGTCGGTCGACACGGCGAACGCGGAAGGCGTGTGGGTCGGAACGCCGTTCACCGCTGAAGATCCACGCTCTGACTCGCGGCGCTTCGTCGACGCGTTCAAGGCCAAGTTCGGGCACACGCCCGACGGCAACGCAGCGCTCGCATACGACGCGACGATGCTGCTCGTCCATGCCGTGCAGAAGGTCGGGCCGGATCGCGCGAAGATCCGCCGTTTCCTCGCCTCGGCGAGTCCGCGCGAGGCGTATCGTGGCGTCACGGGAACGCTGCGCTTCCATCCGACTGGCGACCCGATTGCCAAGAGCTTCGTGATGACTCGCATCCGAAGCGGCGCGCTGGTCCTGGCCGACGCACGATGACCGACGGATCCGACAGCGTCGTCAGGCGGGCCGCGCGCGTCCGGCTGCAGTCGGTCCGCGTCCGGTTGACCGGCGGGTTCGGCATCCTGATCGCCTTGCTCGTCGCCGCCGCCGCGCTCGCCCGTAGCTCGATGGATTATTTGTCCGACGCGATCGGCAAGACGCTCTCCGAGGTGCAGGCCGACGCCCAACTGTCCGCCCAGCTGTCCTCCAGCGTCGTGCAGGCACTCGAGGCGGGCCACAGCTATGTCGAGACGCAGGATCCGGATGCGCTTCGTCGCTTCCGCGCCCACGGATGGACGGCGCATCGCGTGCAGCGCACGCTGAACAGCCGACGTAGCCAGACCACCAACGAGATTGCGCTCCTCGCCCACATCGACAACCAGCTGTCCGCGATCGAGGTCCGCTACGCACTTGCCCATCGCCTCGTCGATCTCGGCCGCGATCGGGACGCGGAGCTCTCCGAGAATCGCGGTCGGGAGGCAGTGACGGACCTCCTCGCCTCGATTCAACGCTTCGGCGAGGTGAAGGCCGAACGCGTCGCCGGTGCCACGCGCCGGCTCGCGCGTGAGACGACGCGTCAGACCCGTGTGCTCGTCGGGCTCCTCTCGGTCGCGGCGCTGCTCGGTTTGATCGTGGTCGTGCTCACGGTCGGCAGCGTCAGCTCACCACTGCGGGCGCTCGTCGGCCACGCCCAGCGGCTGAGCCGCGGCGACCTGACTGCGCGCGTCGGCACGAACATGCCACGCGAGTTCCGGATTCTCGCCGAGGCGATGAACCACACCGGACACTCACTGTCACAGATCGTGTCGGTCGCTGCGCGCACGGCGGAAAACGTCGCCAGCTCGGCGCACCAGCTCGCGTCGGTGACGGAACAGATCTCGCTCTCGGCAAGCCAGATGGCCGGTGCGATGTCCGAAGTCTCCCACGGCGCGACTCAGCAGGTGCAGCAGCTCCGCGCCGTCGACGACGCGCTCCAATCGATTCGAGATAGCGCGGCCGGCGTCCACGGGCAGGCAGTGGAAGTGAGCACGCTCGCCGAGCAGATCGAGGCTGAGGCGGGCGCCAAGCGCACCGACATCGATCGCGCCCTCGCGATCCTGGTCGACGTCAAGAACGCGGTCGAGCAGGCATCGAACGAAGTGCGCGAGCTCCACGCGACCGCGGCCGACATCACCCGCTTCGTGAGGACCGTCAGCCAGATCGCCGAGCAAACGAACCTGCTCGCCCTCAACGCGGCGATCGAGGCGGCTCGTGCCGGTGACGCCGGCCGTGGCTTCGCCGTCGTCGCGGACGAGGTGCGCAAGCTCGCCGAGCAGTCGGCCGCGGCCGCCGACGACATCGTCCAGATGACCGGGATCGTCACGGCACGCGTCTCCAACAGCTCGCGGGCGATGGAGACGAGCGCCGCACGCGTCGCCGAGATCGAAGGCGTCTCACGCAAGATCGACGCAGCCCTGACGACGATCGTGAACGCAGCCGAGAAGACGCGCTACGCGGCGCGAGAGATGCGCCACGCCGCCGAGGACAACGCGGGCGCGGTCACGAGCGCCGCCACGACCGTTGCCGAGATCGCCCGCACCGCCGAGAGCCACGCCGCCGCCGCCGAGCAGGTCAACGCGTCGACGCAGGAACAGAGCGCAGCCTGCGAAGAGATGACGACCGCGTCGAGCATGCTGCTCGATGGCTCGACGAAGCTGAAGGAGATCGTCGGCGGGATCAGGACGACGGCGTAGGCGGGTGGCGGGTGGCGGGTGGC
>WUUC01239984.1_pt1 | contig 17240 bp, 12 predicted proteins | sample 6278441 | NCBI WGS metagenome assembly WUUC01 (sample SAMN13675441, study PRJNA597444) | soil metagenome | isolation source: soil | place: USA: Washington | collected 2017-10 | reverse complement strand
GCTACACTGGGCAGTGGAGTTGCAGCGACCCGCTATCGTTAAATTAATCCTGGGAGAGATCGCTCAGGAAAATATTACTCAAATATTAAATTTAAAAGATAGTCTGGGATGGACACCATTAACTCTAGCTCAGCGGTTTTATCAGAACAGTTTTCCTACGGCTCTGGAAATATTGAAAGCACTGCAAGAAAAAGGGCACACTGCGGCACCAAGTGAAAGCACTCTAATAAATCAGCCGCTGCCTACAGCGTGGCTGTCTGTTATTGATAAGGACTTTAAAAGCAAAATTAATTATCTATCTAATAAATTAAAAGTCCCGATAACCCTAGCTGATTTTGCAGCTCTGAATCCGCTGCGAGAGGTTATTTGTCAGTTGGCTTATATCACTTGTCTTCAAGTGCTCTCTAGATTATCAAGCCTTAAGAGATACACCTTCTTAGAAGAGAAATTATTACATAATTTGTTTGGGAGTTGGTGTAGTAATACTCAACTTAAAATTCAGAAGAAGCTGCAGGCTATTGTGGTTTACCTAGATAACCTTATTCAGAAAAAACAAGTGGATCAAGTGATCCATTTTTCAAATGAAATACCACATGCTAGCGGTTGGTGTTGCTTTGAAGAAAAAAAAATCTATCTTAATCCCATGGCAAAAAAAGCCAATCTGCTTACTTTGGTAATAGCTTTGATTCACGAAACTACTCATTGGGCCATCCACAGCTATGATTTTGCAAAAATGGCTTATTTCATAGATAATGAAGGGTGTACCATTAACTTCAATCAGGCTTGTCAGTTGGCATCAACAGGAGAAGCTAAAAAACTAACACCAGAACAAGTAAAATTATTTGAGCTACGACAGTTGCTCCATGGGGGCTTGAGCCCCGATTGGCGTCAACAGCTGAACCACTGGATGGCGCTGAACAATGCTGATACGCAAACCCTGGCTATTCTACTATTGGCCACCTTGCCGGAAGGCTACGCCAAGTTTAACAAGAAGGAGCAAACTTTATTGATTAAGCCCCAATTCCTCTCGGCAGAGTATTTAAATAAACACCCCACACCACTTCCGTTCACGACACCCTCTCCACAACCCCTGCAACTGCCACAAGCGATGGCCGCTGTTACCGCATCAGTTGACCAGCCAGTACCGCTGCGATCAGAGAGCGGTAACCGTTCAAAGGTCAATGTGGCAGAGACCTTTACAAGTCTCCTCAAGAAGCTAAAAGGGCAACACGCTACTAACCCCGGATCACCCAGCAGTGACTTCAGTGATGATAGTACCGACTCCAGCAGGACGCTCTCTCCGCTGCTACAACTGCCACAGATGATAGCCGCTCAGACGACGTCGCCACCGGCAGCGTCAACTCAGCCGAATAAGCGATCGTTGAGTTTTGCTAATTCCCTCACTTTACGAAGAGAGCTCAGTGTCTGTAGTAACAGCAGTGACAGCAGTAGCTGTTTGTGAGCCTTGGTGGACGACGCCACAACCGCCTATAGAGGACAAGCCCTCCACCCTGCTATAACCCACCCAGGGCTCTATATGCAACAGAGCCCGATGACGTGGACGCTGCACAGATGAGGTCAATGTCGGAGATGGTCAGCAGCTCACTCCGGTTAACCTCTGCTTGGCACTTTTCCTTCAGCGCTCTAAACAACAATGATATGGTTTTTGATTCTGCTGAATGTGCTTACGGAAGTTCGCCGGAGGGGACATTGGATCCATTTTGCTTAAAAATCTCTTCTAGATAACTGCCTATTTGCAAACTATTTGCAAACCTCAGGCTGTTGTCTCTTTCATTATCCAATCCAGGCATGGAAGTTAAAATCGGGTGTCTAGTGTAGACGCAGACGATTGATTTCTTCGTCTGATAGGTGAGTAGCCTGTTTGATCGCAATTGGATCGACGCCCATCCCAAGTAAATTCTTAGCGATGGTGAATCGTTCATCTAATCTGCCACGCTGTTCTCCACGCTGTTCAAATTTTTGTGCTATGGTCATCACATCCTCCCGGGAACTAGGGACCGCTCGGATGATAGCCTCTATAAGCGCTTTCTCATCAGAGACCTCTCCGCTCTTCCACATATAATACATCAAAGTTCTAGCTAATTCACGCTTGGGGTTGGCTATAGCCCAGGCTTTGGCTAGCAAACCTACTTCTTCCAACAGGTCTCTGGACCAAATATGCTTTAGTACAGCCTCTAACAGTGCTATGCCTCGGTGAGTGAGTATCTCCTCGTCGGGAACGATGGTGATGTCCACTAAGGGGAATGGCCCATGATAAAGCCGCTCAGCAAGCTTCACGTTCTCAAAGCAGTCGACAAAACGCATTTTGTGGGTATGAGGATAAGGCCGCTTCTGGCCGTGGTAAAACAGCAACGGCACGACCAGAGGTACTGACTGCTTAGTTTTGTATCTGTCAATATGCCGCTGCATCACAGCTAAGCAGTAGCGTAGCATGCGAAAAGGCATCAGGGGATCGTCGGTGCTTTGGTGCTCCACTAGGCAGTAGATATAGCAATCCTCACCCTGTTTGCTCTTGAGTGAGTACACAATATCGGAGCAGTACTGCTTTATATCCTCGTCCACAAAGGAGCCAGAGGAGAGGCTGAGCGTTGAAAAGTCCAGCTGCTGCTGAATCTCTGCCGGCAGGTGGATCCTCAAAAAATCCTCAGCGACCGTTAAGTCGCTCAGACACTTTTTGAATACCCCATCGTGGGGCATGGCTGGCTTTTCTTCCAAGGTGCTGAGTTCTTTAGGATTTTTCGATTTTTTAACCATCTTAATGATTACTTCAGTACAGACTAAGATATTTCTTATTCAGAAATTCCTGTGCTGTGCTTTCTATTTTTACAAAAACCTTACCAAGATGATGCTGGATTAACAGAGTCAGTGCAACAGGCTATTGATCGAGACGTGCTTGATTCCGGAAAATAGCTTCTCTACCGTAGCCGCTTGCGAGACTCCCATCTCTCCATCGATACTATCCAGAGCCAGCTGTCAATCCAAAACGCGCCCGTAGGCTGGCCATGTGCGCTTTCCCCTGTTCAATTCGCTCCTCAGGGAGTAGAGGATGCCGTGCAGGCCAGTGGCGAGCGCGCGCGGGTAACGAACGCTGTTTTGATGTGGCAGTAACCTCTCTTCCAACCTAACCAGCCAGTAAACAAATGCTGCACAGATTATGTAAGATTTTGTAACCTATTTTTAATATTCACAGGGAAGTAGTCTCCTTACACTTAGCCTCCGATAAGAGGGAGATGTGGCATCAATTCTCCAACTCCATAGCTGATCTCAATCGGCAGCTACAAAGCCTTGCGATATTTAGCCCAACAGCGCCTGGATCCCTCGCACTTCCCACTGATTCTCTAGGTGAGAGAGCGGCAGCCTCGCTGCTCGTTCCTCATACGGAGCGGGATCGTTCATTCCACAAAAATGACTGGATTTGATTAATGTATTCTATAGTTGCTATCCATAAAAAAGGTATCACCTCCACCGAACAGTCCGTGATTGACGAAGAGTTTCCTAAATTATTAGAAGCTGTTCATAACGGGGAGTTAAAAACCGTCCAATCCAAATTGGCAAAATACCCAACACTACTCAACCGGGCCGATAAGCCACAAGGGAACACCCTGCTACATTATGCAGTGGCTCAACATGATCTCACCTTAATCGAGCTTTTGATTGACTGGGGCGCCGAGAGCTCTACCAAAAATCAGCAAGGAGAGAGTGCTGCGACGTGGTATGAAGAGTTGGTTGCCAGCAGATATCACTTGGAAAAAGTGATCGATTCAATCGCGCTACGGCAATTGATTAAAAAAAATGAGGTTCAGTTGATAGCAGAGTGGCTAGACAAGGGGCTCTCTGTTGCCCTACGCTTCTCACGAGGAGAGACATTGCTGCACTGGGCAGTGGAACTGCAGCAACCTGCTGTCGTTCAACTCATCTTAAAAAGGATCAGTAAAGAGTACTTTGATCGATTATTGAATTTAAAAAATAGTCGAGGCGACACACCCTTGGCTCTGGCATGGCAGTTCTATCAGCACGAAACCCCGGCAGCTCAGGAAATTTTCACTATTTTGCAAAAAAAACAGCGTGCTACAGCAGCAGGGGAGAGCACCTCAATGATTCAGCCACTGCTTGTAGCTTGGCCCCCTACTGTTGATAAAAAGTTGCTAAAAAAAACTGATGCATTATCTAAGCGGTTAAAGAAGTCTATAACCAGCGCTGATTTCAGATCGCTGAATCCCCTGCGGGAGGTGATTTGCCAGTTGGCTTATATGACCTGCTTTCGAGCTCTGAACCAGTTATCAGAACTCATCAACCAGCCTGCCCCCTTATCCATTGGAACAAACGCCCCACCAAAACAGGCCCTGTTGCAAAGTTTACTGCACAATTTGTTTGGGAACTGGAGTGCCAATACCCAAGTTGAAGTTCAGAAAAAACTGGAGTCCATTGTTAATTATCTCACCAACCTGATGAAGCAACAGCAAATCGAACAGGTGATCCATTTTTCAAACCAAAAGAGTCAGGCTAAAGGCTGGAATAGCGTTTCCGAAAATAAAATCTATCTCAATCCAACAGTAAAAACGAACCTGATTGGTTTAGTGGCCACTTTGATCAATGAAGCGGCCCATATCGCTCATCAAAGCTATGATTTTGCAACCTTGGCTTACTCTATAGATAGCCAATGGTATACCATTAGCTTCAATCAGGCTTGTCAGTTGGCATCAACAGGAGTAGATGTAAGTTTAACGCCAGAACAAACAAAACTATTTCAGCTGTGGCAGTTACTCCAGCCAGGTGATCCGCCTAAGGGTCCAAAAAAGCTGAATCACTGGATGGCGCTGAACAGTACTCACACGCAGATCCTGGCGATTCTGCTATTAGCCACCTTGCCGGAAGGCTATGCCACGGTTGACGAGAAACAACAAATTCTATTAATTCAACCACAATTCCTCTCAGAGAAGTATCTAAACAGGCACCCGGTACTGCCTCATTTCCATCTGACAACTCCTCCACCGTCAGAGCCTCTGCAACAGGCGACGGCCTCGCTTCCATTATCATTAGAGGAGCAGACAGGAGCGTCGCTCACAGATCAAACGACCGCTCTCATTCACTCCACACCACTACAACAGGCGATGGTCTCACTTCCATCCTCACTAGATGGGCAGCCCGGGCAGCCGCGCACAGAGCCAACAAACCGTTCGGTGACCACAACAAACCTATTTTACTCCTGGAGGGAGCAGTGATCGACCGAGAGCAGCTGAAGTGATCGCAGTGATCTCTGAGCTATAGAATGGTGGGCGCCTCTATCCTCTGTAAACGGTATAAGCCTGCTACCTATACAACCAGTGATTAACCCTATCTAGCTGTGAATCCGAAGCGCGCCCGGAGGCTGGCAATATGCTCTTTTCCTTGATCAATCTGCTCCTTAGGGCTGGCTGGGGCGGCCCGTGCGGGCCAGTGTAGATCGCTCTCTGGTAACTCTAAGAGAAAACGGCTGGGGGCTATGGTCACAGTCCCTCCCTGCCGTCGGCGCGTCTGGCAGTGGGTACAGGTCAATAAACGCTGCGCCCGGGTGATCCCCACATAAGCCAGTCGACGCTCCTCTTCAATCGTCGCTTGATCAATACTGTTTTGATGTGGTAGCAGTCCCTCTTCCATCCCGACCAGATAAACATAAGGAAACTCTAGCCCTTTGGCGGTATGTAATGTCATGAGCTGAACCGCATCGCCTACCTCCTCGCGCTCCCGACGATCCAGCTGATCTTGTAGGGTAAAGCGACGAATAATCTGCACCAGCGGCAGCGGCTCTTGCTGCTCATCGCCAACCAGTAGGCTGGAGATCCAATGAAACAGCTCATTCACGTTGTTAAGGCGACGTTGTGCGGTTTGCGGTGTGGTCGCACTCTCTCTTAGCCAGGCAGCATATCCAAGCGTCGTCACCAACTGATTGAGCGTCTCTAACGGCTGGTGAGCCAACTGCTGCGCCAGCTGATTGATGGTGCGTGTAAAGGTGCGGAGCCGCATGACACAACGCTCCGGCAGCTGCTGCTCCAGCCCCAATTCACTGCTGGCTTTGAGTAGAGCGACTCCTCGTTGCTGCGCCCACTGCCCGAGTTTTTTTAAGGTGATCAAACCTATCTGCCGCTTCGGAACATTCACAATGCGCAAAAAAGCACTATCATCCTCAGGGTTAGTCAGAAGTCGCAAGTAGGCCAGCATATCTTTGATCTCCCCTCGCGCAAAAAAGGAGTGCCCTCCCGAGAGCTGATAGGGAATACGGTAGCGTAGTAACAGCTGCTCAAAGGGTCGAGATTGATGATTACTGCGATAAAAAATAGCGTAATCACGGTAAGCCATTTTAGAGATCGCTTGATGAGACATCAAATCATGTACCACCCGCTCCGCCTCCTGCTGCTCATGCTCCAGAGTCATCACCCGAATTTGCTCACCATAATCCAACCGTGAAAAGAGCCTTTTCGTGATGAGATGGGGGTTGTTGGCAATTAGCTGGTTGGCTGCCTTCAAAATCCGGCCACTCGAACGGTAGTTCTGCTCCAATTTAATGATGCGAAGCGTGGGAAAATCCTGGTGCAGACGCAGTAAATTTTGAGGCTGGGCTCCACGCCAGGCATAAATCGACTGGTCATCATCGCCTACCACGGTAAAGCGTTGCCGCTCACCTACAAGTAATTTGATCAGCTGATACTGACTGCTATTGGTATCTTGATACTCATCCACTAACCAATAGCGGATCTGCTGCTGCCAGTGCGCACGGATCGTGCTATCTTCTTGGAGCAAGCGGGTTGGCAATAAGATCAGATCGTCAAAATCAACTATGCTACAGGCTGTTAAATAGGCTTGGTAGTGCGCATAGTCCTCAGCAAGCTGCTGCTCCCGCGCTGTTTTCGCTGCCGCTGCGGCCTGATCGGGCCAAATCAGCTCGCGTTTACAAGCCCCGATATAACGAATGAGTGTTTCTAAGTATTGCTGATCCGCAGAGGCTCTGGCCTCCAGCAGAGTTTTTAACAAGGCCCGTTGATCCTCCTCATCAAAGAGCGAAAAATGCGCCTTGAGCTGCAGCAGCGCATGGGACTGTTTAATCATCTCCAACCCTAATGAGTGAAAGGTGGTGAGCCTGATCCCATGACCATGAGATAAGCCTTTGGCGCTGGCCAGCCGGCCTTTCATCTCTCGAGCCGCTTTATTGGTAAAGGTGACCGCAGCCACCTGTGAAGGGAGATAGCCGTAGTGGCGAATCAGGTGCTGGATTTTATGAATAATCACCCGGGTTTTTCCCGAGCCGGCGCCCGCCAAGACCAGGCAGGGCCCTGTAACATAATCAACGGCAGCTTGTTGTTCAGAGTTGAGCATCTTAAGTGGCCTAAACATTGATGGTGACCAACGCCCCTCCGCTGTGCTGATAATGTGAGGTGGAACGGATTAATAAAATTTCTCTCATTTATCCCCTGTAAAAATTTTTAGCGGACATTATGATAACCCGTTACCCCAATCTCACAGCATCGTAATCGGTTGAACACCGCCTACTGCTAGAGCGTGATACAACAACAGGTAGTGTAGCACTACCCTGGTAGATTGATCGACCGTGACTCGATGAGCCCTGCCAACTAGGACTGATAACTTAGCCCTGAGTCTGGTTCACTCTAGTACAAATTCACTGCAACCCTGACAAAGGAATCCATAAAGGATGAAAAAGTGGTCTATCAGCTTGTCGTTCCTGTTTATACTGCTCTTTGGTTCAGTCATTGGCTTTAACGAGGTTAAGCAGCGTTTAATTCGGACAGCACTCCAGAATCTTCCAGAGCCGACTCATCCAGTCACCGTCCAACAGGTCGAATGGACACCCTGGCACTCTACCCTGGAAACAGTGGGATTTATTCAACCTCATCGAGGGGTTACCGTAGCGAATCAACTTCCGGGTACGGTGCAGAAGATCCTCTTTGAAGCGGGTCAACGGGTCCAAGCAAAACAACCGTTAGTGCGATTAGAGAGTGCCGTAGAGCGAGCACAATTAGAGGGGGCGCGGGCACGGTTGCCGGCCGTCCATACCCAGTACCAGCGCACTCGAAAACTCTATCGCCGACAGGCGATCTCTCAATCAGCGCTAGAGCAAGCGCTGGCAGAGTACCAGGTCTTAACAGCGGAGATCCACACTCTGCAGGAGACCATCGCCCGTCGACAGATCACTGCACCATTTAGCGGCGTGGTGGGATTAAACCAGATCCAGTTGGGTCAATACTTGGCTCCTGGAACGCCGATTGTGAGTGTGCAGGATCTCTCCGCCATGCGGGTGCACTTCACGCTCCCACAAACTGCTATCACACAGATCCAGACTCAGCAGCCCGTGACCCTACGAGTAGATGCGCTCCCCTCGCACATTTTCCAAGGGGTGATTAGTGCACTGGAACCCCAGATCACTCCACAGAGTGGGTTGTTGCAACTGCAGGCGGATATTGCTAATGAGGAAGAGCTTTTGCGCGCTGGGATGCTATCGCGTATTACCATTCACCACACTCAACCCACTCAGCACCTGGTACTGCCCCAAACCGCCATCACCTTTACACTCTATGGCGAAACCGCCTATGTGTTGACCACAGATGAGGCCGGGGTGCTGCGGGTCAATCAGATCACGCTCAAACTAGGAGAGCGTCAAGGGAGCATCGTGCAAGTACTGGAGGGACTAAAGTCCGGTGACTCCGTGGTTACCTCTGGACAGGTGCGCTTAAGTCATGGCAGCCGCGTTAAAGTTGTGGAGAGTGATCCAGCCCCCTCACGACTCGAACCATTACCAAAACTATAATGAGGGAAATATCCCATGCAGTGGTGTGACCAGTTTATCCGCCGTCCGGTTCTGGCTAGTGCGCTCAGCCTCTTGCTGGTCCTGTTGGGATTACAGGCCTTTTATAAAATGCCGGTGCGGGAATACCCTCAACTGACGCACACCGTGATCACAGTCACAACCAATTACTACGGCGCTAGCGCTGAGTTGATCCAAGGCATGATTACTGCCCCATTAGAACAGGCCATTGCCAATACCAACCATGTGGACTATATCACATCGCAAAGCCTACCAGGCATGTCGGTGATCACGGTCTCTATGAAGATCAACAGTAATGCCGATGCCGCACTTGCTGAGGTACTCTCACGAATCAATAGCGTCCGCTCTCAGCTGCCTAAGGAGGCCGAAGATCCGATGCTAGAGCGCTCTGGCAGCAGTTCGACCTCCATTCTCTATTTAGGGTTTACGAGTGAAACACTGAAATCTAGCCAGATCACCGACTATTTGCAACGGGTCATCCGTCCACAGCTGTTAGCGGTGAATGGGATCGCTAAAGTCGGGATATTGGGTGGACAGCAGTATGCTCTGCGGGTGTGGATCGATCCGCAAAAACTGGGGGCGTTAGGGGTGACGCTGGATCAGGTGGTAGCACAATTACAGGCTAATAACTATCAATCCGCTACCGGGCAATGGATCGGCCATTTTATTCGCTATTACAGCAATGCCGACACACAAGTACGCACCCTTGAAGAGCTGAAGGCCTTGGTGATCGCAGCACCTGAAGGAGCGCTAGTGCGCCTACAAGATGTGGCAGAAGTCTCCTTAGATCAAAGCCATGATCGCTATCGGGTATCAGCCAGTGGTCAAGAGGCGGTGATTATCGGGATCGACGGCGAGCCGAATGCTAATCCCATCACCGTTGCGCATGAAGTCCGACAGCTCCTGCCAATATTAGAGCGTACCATGTTGTCGTCCATCAAGATGACTCTGCTCTATGATAGTACCACCGCCATTGATGCTGCCATTGACCAGGTGATCAAAGCCCTACTAGAAGCCTCAGCGATTGTTTTAGTGGTGATCTTGCTATTTCTAGGTCGGTGGCGGGCAGTGTTGATCCCGCTGGTCACCATTCCGCTATCCCTGTTGGGTGGCCTATTCCTCATGCAGCTGTGTGGCTTCACCATTAATTTATTAACCTTGCTGGCCATGGTATTAGCCATCGGTTTGGTGGTCGATGATGCGATTGTCGTATTAGAGAATATTGAGCGGCATATTCAATCCGGCCAATCCCCGTTTAGAGCTGCGGTGATCGGTATCCGGGAAATGGCGCTGCCGGTGATCACCATGACCATCACCCTAGCAGCCGTGTATGCCCCTATCGCCTTTCTTGGTGGTTTGACGGGTGCTTTATTTCAGGAGTTTGCCTTAACCCTATCTGGTGCGGTCTTGATCTCCGGGTTAGTCGCGCTCACGCTCTCACCGATGATGTGTGCTCACTGGCTAACGCCACACCAACCCACTCCCTTTGAGCAGCAGATACAGCACTGCCTGCAGCGGTTAACTGATGGTTATGAGCGAGCGTTACACGCGACCCTGGCACAGCGTCCCGTGCTGCTCACCTTTGCACTAGTCGTCCTGCTATCGCTGCCTCTGTTAGCTCACTTTATTCCGCAAGAACTTGCCCCAGCTGAAGATAGAGGAGTGGTGATGCTGATAGGAAATGCCCCCGCTTCAGCCAATTTAGACGCTATTCAACAGAGCATGCGGCCGGTCGATGCGATTCTCAAACAACAACCGGAGATCGCCTTTTCACAGCTCTTTTCGGGGATGCCCGCCGCGAATCAGGCGTTGGGTATGGGTGTGATGACGCCTTGGAATGAGCGCACCACTTCGCAAAAAGCGCTTATTGCGCGGATTACCCCCTTATTGCAATCGATTCCTGAGATCGCTATCACCGTGTTTCAACGACCGGAATTGCCCGGCAGTTCACTGGGGCTACCGCTACAGTTTGTAATGTCCACCGCTCAACCCTTTGAAAATTTGCATCAAGTAGCCCAAGTTTTCTTGGCGAAGGTGCAAGAGAACCGTCAATTTGCCTACTCACAGCTCGATCTGCACTATGATACCGCCACGATAGAGATGACTATTGATAGAGACAAGGCGGCAGCTTATGGCGTGACAATGCAAGCGATTGGGAAAATGCTGGCCACCTTAGTGACCGATGGCGCTTTGAATCGGGTGGAGCTGGATGGCCAATCCTATGAAGTGATTGTCCAAGTAGAGCGCCAGCAGCGCCTAGATCCCAGCGCCCTCCAGCACTACTTTGTCCCCGCGGCGGATGGCCGTGCTCTGCCACTGAGCACATTGATCAGTAGCCTGGTGGTGGGTAAACCACGCGCTCTCTCCCACTTTAACCAATTGAATGCAGCGACTATCAGTGTCGTCTTAGCCCCAGGCCTGGCCATGGGTGAAGCCATTGAGTGGTTCAAATCAACTGCCAATCAGCAACTGCCTCAAGGATATCGCTATGATTTTACCGGTGAAGCCCGCCAGTTTATTAGTGAAGGCCAGGTGCTGTACTTAGCTTTTATCATGGCGTTACTGGTGATTTATTTGGTCTTAGCGATGCAGTTTGAATCGCTACGGGATCCCCTGGTTATTTTAGTCGCGGTGCCGCTTGCCTTGTCCGGAGCACTGATTGCCATGGCTTGGGGAGCTGCAACCTTGAACATCTACTCCCAGATCGGATTGATCACCTTAATCGGGCTGATCAGTAAACATGGGATCTTAATTGCTACAGTTGCCAAAACCGCTCAATTAGAGCAAGGATTAGATCGCCAGGCCGCGGTATTATTGGCGGCTAAACTGCGGTTACGACCGATTGTCATGACCACAGCAGCGATGGTAGCTGGATCCATTCCGCTGCTATTTTCCACCGGCGCCGGGGCCGCCGCACGCTTTAGCATCGGTCTAGTCATGGTGACCGGCCTAACCTTAGGAACACTATTTACGCTGTTTATCCTACCGGTGATCTACACTCTGCTGGCCAGTCAGCATCGACCTCTACCACAGTTTATAGAAGAGTAAGGGCTGTTGTGATCGCTAATCAGTGCGGGCGTCAGCAGGCTGGCTGTGGCATACTACCTCACATCCCAGAGATAAGTGGCTAGGAAGCTCAGTCATGATTGATCCCCTAAAACTAATGACCCTTGCTCGTCAAGTCCAGAAGGTCATCCCTCAGGGGATGCATGATCTCGGAGCAGGGGTGGATCATAGCATTCGTCAACTAGTACAAGCCCAGATAGCCAAGCTAGATTTAGTGGATCGCCAACAATTTGAGCAGCAGCGCCAACTGCTCCAACAGGCATGTGAACAGTTGGAGCAGCTAGAGCAGCAGATCACCCGTTTAGAGGCGCAACTGGCCGCACGTTTTCAAGAAGATAAATTCGGAGTGAAGCTGGATTAACAGGGTCCGTGCGGGGCGACAAACGCTATCATCCTTATTATAATACAAGCATTGATACTAACTTTAGTCGGTGCAAGCAATGGCGTCCGTCACTGTCCGCAATTTACCTGATGAAACGCATCGTGCCCTGCGCGTGCGGGCTGCCATGCACGGTCTCAGTGCTGAGGCCGAAATTCGTGCGATCCTCGAAAATGCCGTTCGACCCGATGGCAGGATCAAGCTCGGCTCCTTGCTGGCTGAAATTGGCCGCGAGGTGGGTGGCATCGACCTAGAGATCGAACGCGATAGAGCACCTTCTAAGCCAGTGAGTTTTGAATGATCCTACTCGATACTAATGTCATTTCTGAACCCCTAAAAGTATCTGGAGATCTGAACGTGCTTGCCTGGATCGACGCGCAGATCATCGAAACGCTTTACCTGTCGACAATCACCCTTGCGGAACTGCGCTTTGGTATCGCTGTGTTGCCTGATGGCAAACGACGGGATATGCTTCATTCCAGCCTTGAGCAGCGCGTCTTACCCTTGTTCGCAGGTCGCACCTTGTCATTCGATGACCCTGCGTCACGAATATATGCAATGCTGCGTGCCCGTGCTCGCACTGCTGGACAGGCAATTGCAGCCACAGACGGCTATATCGCAGCTATTGCTGCAACACATGATTTTGTGGTAGCCACGCGTGATACGTCACCTTTTGACGCTGCTGGCGTGGCTGTCATCAATCCCTGGATCTGGGAGGCGCATTAACGATTGCAGGCTAACAACATTGGGTTGCATCTCGAAATCAAGTGGACAAGATCAGCTTTCAGACTTTTTAATCGATCCTTGTCATCCTTATAGATCCTTATCCTGATCGTTAACACCCTGTGGTGATTACACTATCACCCTGAGGCACTTTCCGCTATAGTGTCTCCATTTAGGTTAGAGGGCATCACGATGAAAATTGCCTTGTTAGGAGCAGCGGGGGGCGTTGGTCAAGCCTTGGCGTTTCTGCTGAAAATGCAGCTGCCAGCAGAGTCAACTCTCTCATTATACGATATCGCACCGGTTACCCCCGGAATAGCGGTCGATCTCAGCCATATTCCAACAGCGGTCTCTGTGACCGGTTATAGCGGTCCCGATCCGACCGAGGCCTTACAAGAGGCCGATCTTGTTTTGGTAGCCGCCGGATTACCCCGCAAACCCGGCATGAAGCGCGATGATCTCTTCAACACCAATGCGCTGATCATCCAATCACTGCTACAACAGATTGCCCAAACCGTACCGCAGGCCTGTATTGGCATCATGACTAATCCGCTCAATAGCTTGGTACCACTCGCTGCGGAAGTTCTGAGGCAGGCTCGGGTGTATAATTGGCGAAAGCTGTTTGGCATCACGACCTTGGATTTCACGCGTGCTACGACCTTCATCGCTGAACTCAAAGGCTGTGATCCCTGCACCATCACCATCCCGGTGATCGGAGGCCACTCGGAGCAGACCCTTCTGCCACTATTCTCCCAAGTCCCTCACCTAACCTTGAGTACTTCGGAGATCGCCGCCTTAACGCAGCGGATCCAGCAAGCTGGTACTGAAGTCGTGCTGGCCAAAGCAGGCCATGGATCAGCCACCTTGGCGATGGCTTATGCCGGCGCCAAATTTGCGCTGTCGCTCATTCGTGCGCTACAGGGGGAACCTCATATCGAGGTGACCGCCTATGTCAGCTGTGAAGCCCCTTACAGTCGCTTCTTTTCCCATCCACTACTGCTCGGTCCCGAAGGCATCGCGCAACGGCAGCCTATTGGTCCCTTAAGTCCTGATGAACAGCAGGCCTTAGAGCAGCTATTGACCACGCTCAAAGATGACATCCAATGGGGGGAACAGTATGCGGTGAACAAGGTTGTCGAGATTCAACGCCGTGCCAGCGTTTAAAGAGCTCCTATGGACGAACACAAGGTTATCAGGTTGGTTTTTTTACAACAGATTGTTTAGGATACACAGGCTAGCTTGATGACGATAGCTTCTTCGCTACTAACCTGTCAGGGTTACTGAGGAATGGATTTACAAGCTATATACAACCTGCTGCAAGCCGATTTAGCTGCCGTGGATGCTCTAATAGAGGCACAGCTTCACTCTACCGTGCCGCTGATCAAACAACTGAGTCATTATATCATCCAAAGCGGCGGTAAGCGGTTGCGACCGTTGGTCGCCCTATTATCAGCCAGAGCCCTGCAGGGGCCACCATCTGCCTCCATCACCGTGGCAGCCTGGATTGAGTTGATTCATACTGCCACACTACTCCATGATGATGTCGTCGATGCGTCAGAGAAACGCCGTGGGAAAGCCACTGCACACACCCTGTTCGGCAATGCGGCGAGTATCTTAGTAGGCGATTTCATCTATACGCGCGCCTTTCAGCTGATGCTGGAACTGCAGTCACTGCCCTTGCTGCGATTGATGGCGAAGACTACCAATAAAATCGCTGAAGGCGAGGTGCTGCAATTAACCCGTTATCATGACGCTGAGCTCACTGAAGCAGACTATTGGCAGATCATCGACTATAAAACCGCCTCCCTATTTGCAGCCGCCGCCCAAAGTGGTGCGCTGTTAACTGAATCACCGGGAACATCACAGCAAGCACTAAAAGCTTACGGGGTTCAATTGGGCAGGGCATTTCAATTGGTGGATGATTGGCTAGACTACCAGGCACAACACCCCGCCTTTGGGAAAAATGTGGGTGATGATCTGCAGGAAGGGAAACTGACCTTGCCACTCTTACATGCACTGCAACAGGCTCCGATAGCGCAGTCCGCACTGATTCGCCAAGCTATCGAGCAAAAAAACGGCCGTGAGTTTCTCAGCACGGTGTTGGCAGTGATGCAGCACTGTGGCTCACTAGACTATGTTCAACAGTGTGCCGAAGCAGCCATAGCGAAGGCCATTGAATCACTCCAGGTCTTGCCGGTTACCCCTTATCGTCAGGCTTTAGCCAGCATCGCCTCATCGGTACTACAACCCTTATATCAACAGTAATAGCTGCAGAACACTCAGATACAGCGTTCACCCTGTTTGCTGCAACGACTGATCAAACAAGAAGAGTGCTTTGCTCTCATTGCCTAACCACTCCAATTGATCGAGAATCCGCTTAAATTGCTTCTCCTCTTGAGACTGTTCAGAGACAAACCACTGTAAAAAATTAAAAGTGGTATAATCTTGAGTGGTTAATGCATGGTGTACCAAGGTATTGATCCGATCACTGATAGCCTGCTCATGCTCATAGATCTGCTGAAAAAGATCTGGCAGCGATGGAAATTCATCTGGAGGTGCGCTGATAGTTCCAATCAACGGCAGTGCCCCGGTATCGCTAATGTAATTTAATATTTTTTCGAGGTGGTTTTGTTCACTTTGCGCACAACGTCGTAAAAAACTGGCACTGCCAGGAAACCCCTGAGCGGCGCACCAAGCACTCATTTGCCAATAAAGATGATAAGAGTAGCACTCTAGGTTAAGCTGGCCATTGAGGTGATCGAGCATGTTTTTTTCTAACATGATGGGCTCCTAAACGCGACCTGAGTTCCTAGCTATTCAGCGACCACTCACTGCAGCCATTCAGCGACCTGTTTAGCAAAATAGGTGAGAATACCATCCGCCCCAGCACGCTTAAAGCAGCACAATGATTCCAAAATAGTAGGCCGTTCCTGCAACCATCCTTGCCGAATAGCTGCCTGGTGCATAGCATACTCCCCTGAAACCTGATAGGCAAAAGTGGGAACTTTGAAGGTCTGCTTAACGCGATGCAAAACATCCAGATAGGGCAGCCCTGGTTTAACCATGACCAAGTCTGCGCCCTCTTGAAGATCTAAAGCAACTTCATGAAGCGCTTCGTCACTATTGGCAGGATCCATTTGATAGCTCTTTTTATCTCTGGTCTGTAGAGCGGTCGTTGAGCCAATGGCATCGCGGAAGGGAGCATAGTAACTTGATGCATACTTAGCAGCATAGGCCATTATTTGGGTGTTGCTGCAACCATGCGTCTCCAACGCCTGACGAATAGCGCCGATACGCCCATCCATCATATCGCTAGGGGCTATAATATCAGCCCCAGCGTGCGCATAAACTAATGCCTGACGGACTAAAATAACGTTAGTGGCATCATTTAAAATATGACCCTGGTCGTCAACGATTCCATCTTGGCCATGCGTTGTAAATGGATCAAGTGCCACATCAATCATGATGCCCATCTCTGGGACTGTAGCTTTTAAGGCCTGGAGGGCTCGGGGAATCAGCCCTTGTGGATGATAGGCTGCTTCAGCCTGTAAACTTTTATCAGCGGGATCAACGACCGGAAACAGCGCCACGGCTGGAACGCCCAAGTGAGCTAACGCTTCAACCTCATGTTGTAACTGATCAATAGAGAGTCGTTCGATGCCAGGCATCGATGGGATAGCCTCTCGTCGTCGCTCTCCTGCTATCACAAATAGTGGCGCGATAAGATCATTAACAGTCAATAGCGTCTCAGCCACAAGCCGACGGCTAAAAGCAGAGTGACGTGTTCGCCTTAGGCGGCGTTGAGGGAAAGTAGCATGAATGAATGAAGTCATTAAACCCCAGAAGTCAACAATTCAGATCCAAAAATCTAATTGACTTGATTTCTTGCGCTTGGTGTATGGCAGGGGCGGAGGGACTCGAACCCCCAACACCCGGTTTTGGAGACCGGTGCTCTACCAATTGAACTACGCCCCTATCGATGAGAAAACAAAAATCAGAAGACAAAAATAAATTTTTGTCTTCTGACAGGTGTGTATGGCGGTGCGGACGGGACTCGAACCCGCGACCCCCTGCGTGACAGGCAGGTATTCTAACCAACTGAACTACCGCACCATTTATTTTTTATAGACTGTTGCCTCACTGCTGTATCAACTTTTCCCTGGATAAGTGCCTATTTAAATTTGCTTGGCAGTGACCTACTCTAACATGGGGAGACCCCACACGACCATCGGCGCT
>WUUC01175929.1_pt1 | contig 17242 bp, 24 predicted proteins | sample 6278441 | NCBI WGS metagenome assembly WUUC01 (sample SAMN13675441, study PRJNA597444) | soil metagenome | isolation source: soil | place: USA: Washington | collected 2017-10 | reverse complement strand
TGGCCGTCCCGCACACCGTCATTTGTGTCACCGGGAAGGCCGAGGAACGTAAGCTACTTCTCAAGACCGAGGCCGACGAGACAACCCTGACGGTGTGGATCCTGAACCACGAGGCGTCGTGGCGGCTGAAGAAGATTCTCTACAAGATGGCACCGGACATCGTCACGGTCGACGAGTCTCACCGGATCAAGGGCCAGAACAAACAGTCCCGGTCGATTGCGGTCCTGGGCAAGCGTGCCAGGTTCCGGAACATCCTCACGGGAACCTTCATCTCGAATCCCCTGGATGTTTTCGCCCAGATGCAGTTCCTCGATCCCAAGATCTTCGATACGAACTTCGCGGGATTCAAGGAGCGGTATGTTAGGACGTATGGCTACGGCGGATTCAAGCCGAAGACGTTCAAGAATCTCGACGAGATGATGGGACTGATCCGACCGATGGCCTTCGAGTTGAGTCGAGAGGATGCTGGAGGATTTCCAGCCATCGACGTGTCGACTGTCAAGTTCGAGCTGACCAACCCGACTCTCCGTCACTACCGAGAGATGGAAGCGGAGTTCCGCACGATGATCAAGACGGAGGATGTCGAGGCCAGCATCATCCTGGTGCAGGCGCTCCGGCTCCAGCAGCTCACTGGTGGATACCTGCCACTATCGGACGGCACCGAGACCGAGGTCGGCCGGGACCGGATCAGAACAGTAGCCGAGCTGATCGACGGCTATCCTCGAGACTACCCGCTGGTCATCGTGGCTCGGTTCCTGTACGAACTCAAGTCGCTCGAGCAGGTGTTGAAGAGTATGGGCCGTCGGTCGTCGGTGATCCGGGGAGGCGTGGATCAGACGGCAGCCCGGCAGGCATTCCAGAGCGGCAAGGTCCACACCTGCCTGGTGCAGCTACGGGCCGGGATCGCCATCGATCTCAGCCGGGCCAACACGGCGATCTTCTATTCGATGAATCACTCACTGATCGATTACGAGCAGGCCCGGTCGAGGATCATCGCGGCCGGGCAGTCCGGGGTCTCGTTCATTCACATCGTGGCGGAGGATACCGTAGATGAAGTGATATTTGATGCGGTTCAAGGCAAACGGGATGTCGCAAAAGAACTTCTGAAGGTGTTGCGATGATTGCCCGAAAAGATGATATGATTGGGTTTCATTAAATCCTCAACCTTCTCTCAAGGAGAATATCATGGCCGAAGAAACCACTGCTGTCAAGACGAAGTCCGCGAAGCCCGTGAAGAAAGTGAAGTCCGACAAACCGAAGGCCGAACGCAAAGTGGCCGCCGGTGCCCCCAAGGGTCCTCGTGCGGCTCCCGAGGGTTTCGTCTCGCTGGGTCAGCTGGCCCAGAAACTGGGTGTGCCCGCCCCGGCTGCCCGTCGGAAGCTGCGTGGCAGTGAACTGGCTGAGCGAGCCGAGGGTCGTTTCTGGGCTTGGAAAGAGGGATCGAAAGACCTGGCCAAGGCCACGGAACTGCTGAGCGCCTAATTGGGTTCCAGCAAGGTGGGTGGAAGTGGGGCTTCGGCCCCATTTCCTTGTCCGACAGAAACCAGGAGTCCGAATGCGAGTGCTGACCAAACACCAAACCAACCCGGCCAACAAACAGCTGAAGGTTGAAGTCCTCGACGAGCCAGGCCACGGTGGGGCCTGCCACATCTACCGCATCAGTGGTGGTGATGGCATCGACATCACGCTCGGATTCCAGGATGGACCCATCCTCGAGGCCGGGGTCAACGGCATCACTCACGAGGCGTTACTGGCCATCCTGATCGATCGGCTCGAGGGATTTCAGTCCGGCCCCTACGCTTGCGGGGAGAACAACTACGCCCTGAGTCGTCTGGCGATGGCACTCGATATGCTGGCCCGTCGGACCGAGGATCGCATCGCACGAGGCGTCGAAGGCACGCACGAGTTGTGATGAACCCGCCAACGACCACTGACACTGAGCGACTGGACTTCCTCACCCAACATCCGGACGCCGTAATCTCTTCTACGCGGATCAGCGGGTGGATTTCGCCGCTCCGTATGGTCAAGGTCAGCATCGGTGATCAGACCGCAAGCGCCCCGAACATCCGTCTGGCCATCGACCTGATGATCTCGCTGAAGAGATGACCCAGTATCTCGGGGTCATCGGCCGCCGGGAGTACTTCGAGCTCGATGGAATCCGTCGGCCGTACTGGGAGTTCCTCGATCGGCAACCGGACGGGTGGCTAACGAGCCTGCTCCGAGTCGCCAAGGAACACACCAGGGCCGACAACCCTCCACACGGCCGGATGGTGTGGGACTGCGGCGCGTGGAACTACCGCAAGAAGGAGGTTCCGACTTTCGATGCCCGACAAGCACTCGACCGGTATCTCCGGGTGGCGAACCCCGGGTCGACCCTAATCGCTCCCGACCACATGCTGATAGAGGGCGTAGATCTGGCCGCCAGGCGACGATTCAACTCTCGGTCGGCCAGGACCTTTATCCAGCTCTGTCCACCCAGCTACACGCCTATGGGACCGATCCACGGGCAATCGCTGAAGGAGCGAGTGAAGTCGGCCAGGACCCTGGTCGATCTCGGCTACCAGCACTTCGCCGTCGGAGGTGTGGCAGCGATCGCAAGCCGGAAGTCGATGGTGCTGGAGATCGTCCAGGCAATCAAGGAAGTGACTGGCGACGCACACCTCCACGTCCTCGGACTGTCGTCCCCGGGATTCATCCGGCGGTTCCGGGACTTGGGTGTGGATTCGTGCGATGGGTCGTCCCACTTCTACCACGCGTTCAAGGGCACGTACCTGACGACACACCCGGTGCATCCGACCCGGTACGAACGGTGGACCGCCCTGAAGCCGGGGAAGGTCGGCCCTCCGCTGCCGGGCTGCAACTGCCGGGCCTGCCTCATTCTCCGGAGCCACGGGGTCGACATCCGGAAGACCGGCAGCAGCCTCCACAGTCTCGGTCGAGCCGCTCACAACCAGAACACGATCATGAGGTCCCAGGCGATCGCGATGCGGCGACGAATCGTTCTAGTAGCCTGCTGTGGGCAGAAACTTTCAAAGCAGGCTCCGGCGTCGGACCTGTACCAGTCGGCTCTCTTCACGAAGTCCCGTCAGTGGGCGGAAGCCAACGGTGACCAGTGGTTCATCCTGTCGGCCAAGCACGGCCTCGTCGACCCGGCTACCGTTCTCCGGCCGTATGATGAGACGTTGCCGAACAGCAAGACGGATCGGATAAGATGGACACTGCGGGTGAGGGACCAACTGCTGGCCAGTGTCCGCGCAGTGGATACCGTCACGGTGCTGGCGGGTCGAAGGTACTGCGACTGGGCATCGATGGTTTCCTTCACGGTCGACCGACCGATGGAAGGACTCGGGATCGGACAACAACTCAACTGGCTCACAAATGCTATCAGCAACCTACATCCTCGCCCTGGTCCTGGCTAACCTCACCGTCTTCTACTTCGGTCCACCGGTGATGCCGGCCATCGGGTTCATCCTGATCGGCCTTGACCTGTCACTCCGGGACCGGCTTCACGACCAGTGGAAGGATCATCTCTGGACCCGGATGTTCTCTCTGATCGCTCTGGCTGGTGTGGCCTCCTGGGTCCTCAACCCGGCAGGCGGGCACATCGCTGTCGCTTCGGTGGCGGCTTTCGTCCTAGCGTCGATCGCGGATACTGTCACATACCACACCCTCCGGGAACGGCGATGGGTCATCCGGGCCAATGGGTCGAACATCTTCGGAGCTGCCGTCGATTCGGTCATCTTTCCGTGGATGGCGTTCGGTTTGCTCGACTGGCGAATCATTCTCGGGATGTTCGTAGCCAAGGTCACCGGAGGGGCTGTCTGGGCTATGATTCTGGCTCCGACCCGGAGGACTATATGACCGTGATCCTGGAGATCGTAGGCGCCATCGTTCTGGCCTGCCTGCTGATTCTCGGCCTCAAGAGTTTTATCGAATCACTCAACAAGAGGAGAAGGCGATGATCAGGAATCGAACACTACCGGCACTCGCTGCCGTTGCCGTTGTGACGTTGCTGATCCTGGGAGTTGTCCTGGGGTCGTGGTTTCAGGTCGATGATGGAGAACGAGGTGTGGTCCTCCGGAACGGGGCTTTCACCCGGGTGGCTGAACCGGGACTCGGATTCAAGATCCCGTTCATCGACTCGGTGCGAGACATCTCGGTCCGGGACTGGACGTTCACGTTCAAGGAGGTCGAGACCTACAGCTACGATCAGCAGCCGGCCCACCTGACTATCACGGTGATCTCACGAGTGCCACCGAATGCCGTGGGCAAGCTCTACCGGATGTACGGGAGTCGGGCGAACCTGCAGACCCAGCTAATCGAGCGGAAGGTCATCGACGAGACGAAGAAAGTCTTCGGGCAATTCACGGCGATGAATGCCGTCCAGCACCGTCGAGACCTGGTCGACAAGATCGAGGAGGCCGTTCGTCAGACGCTCGAGGAAGCGCCGATGCAGCTGGTCGGCATCCAGGTCGAGGACATCAGCTTCTCGAACGTCTACAAGAAATCGATCGAGGACCGGATGCTAGCCGAGGTCGAGATCGAGACCCGCCGTCAGCAGAAGATCACATCCCAGATCACGGCTGACATGCAGGTGATCAAGGCCACTGGCGAAGCGAACTCTCGACGCCAGCAGTACGAGGCCGAGGCCGACGGAATCAAGCTGAGGGGTAATGCCGAAGCGGAGGCGATCTACGCTCGAGCGAAGGCCCTGGCCGAGAACACCAATCTCGTCAGCCTCAACGCGGTCGAGAAGTGGAATGGCGTACTGCCCACTCACCAGGTACCAGGAACGGCAGTGCCATTTCTCAACCTGGAGATGAATCGAAAATGAGAGAGATGGTTTGTTGGCGTGCGACTCATGGTGAACTTCAGATCAACGGTTACTACCACGTCACGGCCGATGGTGTTGATTCGGAAGAGGTGAAACGAGAGATACTACGAATGCTTCGCGAAATCTTCACTCCGGCAATCAAACTGCAAATTCAATTCGATCAGTGGATGGACCTCGAATGAACACCTGGCTAACCATCGCGATCACGGCCTCGCTGGCAGCCGTCTACATCGTGACAGGGAATCCGTGGGCCCTGACGGCATCGATCCTGACACCGGTCATTATGATCGCGGCATCGAGATGAGTTTCCTACGACTGATACGACATCGGTTGAGAAACCGGGTCAACCAGTTCGTCTGGTGGATACGAAGGATGATGCGATGAATGTGAACCAAATGATCAGATTTCTGGAGCAGGTCCGGACCGAGTACGGAGGGGAGGTACCGTGCTTCACATTCAACGGGGAGATCCGGACCATCGTCACGATGGCGGTTCATCTTCCGGTGTTCCGTGAGGGCATCCCTGGTAACAAACTCAGTGGTTGGTGGCGTGAGGGACCTCCAGCGCCTACCGTACTCTTCGGTGACCGAGAGGGTAATCCCTGGAATGACTGAAACACATCTCTGGAACGGCCTTCGGATTCACCTTCCCCCGTCGTTTCAAAAGCTTTCCGACCGATTCACGCTCGGCGTCCCGGACGTGATCGGTTGTTACAACTCGGTGGGGTATGCCTTCGAGTTGAAGCGATCGAAGCGGAAGAACTCATTCCTCGTATCGTACCGGCCAAACCAGGTCCCGTGGCTCCGTCGCTGGGCTGACCAGGGAGGCGTAGCCGTCACTCTAGTGACGCTGGGCAGTGCTGTCTGGTGTTTCGGAATGAGGGACGCTGAGGCCCTGGTTGCGGGCCTGGAACTGGATGATGCCGATCCAATCTTCGTCGCCGCCAGCCCGAAGGTAGCGGCAACCGAATTACTGTACCTCGCGGCTGACCTCGCCGCTGACAGTCACCGAGTATAGCAGTCCCTTCGCCGACCGGTGCTCCTCGACGTGTGACGACTCGGAGAGCATATCGAGTACCTGCTTGATTCGTCGCTTGGGCATGTCCCGGCCGCTCTTCTTGAGGTGCATGGCCACACCGGTGAGTGAGACCGGTCCCGCCTGTTTGACCCCGGCTAGCACCCGGAGCTTGTCCGCCTGGTCGTTGTCGGCCTGCATTCGCTCCTTCTCCTCCTTGACTTCCTCGAGGGATTTCGCATCGAAGTTGTTGTAGGTCCGGTCCTCGACGATCGAAAGCTTCACTGCCTGCTGAACCTCGAACCGGCCGGAGAAGTGAATGTCGACCGCGGTCTCGTCGTCTTTCCGGTCGGTCGACAGCAGGCCCTCGGCCCAGCTGAAGATCTTGTGAGTGCCCGACATCATATGCCCTCGAGTCGAGACGTCCCCGGTCGACTTCCGGTTGTGGTGCAGGATGAGGAGCGAGGCATTCCAAGCGCACAGGGATTCGAGGAATGGTTGAAGCTGTTGCCACGCCAGGATGTCGTTGACGTCGAGACCCGGTGCGCACGAGGTCAGTGTGTCGATGACGATCAGGGCCGGCTTGAGTTCAGCAACCGCCCGGAGCAGGTGGGTCTGGTGATCCTCGTCCCCGATCTGGTACGCCCGGTTATAGAGGTACACCGGGATCGAGGATCCGCAGTCGACCGAGACGAGTCCCTGATTCTCCGTGATTTGAAATCGATCCGGGCACATCTCGACGGCCAGGGCCCACAGGGTCTGCTGATACGTCTGGGTGGTATTCTCCCAATCGATGATCAGGACTGGCCCAGTCTTTCGGACCTTGTACTTTCCGAAGGCCGGTGTCCCAGTGGCGACAGCGATAGCCAGGTGGTGGGTGATAGCGGACTTGAACGTCTTCGGGTTCCCGTGGAACACTTGCCACGCTCCTTCTCGGATCCATCCATCGATCAGGAACGGCTTGTCCCGACCGTGCAGGATGGCCCCGCCGAAACCGAAGCCGACCTGAGGCGGGATGTAGTCCGAGGTGATTGTCTTTTTCTTCTCGACCGTGCCCTTCTCGAAGAAGCGGTCAACGTCGTTCGAGATGTATCGCTCGTCGGGCCACTTCTCCCGGATCCACGGAATGAGACTGGCGACTTCCTTGATCTGATCCTGGGAGAAGTCGGCCCGCTTCAGCGCACCGTAGATTTTGAACGCCGAGACCGACCGGTCCTCCTCGCTTGGCTCGGACCAGTGATCGGCAACGTACTCAGGATAGCGGTGAGTCTCGTCGATGGACTCGTCGACCAGTGGCAGCGAAGTCTTTCTCTTGACGTCGAAGAAGATCAGTCGAACCTTTGGAGGGTCGGCCCGGTACTCTTCCTTGCCATTGAGGTAGCCTGGGATGCGAAGCGGTTTGCAGATCCAAGATCCTTCGGGATCGGCACCGGTTCGTTTCTGAAGGCGCTTCCCGATGGCGACGGCTTCCGGAACCGAGATCGGTGTAGCGAGATGCCAGTACGCCTGGGTCGTGTGGTATCCGGTCTGCAGCTTGATCGACGGAGGATAGTCTCCGGTGTGGCCGTTGTCGGTGTCGAGCCACACCCACCGGGTTGGCCAGGTTGCCTTGAGATCTCGTTTCTGTTCTCGGAAGATAGGTGTGGTGACGTATTTGTCGAACTCTTCGGGGATGGAATCCAGGGCGGCCTCGATCGACGACAGCGTGGCGGGCCACGGAACCCATGTTCGTGTCGTTCGATTCGTTCGGTGATTCTTGGCCCAGATTTCTCCCCATCCTTTTCCTGCCTGATGCTCGCTCCAGAGCGAGTATATGAACTCTGCTGGTGTCATTAGTTTTCCTGGTTCGGGGTCGGAAATTTTAACAGTCGATCGTCGTTTGGTTATCTCCTCTCCTATAATCAGCACTCACCATCAGGGAGTTTCGCGATTGATAATAATCGAAGGAATGGATAATTCCGGGAAGACCACGCTTGCGCGAGAGCTGGCGAACGAACTCCCTGGACTCTATCTGAATATGCGGGCTCGCCCGAAGTCCGATCGGGACATCTGGTCCTACGTCGCTCACGTCTCGCCGCTTCCCTTTCCCACCGTCTTCGATCGCCATCCTCTGTTCTCCGATCCCATCTACGGATCGATTCTCCGAAGCGGGTCGCTGGTCACGGAGCAGGTGGAGGTCTTTCTGTATCGACTAATCACCGAGCTCTCGCCCCGTAAGCCGGCAGTCATCTACTGTCGGCCTCCGGATCACTCCATTCTGAATACGCTCGGGGACCGTCCCCAGATGGAGGGAGTGGAGAAGAGAGCCGGCCGACTGCTCGATGAATATGATTTCAAGTCTCGGTTATGGGCCAAGCATTTTCCGCTCATGGTTTACGACTACACCATTCATTCTCTCAACGAGGTGATCCGCTACCTCACCCTAATTCAAGGACCAGTTGATGTCAACAGACCTAGTGAATGACGTTCGGGAATTCAACAACAAGTTCGGCGTGCCGATGCACGACGGTCCACACCTTCTACCGGAGCCGGACTGGCAGTACCGGGTGAAGTTCCTGCAGGAAGAGATGACCGAGATGATTGAGGCCGCTCGACGGGGAGACGGACTCGAGGTTGCCGACGGACTAGTCGACCTGATCTACGTCGCCATCGGCACCGCCCTGATCATGGGCATCCCGATACAGGCCGTGTGGGACGAGGTGCACTCAGCGAACATGCGGAAGGAGCGGAGTCCGGCCAGCGCTCATATGTCGAAGCGAGGCCACCACTGGGACGTCACCAAGCCGCTGGGCTGGGTGGGCCCGGACCTGGGACGGTTGATGCCGAATTGGAATTTCGATGATTGAGGTGTGGGACCAGCATCTCCTCACCGCCGCCCAGGAACCCACCGTCGCCCTGTCAGGGGTCCGACGAATCATCAACGGGTTTCACTGGGAATGGGATATCGAAGACCTCAAGAAGCTACCGATCGAGTTCCCTGATCTCGGGTACGCCAGTCGGGCTTCCAAGATGCGCCAGCTCGATCGGAACTACCACAACCCGGCGTCGTGGGAGACGGCACTCCAGGTGCTCGACGAACGAGGCAAGAAAGTCTCGGCCATCCCGGTCTCACTGAACGCAGCAGCGAAGGAGTCCCGTTCGATGGGATTCTGTATGCTCGGTGGAGTGCTGTTCCGGGAACGAGGCGTCACTGAACTCACCGTCTTCTATCGGTCGACGGAGTTCTTTCAAAAGCAGACGGCCGATCTCCTGTGGTTTCGTGAGCGGGTTCCTGGGTGTGTCTCCCGCATCCGATTCATGGCGGCTACCGCGTATATGTCGGCGATGTTCTTTCCGATCTACGCCCGGTTCGTCGACCGGCCGGACAAACTGATCCGGCTCTTGGACCCCCCGTCGTTGAAGACCGTGGGCGGAAACCTCCGTCCGTTCCTGAGGTACGAGCACGACTACGGATACAAACAGACGATCAAGATGTGGGACTATTTCCACAAACACGTCAACGCCAAGAAATTCAAATATCTCGATGCTGCCTGTCCCAAGCGGCCGATCGACCTGATGGCCGAGGTAGAAGATGACGATGATTAACGTCTGGGATAAGCACCTGCTGAGGGCCGCCGAGAAAGAAACCTCGGCCCTATCCGGGGTCCGTCGAATTATCTCGGGACTCAAGTGGGAGTGGGAGGTCTCTGACCTGCACAAGCTGCCGATCACGTTCCCCGATCTCGGGTACGCCAGCAAGGCGTCGAAGATGCGGCAGCTCGACAAGAACTACTACAATCCGGAGTCCTGGGATCGAGCCCTGCAGCTCCTCGACGAACGGGGATCGAAGAAGGTCTCGGCAATCACAGTCTCGTTGAACTCGGTCGTCAAGGATTCTCGGTCTCAGGGATTCTGTATGTCGGGCGGCGTGATGTTCCGGCAGAAGGATTTCACCGAGCTCACGGTCTTCTACCGGTCGACCGAGCTCTTCCAGAAACATACGGCCGACCTGCTGTGGTTCCGGGAACGACTCCCACCGTGCGTCTCGAAGATCCGGTTCATGGCTGCCTCGGCGTATATGTCGGCACTGTTCTTTCCGATTTATGCTAGGTTTTCCCCGAACCCGGTTCGCCTGATAAAATTATTGGATCCCCCATCGCTCCGAGTGATCGGTGGCGGGATTCGACCCTTTCTACGCGAGACCCATAACTACACCTACAAGCACCGGGTCAAGATGTGGAACTATTTCCACAACCACGTAAGCCCTGAGAAATTCAAGGCATTAGCAGCGGTCTGTCCCAAGAGGCAGGTCGATTTAGACGAGGAGGAAGACGAGTGATTTACCAGAACTTCGCCGTGGCCTGTACTGACATCGAACGTCGGTTCCGGACCACGGCCAGCCAGGTGAAGGCGAACCAGTGGCAGTCAGTCGACGTGAGTCGAAAGCCGGAGATGTCGACCTACGAACTGCTGGACCTGTCCCTGCAGATTGTCTTACCAACGGAGAACCTCGATCACTATCGGGACGACATCCGGCCGAACCTGCCGTGGGCTGATCATCACTTCGAGCAGGAGCGAATCAGCAGCGAGCCGATCAATCCCGGGGTGACGTGGAAAGACTGGCCGTGGGGCCACTCGGCCGGGAACTTCCTCAACGAGAATAAGCAATTCAGTCACACCTACGCCGAGCGGTACTGGCCTCGGTATGCCGGCCACACCGGAGACGGACGACTCACGGACCTCGAGGAGAATCCTGACGGTCGCAAAGGGATTCGATTTCCCTACGGCGACCTGATGGATGTCGTCACCCTGCTGGACTCGGACCCGAACACCCGGCAGGCAGTGCTACCGGTGTGGTTCCCGGAGGACACCGGGGTTGTTCACAAGCAGCGAGTACCGTGCTCGATTTCTTACGTCTTCACCCATCGCTTCGGATATCTCCACACCTTCTATCACATCCGGAGTTGCGATTACATCCGCCACTTCCAGGACGACTGCTATCTGACAGTTCGTCTGATGCTCTGGATCCTCGAGCGCCTCCGAAACCGGAACCCCGAACGGTGGAACGCCGTGAGGCCAGGCCGGTACACGATGCACATCAACTCCCTTCATATGTTCGTAAACGATTATGCCAAACTCGCGCCCAAGCCGTGACGAAATCTTGATGGGTGTGGCGTATATGTACGCCCAGCGATCGACCTGCAAACGACTGTCGGTCGGTGCAGCGATCGGCCGAGACGGCAGAACACTGTCTACCGGATACAACGGTGCCCCGAGCGGCCTGCCCCACTGCGAGGAGGCCGACTGCCGGATGGACATCTCGTGCACTCGGACGGTCCACGCCGAGCAAGGCGCCATCGCCTACGCTGCCCGACACGGAATCTCGGTCGACGGGGCCACCCTCTACGTTACTGCCTCACCGTGCCAGGACTGCGCCAAGCTCCTGATCAACGCGGGGATCAGGAGAGTTATTTATGACAAGGCGTTCCGCGACACAAGCCCCCTTACCTATCTTCGAGCCGCAGGGATCGAAGTGTTCTCTCTGTCCGAGATCCTCTCTGGCAGCGACCGTCTGTATGGAACCGATTGTCGATCCCGACGCGAAGATTCTAGTCGTGGGGGAGATGCCGTCAGCCTTCGACGACAGGAAGGGGAGTTATCAGACTGACCGGGCGATCAGACTCTTCAGTGGATGGCTCGGAGTCCCGTATCACTACACCACTGTCGTCCGGTGTGCCGGTGAACCTCCGAAGGGAGACGAACTCAAGGCGTGCCGGGCTTACCTCGACCACACCATCGAGGACCTCAAGCCCGAAGTCATTCTGCTCCTCGGATCGTCGGCCGTCAAAGCCGTTCTGAAGAAGAAGGTCACCGAGGTTCACGGCCAGGTCCTGGAATACAAGGGCATCCCGACCCATGCGCTGTTCCATCCAGCGATGGCTCTCCGTGACCCGTCCCGGATCGACGCCCTCGAGCGGGCGGTCAAGCGGGTCATCTCCCCGATCGAGGAGAAGCCGTTCTACTTCACGATCATCCGGACCCTGGATAAGTGGAACGAGTTCATCGATGACTTCGTCGAGGCGGACGTCTTCGCCTACGACACCGAGACCACCGGGCTCGACTGGATGGCGGACGGGGCGGCTATCAACTCGCTACAGATCGCTACCGACAAACACACCTGGGTCCTGCCGCTGGCGATCCGAGACACGCCGTGGGTCCGGGGTCAGCGGGAGGAATTCGTCGAGACGATTGTCCGACTGTCGGCCGGCAAGACCGCTGTCGCTCAGAACGGGAAGTTCGACAACCACTGGATGATGGCCGACTACGGCCGGATGTTCCACCTGTCGTTCGACACCCAGCTGGCCAGCCACGCGTTGGACGAGAACCGGCCCCACAGCCTGAAGCCACTCTCCGTGGACCTGCTCGGGGCCGACGGGTACGACATCCCGTTGAAGGACAAACTCGGCCTGGGTGACCTGGAGAAATTTTATAAGTACGCCGGGAAGGACGCCTTCTATACGTTGCAGCTGTACTACCTCTTCGTCGGCCAGCTGAGGAAGGATCCACCGATCCGGAAGCTGTTCTACAAACTGATCATGCCGGCCGCCCGGATGTGCCGGGACGCCGAGGAGACCGGCTGGCTGATCGACACCGTCCTGCAGCGGAAGACTCGGAAGCGACTCAAATCCCGGCTCTACCTACTCGAGGATCGACTCAACGAGCTGGCCGGTCGGGAGGTCAACTGGAACTCACCGGCCCAGATCTCCGACGTGCTGTTCAAGGAGCTGGGACTCGAGCCCACCGAGCTGACCGACGGTGGGGCACCAAGCACCGGAGAGTCCGCACTCAACCAGCTCAAGCACCCGGTCGCGGAAGTGCTCAAGGAGTATCGAGGGGTCAACAAGAATCTCAACACCTACATCGACGGTTGGGTGCCACTCATGCACGGGGACCGGTTGTACCTCAGCACCAAGCTGCATGGTACGGTCACCGGCCGCTGGTCGTCCCGACTCCACCAGGTGCCGAGGGACGCTGACATCCGAGGGCACTTCATCGCTCCCGAGGGGTGGGAACTGGTGGTGTTCGACTACTCCCAGATCGAGTTGCGACTGGTCGCTCACGAGTCCCAGGATCCCCGGATGCTGATGGCATACCACACCGGGGAGGACCTCCACAGCCTCACGGCCACTTATGCCACGGGCATTCCGAAGGATCAGCTGACGAAGGAACAACGGAAGCTGGCGAAGGCGATCAACTTCGGGTTCATCTACGGGATGCAGTGGAAGAAGTTCGGAGCGTACTCCCGGGACAACTACGGGATCGAGGTCACCGACCAGGAGGCGAAGGATTTCCGGACTCGATTCTTCGACCTGTTCAACACACTCCCGGCGTGGCACGAACGACAGCGAAAGCGAGTGCGGCAGCTGGGATACGTCACTAACCTGGCCGGTCGTCGGAGGAATCTGCCGACGATCTTCTCGACTGACCCGAAGATTGTCGGTGAGGCCGAGCGTCAGTCGATCAACGCACCCATTCAGGGATTCGGCAGCGGTGACCTCAAAACGATGGCCATGGTCGAGGTGTGGGAGGAGTGCCCTCGGGACATCGTCCAGGTCAAGGGTGAAGTTCACGATTCGGTCCTGACCTGGATGAGGAAAGACTGTCTCGAGGAATACATCCCGATCGTGAAAGGAATTATGGAAGCGCCCCGTCGATTCACGGACTTCAGAATCAAACTTACTGTACCCCTCGTCGTCGATGCAGAAGTCGGGCGGTGGGGCTGGGGAGAGAAGTGGTAAAACTAGACCTGTCGTTCACATACATTTCGTTCAGCCGAGTGAAGCTCTGGCGTCGTTGTAAGATGGCGCATCACTACCGCTACTACCAGCGACTCAAGAGGAAGACGAAGGCCCGGCCACTGATGTTGGGGTCGGCCGTCCACACCCTCATCGAGTCTCAGCTGGAATACGGCTCGTATGACATCACGCCGATCCAGGCCGAGTACGACAAGCTATTCTCGGAGGAGAAGGCCGAGCTCGGGGACATCCCTGGTGACGCGTCCCGGATCGTCAGTGGATACTTCAATTACTACGCGCACGAGCAGTACGCTTACCCTAAGGTGTGGTTTGGGAAGAACACCGAGCTGCACGTCCAGGTGGACCTCGGCAGCCGCATCGCGTTCCAGGGGTATATCGATTGCTTCCCTCAGAACGAACTCGGCTATTGGATATGCGATCACAAGACCGCTAAAAGCCTGCCTGACGAGGCTAGCCGCTTCTCGGACCTACAGACGGTTATGTATACCTGGGCGGCGCCTCAGGCTGGCCTTCCTAAGCCTGCAGGGGTCATCTGGGACTACATCCGGACAAAGGCACCGGCCGTCCCCGAGGTTTTAAAGAACGGTGAGGTCTCGATGCGCAAGAACATCGATACCACACCCGAGGTGTATCTCGAGACGGTCAAGCGGCACCTGGGATCGATCCCGGACCAGTACCGAGAGTTCGCTAAAACTCTGGAGCATAAGCGGTCTGACTTCTTCCAGCGGGTAAAATTACCGTCCCCCTCGCCACGCCTGATCGAGTTCGCCATCCGAGACCTCAAGGAGTCCGGCCGGGAGATCCGGGAGACAGGGGAGACGTCGACAGTAAGAACGATGACTAAAGACTGCAGCTGGTGCTCATACTACCCGCTATGCGCAGCCGAAGTCCGGGGACTAGACTCTACAACAATCAGGAAAACCCTTTACGAGGTGAGCGTTGGCCACACTAAAGAAGTTGAAGGAAAGTCCGCCGACAGCGGTGAGTAGGATCCGGCCGGTTGAGGCTGGGTCCACCGTCGTCTCGGCGATGTTCTACGGGAAGGCCGGCACCGGTAAAACCACGGTCGCCAGCACGTTCCCGAAGCCCCTGCTTCACCTGGACATCCGGGAGAAGGGCACGGACTCGATCGTAGACGTTGGTGGTATCGACTCGGTCAGGGTCGACTCGTGGGACGACATCGAGGAACTCTACTGGCACGTCGTCCAGGGGAAGAAATACAAGACCGTCGTGATCGACGCGGTGACCCAGATGCAGGACCTGGCCATCGAGTCGGTCGTCAGCAAGGAGGGCCGGGAAGACAAGGTGATGTCGAAGCGGATGTGGGGCGAGGCGTCCGGGAAATTGAAGCAGTGGATCCTGTCCTACCGAGACCTGGTCGACCTGGGAATCCATGTGGTGTTCCTGGCTCACGATCGAGTCAGCGAAGGCGAGGACGGCGAGGACGGGGAGCTCATGCCAGACGTCGGCCCTCGAGTGATGCCGTCCGTCGCATCGGTAATGAACGCGGCAGTGTCGGTTGTCGGTAACACGATGATCAGGGAATTACAGGAGAGATCAGCCAACGGGAAAATCACGAAGAGTATGGAGTACGGTATGCGGCTCGGACCGCACGCCTACTACACAACGAAGATCAGGTCCCCGAAAGGGACACCAGTTCCAATCGTCCTGAGTGATCCAACTTTCGAGAAGATCGTTTCAATCATCAGGGGCGAGACCACCCAGCCAGTAGTAGCGGCAATCAGAAAGAGGAAGAAGTAAAGATGGCAACCAAAGGTAAAGCGCGTAGTAACGTCGTCACGGTCGACTTCACCGGTGTCGAAGCCGGCGGCCTGATTTCGGAAGGCCTCCACACGGCGGAGATCGTGGAAGCGGAGGTGAGAGAGAGTTCAACCGGGAACGACATGATCAATCTGAAGTGCAAGATCTTCGGTGATGACCCGGAAGCCGGCAGGGTCTTCTATCACATCTGCTCTCTGCAGCCTCAGGCGCTATTCAACCTGAGGACGGTCCTGCAGTCGATTGGCCACGAAGTGCCGGAGGGTGTGTACGAATTCAACCCCCAGGATATGGTCGGTGGAGTCGCCCAGGTAGAAATCACCCACGACGTCTACGAGGGCAAGACCCGATCGAAGGCCGCATCGTGGGGTCCGGTCACGGAGGACGAGGATCCGCCAGCGACGAAACCGAAGCTCGCAGCAGTGCCAGCCCCGGCCAAGAAAGGCGGAGCAGCGAAGAAGACTACCTCGAAGTTCGCTGTCGGCCAGGCAGTTACGTTTGCCGACGACGAGGGCGACGAGTTAACTGGTAAGATTACGGCTATCGAGGGCAGTCAGGCCACTGTCAAGGTAGGCAAGGACGAATGGGAGTTGGAGGTCTCGGACTTGTCGGCCGCATAGTTTTCCGGTAGGTGATGAGTGTTTCTCCCGGCCTCGTGCCGGGAGTTTTTTTGGAGTCACCAGTGAGTTGGATTCTTCTAGTGGTGTTTTACGGATCGCCTGTCACGACGTGGGACACGACGTTCTCCACACGCGAGGGATGCGAATTGGAAGCCCTAACGATCAAGCAGGCTTTAAACCGAGGTAACCTCGTTGGTCCGGATATCAAGACCGTGTGCATCCGGAAGGTTCTCTGATGGACGAGTTCACGGATCCTCGGGCCCTGCACGATCCGGCCGATGGCAAGTACTGGTATCGGGAATATCTTCTCTGCAACGACCAGCGACGGTGCTGGAAGGGAGTGGCCCTGACACTGGTGGTTATCTTCATACTCGCGTGGATCGCATGAAAGTAACGACGATGCTGTGCCAGACCTCCGAGGTTCACGTACTGATCTCGGCAGCCGACCTAGCCAAGCTGTTGTTGAAAGAGAAGTTCGACATCACGGCGAAGTTCTCGCTTAAGCTGGTCGGTCAGGATGACAACAAACAAATCATGGTTACCCAGTACCTACGGTCTGAGGGACTCCAGGAAGAAACGGAGTTCGAGACCGAGGAAGTGGAAGACGCATGACTGATCGGTGGCCCGCACCACGGTCTCTAAAACCGAAAGGTGGAGGGTTCGATTCCCTCATCGGTCGCTCGTGGATTGAGATTCTCAAGAACCCAGCAAACCATGGCATGTGGCCCGTAGCCGAATTCAATGGCGGACTTATTCGCTGTAGCCCCACGACAACTATAACCGGAGAGGATAATGCTCTAGAGCATCCGCGCACCGCCCGATTGATTGATCCCAGTTCCCTCAACTCAAAAGGATCAATCATGAACTCCAAGCTTAAATTTCTGAAAGTGAAAATCAAATCCCTCGCTGCCGAACAAGGTATCATACGACTCGAGAAGCGCAAGGCCCTCCAGTGTAAGAAGGTCGACGTGGACCTGGTCAACGCACTGCAGGCCCACCGGGTCCTGGCTGTACGGCCGGAAGCCCGGGCATCACTGCTGGCGTACGGACTCTTGCGGGGTCAGACGAGGGATCAGATCGAACCCCGAGCCAAGAGCGAGCCGAACGTCAAGCGGGTCAACGATATGATCCGGAAGTACGGCCTGCCCGGGGACCAGCTCAAGCTGATCGGTTAACCAACCGAGGGCGGTTCGCCGCCC
>WUUC01039121.1_pt1 | contig 17243 bp, 14 predicted proteins | sample 6278441 | NCBI WGS metagenome assembly WUUC01 (sample SAMN13675441, study PRJNA597444) | soil metagenome | isolation source: soil | place: USA: Washington | collected 2017-10 | reverse complement strand
GTTTACTTAAATCATCATATATAATAACAACTTTTCTATTTGAATCTCTAAAATATTCACCTAAAGCACATCCACTATAAGGCGCTAAATATTGTAAAGCAGCAGAATCAGAAGCACCTGCAGCAACAATAATAGTATAGTCCATACAACCTTTTTCTTTCAAAACTTTATGAACTTTTGCTATAGATGATTTTTTTTGTCCAATTGCAACATAAATACAAACAATATCATTATTTTTTTGATTAATAATGGTATCAATAGCAATAGCAGTTTTACCTGTTTTTTTATCACCAATAATTAATTCACGTTGTCCACATCCAATAGGAATCATTGCGTCAATGAATTTTATTCCAGTTTCTAAAGGTTCTCTTACTGGTTTTCTTTGAATTATACCAGGCGCATTTTTTTCGATATTAACTTCTAGTTCATAATTAATAGTACCTTGACCATCAATTGCTTCTCCTATTGGACTTAAAACTCTTCCAATAACATTATAACCAGCTCCTATTCTTGGTTGTTTTAATGTTCTATTAACAATTGTTTGTGCTGTTATTTTTGAAGCATCACCTAAAACAGTAACTCCAACAACGCCTTCATTATCCAAATAATTTACTATTCCATATATGTTTTCGCCTTCTTTTTCAAATTTTACCATTTCGGACATTTGGACCTTCAATAGTCCTCTTGCATATACAATATCATCACTAACTTTAAATACATATCCTACATCATCTAAATTTTCTTGATAGAATTTAGCTAAATTTCTTTTAAACATATATTTATTATTCAAGAAAGAATTTTGATTATTATTTTTCTTATAAAAATAATTAGAATTTATACTATCTTTAAAAAAGATAATATTATCTTCCTTATTTTTATAATCAACATTAATATCATTATAATCTATGTCTAAAAATTTAAAGAAATCTTCATTAACTTCATCTAATTGTTTTTCTTGTAAAAAAATTAAATTTTTAAAATTCATAACAATATTATAAATTTTAAAGTTTTTTAATATTACAATAATTCAAGTCGAATAAAAAATATCTAAATATTGCAATATAATTTCTTTTTTTTTTATTTTAGTTCATAAATTTTTTTCATATAAATAACGACCTCTTAATGTCTTATAATAAACAGGTAATAATAAACCAATAATAAACATATATCATAACAAAAATAAAACTACAATTCATACAAACGTTGGTAAATAATGTAATTTATCTATTTGTGACATTTAAATTTTTATTTTTAGCAAAATTTATTATAAACATTATAAAAATAATATTTATAAAGAAGATATCAAAAAAAAACAATAGTTCAAATATTAAAAAAAAATAAATAAAAAAAAATATAATAAGGAAAACAAAATTAAAAACCAATCCTAAATTATATGATTTTAAAAAATTAAAAAATTTATGAAAAATACTTATAATATAAAAAATAAAAATAAATTCAAAAGTACGTTTTTCAACATACTTATAAATATATAAATAAGAATATTTTAATAAATATATAAATAACGTATCAACAAAAAATATATCAAAATATAGTGTTTTAAAGAAAAATTTATTTATATTATTTATAAATTTATTAAAAAAGAATATATAATTATAATAATAATTAAAAAAAAAAAACATAAATATACCTAATATACTAACAAATAATGCCATATATTTAACATAAAATAAACTAAATTCTGCATCAAATAAACTATAATTCAATATATTTATATAAATAGAATTAATAAAAAATAATGAACCAACTCCATTAAATGATTCAAAAAAAAAGTATCCAACAAAAATACTTAAAAAACCTAAAATTAACATAACAATAAACATGAAATTCAAAGGCTCATGTATATAAACAGCATAATTTTTATAAAAATTTGGTTTAGCCAAAAAAACTCAATATATTAATCTTGTTGAATAAAATGCAGTAAAAAAAGCTGCAGCTAATCCTAAAAAATAAAAAAATTTAGAATTAATATTAAATCTGGAATAAGCTAATTCCAATAAGAAATCTTTTGAATAAAATCCTGTTAAAAAAGGAAATCCCATCAAAGATAATGAACCTATTATTACCATTACATAAGTAAAAGGTAATAAACGTAATAATCCTCCCATTTTTCTAAAATCTTGTTCATCAAATAATGCATGTATAATTGATCCCATACTAAGAAATAAAAGTGCTTTGAAAAAAGCATGATTAAATAGATGAAAAAAACTTATACCATAATTAGATAATCCACTACTAAAAAACATATAGCCTAATTGGCTACAAGTTGAATATGCTACTATTTTTTTTATATCAAATTGAAATGCTCCTAATATAGAGGAGAAAAAACAAGTAAATCCACCTACTATACCGATGAATAATAATATATTATTATTTAATTCATAAAAAAAAGAACATCTTACTACTAAGAAAACTCCAGCTGTCACATCGTTGCTGCATGTATTAATGCAGAAACTGGAGTAGGACCTTCCATTGCATCAGGTAACCACATATGTAAACCTAATTGGGCTGATTTACCCATTGCACCTATAAATAAAAATAGTCCTATAATAAAAAATAAATTAAAATTTTTTCCTAAAAAAAAAAATTCATAATTATAATAATAAAAACATAAGTTAAAAACAACATTGTATTTTAAACTACAAAATACAAAAAAAATAATTGAAATTGCAATTAATAAGCCAAAATCTCCTATTCTATTTATTAACATAGCTTTTATTGCGGCTTTATTTGCTAAAATTCTTGAATATCAAAAACTAATTAGCAAATAAGAGGATAATCCTACGCCTTCTCAACCTATAAACATTTGCAAAAAGTTATCAGCAGTAACTAATAATAACATGAAAAAAGTAAAAATAGATAAATAACCCATAAATCTATTAAAACAAGGATCATGACTCATATATTCTATAGAATATAAATGAACTAATAAAGAAATTGACAATACAACAATAATCATAACAGATGTCAATACATCAAAAAAAAATACTATATTAATGTTGAAATAACCTAAGTCAATAAATTTATAGAAATTTATAATACAAAGATAACCACTAAGGGATACTTCGTAGTATAGGTATAAACTCAGGCATCATGAAGCGAATAAAGCTAATATTGATATAAAAGAGACACCATGATTACCAATAATTCTACCAAATAACAAACACAACAAAAACGATAATAAAGGGGAAAACAAAACTAGTAAATACATTATGAAATTTTGGGTTTTACACAATAATCAACACCTACAAAAACATCAACATCATTAGATGTATAATGTAATGTTAAATCGGATACATTAGGTTTACGCATACAAAATATACATAAAAAGCTAAAATTAATTTCCATATACTTTGGAGTAGGTCTTACAATCATATCTTGATCTAACCTTAAAAGTAAATCATTTTTAACTAAATCATGATAAACAGGTAATACTGTAATTATATCTCCTGGTCTAGTATAATAATGTGTATGGTATCGACGTTCATTATTAACTAAAAATATACCTAATTCCATTATACTTTTTATCATAAAAAGGTTTGTAATAAAATTAGATCTATATAAATACATAAATAAACTACCCTCAATAAAATTAGAATAATTACTATCATAACAACCTAGTTGTTTTATTGCTTTCATTCTAAATCTTCTAAAATGATCTAATTTAAAAACAAGATAATAATGTTTCAAAATACGTGGAAAAACAAAAGCATTTTTTTGTCTTTTAATTTTACCAAACTTAGTTCGTCGTTTATGTGAATATATAAAATTTTTTCTAAAATGTCATCTACGTGCTTTTCTTTCATTACTCATTATCCTTATAAATGTCATTATTTTATTTGGCTTACCGTAGATTGGGAAATGACCCCATATATCAAAATTAATTTTTTTAAAAAATTTTATTCTATTTCTTGTTAAACAAATCATCTATTAATTTTAAACTTATTAAATATTTATCATAAAAACTATTAAAAAATAATTGTAATCTTAAAGATTTTAAAATAGACGCACGTACAAAATGCATTACAAACATAAGAATCAAAACATCAAAAATACTTCTTAAATATAGTGCAACACCAGAAATAAAAAAACCAATTGGTTTTCCAATTATAGCAAATATAGTATTAATATTTCGCGGTAACATATTAAAATGTTGAGTTTCATCTACAAAATTTCTTCAACGTAAATTACTTGTCGAACCTTGAAATATTTCCATTGGTTTATAACCAAACAATTCAATTAAATAATCATATAAATCAAATGTTAAACCATAAGATTGTAAAAACATTTCTGTAGAAAGTAAATATTTATATTCATTATGTTCAAGTCCACTATATGCAAAATTTCAAAGCGCTGTTGACCCTCCTAAAAAAATGAATTCAAAATTTTCAATACCTATAAATGGTTGATATCCAGGTAATAAATATCAATATCCAAATGGACCTCCTTCTAAAGCATAATGTAATGGAAATAATTTTTGAACAAAAAGAATAATAATAATACTTACAGGCGATTCAAGTTCAAATGGTTGTTTATGATGATAAAAAGATTCATCAAGAATTAAACCAAATGAAGTATAAATTAAAAATGATAACAAATAAAAAAATGAAGCCATATTTAAAAATTTAAAATCAGAACGAAAACCCATATTATTAACTTCAACCAATTCGTTACTTAAATCTTCATTATACGTTAAAACTTCTTTTCAATAATTTTGAACCAATCTTTCCATTAATATAGGGTTATCATCATCTTTCGACGTAAAATTTGGTAAATATGGTACAAATTCTACCATTTGTTCATCATCTCATGGATTAAATAATGCATCTAAATCTTTGAACTGAATTCTCGTTGATATTATTTGTGGAAATCATATATTCCCATATAAAGTAAAATAAAAATAATTATTAAAGTAATGCTGATCAAATTTAGACATTTTAAATAATTTTTCAGCTAAATCATTTAATTGCTTTAATCTTTGGTTAACATTTCCTTTATAGCGTATAAAATATTCTTCTGTATTTTCACTAAAGAAAGTTGGAATTCAGGTAATAGGTATAAATACTGGAGCCGTATGAAAACGACTTTTTATTAAGTTTCCAAAAAATTCACTACTTGAATTATCTGTTTTAAATTCATAATGTAACGAATCTCAAAAATCTTTTTCAAAAAAAACAAAGTCAATTGGATCTATTCTTCATCTTTTTTTTTCTTCCAGTATAGTTTTAAATTTTCTTATTCAACGTAATGACGGATTATTTTCTGGTAAAAGAATTTTTTCTATAAAAAAATTATCATCACAATATTCATACATATAAGATATTAAATAAACTTCTTTTCATTTATCAAAACTATCACAAATATAATTTTTAAATATTGAGAAATTTGTTGTTTTATTAAAAAATTTTTTTGGAACTCAAAAATTATTAACATAAAAAATATTATGTTGTTTTTGTGGAGTAAAATTCATATCATGATAAAAACGATGTATTTTGTTACAAAAATGTACATATCGTTTAAAATAAAATTTCTCTAAACTAAATAACATTCTATAACCTTTATTGCGCATAGTTAATTTTTTATTTTTCTTAAAAGTATCAACTAAATCTGCATATAAAAAACCAAATGCTTCTGTAGTATCAGAAAAATCATAAAATGGATCAGATTTAAAAATTTCAAAACGATATTTTTTAAAACTTTGAATTCAATCCAAATTATTTACTCACATTCATTCTTTATTTGTAGAATTCCTCATTGTCATATTTTTTACAACAATTCTATCTCATGAACTTACAGAATCAAAACTAAAAAAAAATTTATTTTTTACAAAATAACCAAAACTTTTACTCAACATAGCAAAATAAAAAACAAATAATATTGCAAAAAATAAATGTAATAATAAACTTTCAATATAAAAACTGTGATTTCTAGATAATTTTAAATTAAAAATATAATTATTTAATGCATTTTTTTTTATATATAAAGAATCCATAATAGCTTTTTCAATATTTAATCCAAATGTCAATTCAAATGCTTTTTCATTTTCAGGCCAAATTCAACCTAAACTATCATGATATCTAAATTCATATACTTTACCGGAAAAATTATTAAAAAGTTCATCACAAATTATAAAAAAAGGAGCAAATAATCTTTGTAAAAAAATTATAAAATCCATTAATACAAAATTTAAATCAGAATATGAAGTTCATTTTCCAAATAAAAAACAAAATAATATATTAACATAATTAATAAAAGAATAAAAAATATTAAAAACAATAAAATAATAATTAAAACAAATAAATTGATAATATTCAATTAAATCAATTAATAAGTATAATCTTACAGTTTTAAATCTATAAGCTACATCTATTCAATTGAAATATACATAAAGTCCAACTGGTTTATATTCAAATTTAAATGGATAAGAATCTATAAATAAATAATGATAGTAATTTTTAAATAAAAATAAATAATCAATAAAACTTTGTTTAAAAAATAACATCATTAAATAGTATTTATAATATAAATAATTTTTATAATAATATAAATTATCATATAAATAACAGAAAATAAAATCTAAATTATATTTTTCAAAAAAATATAAACAAATATAAAAAAAATAATTATGAAATCAATCTCAAATATAATAACAATATATAATTAAAAAAAATTTATAATGTTTATAAACTATTAATCAATAAACAGACATTTTATACATATAATTAAACGTTCCAGATCTTGTAAATTTCATTTTAGACATAGTAAATTTAAATTGTACAATTCATCAATTCAATTCTATATTAAAATTTTTACGAAAAAAATAAACAGCATTGTTTAAAAAATTTCAATTTCAAAAACCATAAGTTAATGTTCTTTCATAAGCTTCTCGAATAAATTCAACAATATCTCTATCATAAAAGCCAATATTAATAAAAATATTATTTTGTTCATATATTTTAAAAAAGTAATTTTCAATGTAATAATAAAATACTTTAGGTAAATAATATTCTAAATTAATAAAATTATTTGTATAAGAATGTAATATCATAAAAGTTAAATTCAAAATCTTATAAATATACATTACACTCATATGATCTAAAAATAATGTACAAATAAAAAATAAAGTTAAAAAATGAAATACTTTTATATTTATCCATAAGAAAAATTTCCATATTATATTATAACGTATAAAAACAAAATAAATATAAACAACAAAAAGTTTTAAATTTAATGGCATAAAATATCCTCTACTTTCTATTTTTACAAGTATTAACAATATAAATTTTAATATATATCTTATTAAATTAATTGAACTAATAATTATTAATTTTATTAACAAGAATAATTTTAATATTAATCTACCCAAAAGTGTTGGATGAACATTTAATGCTTTTATTATTGCACAATAATATAAAATAAAATAAAAACGAAGCAAAACAATATTCAATTCAAGTAACGATCACATAGAAAAAAATATATAATTTAAAAATCTCAAAAAATTAATAAAACAATAAATAAAATAAAAATAATGATAATAAAAGAAATAAAATGTGAAAGAATAAAAAGTATACCAATTATTATTGAAAAATAAAATTGCTTTTTTTAATAAATAAAAAAGTAATATCCCAAATCTTATCATATTAAATGGAAATTTGAATTGAATTTTTTCCATATGATATTTACTATCTAATTGAAATTTAACTAAACCTATTAAATCATGCATTCCAGCATCTATATCTATATTAGAAAACTTATTTTTAACTTTTGTTAAATATAATTTACTAAAATAATGTAATAAAAAAAATGGATAAAGAAGAACATTAGCATTAAAATTATATATTGTATCAATATAATCATAACTATTTTTATGATACAAAATAAATTCTTCAAAACGATTTTCCATAAAATCATTTTGTTTTTCTCTTCTTATAAATTCTAATGCCATTTCTTTTAATAATCTATAACCTATTTTTTTATCTTTTCAATCTAAAGTTTTTAATAAAGGAGTATATCTTAAATAATTAATATATTTCGATCTATATCTTAAATCAACTTTTTCTCATTCCGAAATAACTAATTCATAATAAAACCCATGTATAAGTCTATTCATTGCATAATTACTATGATTAAATGAAGTATTTGTCATAAAATAAGTTTTTCAAATAAATATTTTATTATTAAAATATTTAGATGTTATAATATAATCTCTTATTTTATTATAGAAAAGTATTGGAGAACAAATAATAATAAAAAGCAAAAAGATATTAAAAATATAAAATAAATAAAAATTATAATAATTACATGTAATTTTATATAAAAATGAATTTTTTATATTGATATTATTATGTTCAGGATAAAAAAAAAATACTTTTCATGTAAAAGATAATAAATCATTTATTATTTCAATAATAAATCTTTTTTTAAAAATTATAAAATTTAATAAATAAGGAAAAAAAAAAATATCTCTAAAAAAAGAATATCTATCAGATACTTCTTTCTCAGATTCTAACATTTCATCCGTTATCTTTTCTTTTTCTTTATTTTCTTTAGATTGTCTGTAATCAAAAACGTATGCAAAATAATCTGTTTTTTTATCAAAATGTTTTTTAGCATGATCAACATCTTCAAATTGATTAAATAAATCTTTACTATTTATAAAACTTAAAAAAATAAATCATTGTATTTCTAATTTTGAATAATAAAATGTTAATATATAACATATATTAAAAAAAAAATTATAAGCAAAACTATTTAAATTAAAACATAAAAAAAGAAAAATATAAAAATAAATAATTTTTAAAATAAAAAAAATATAATAGAAAATATTAAAAATAAAAATACCTTCTATTAATAAACGACAAAAAAAATCTGAAAAACTAAATTTATAATAACTTTTATATATTTTTATATGATCAAATAATAAATGATCAGGATAATCATAAAAAATATTAGGAGAAATACAATTATATAATGTCATTCAATATTCTGTTTGTTTATAACGATCAAAACCGCCACAAAAAAAAATATAAAAACGATCTCATACATAAAAATCTCTCATTAATAATTTTTTTTCATATATATAACTATGATATTTTAATTTTGGAATCCATAATAATTCCCAATGTGAAAATCTAATTTGTCTTGACCAAAATTTTCAATGTCTAGGTCTTAATTTTGCTCAAAAATGTGTTAATGTTATTGCACTATCTCGACGTCGTTGTCAATAATCATCAACACTAAAGTCATCAATATATGATAATTGTAATTGAGAGACATAATAAAATGAATAATAATTTTTATAAAATAACCATTTAACACGCGGAATTCCAGGTAATAAACGTACTTTACCAGGAAAATAATATCAACGATTAAAAGCCATAGATCTTAATATCTTTTTACCTTTTATGCTAATACATTCAAATTTAGGTTTTGCATAATATCTCTTAAATACACCAGTTTTATATAAAAAATAAGGATTTTCTGTATCATCATAAATTCAGACATTGACAAAAAAAAAATAAGACGAATATTCGGTTATGTTCAAATTAAATACATCAAACCAGTAAAAATACCCATCTGAGATAAATATATACATTAAGTCTGTTTTTTCTGTTGTTTGATGAATAATTTATTTTTTACTTCTGAGTAAAAAAATAAATCGTTATAGTAATTTGTTTTGCTTTCTTTTCAATTAACTAATAAAACAATTGAGCCAAACATAGATATAAATAATGCTATAGCAACTAAAAATAACAATATGTTATAATTAGAATAAATGACGGAAGCGATAAGGTATAAATTGCCCTTATAGTCTAAAAAATTAATTCAATTTAAAAAATATATTTTGTATTCAAAAGTATAAAATTTTAAATAGAATGAAAAAAATAATTCAAAAAAAAAAAATATAATAATTGTAAAACTAATAAACATATAGCGCAAATATAAAGAACGTAATTCAACTATTTTTATATTTAATAACATTATAACAAATAAAAATAGAACAGCAATTGCGCCTATGTACACAATAAATATAACATATGATAAAAATTCAGCACCGAGAATCATAAATAAGATAGAAGAAACACCAAACACCAAGATTAAATTCAATAAAGACTGTATAGGATTATTTGATAATAATACCATAACACTACAAAACATGCATAAAAGCACTAATAAATTTTCAATAATATTAAACATTAACTTATTAAATTTTTAAAAAAAGAATTTAAATTATTTAAAAAATATATAAAAAAATTTAAAATATTAATAAAATAATAAAAAAAACTTGTATAAATAACAAATATATTCAAAAAATCGAAGCTTTTTAATTTTAAAGTATTTGAATAATTTAAAAAAAAATTATCAATTGATGAAAAATATATTTGTATATTTGTATTTTTTAATAATTGAAGTTTTTCGAAAAATTCATATTTATTAAAAAAACAAAAATAAAAATTACCATTCATATTTAAATTAAAAAAATATTTAAATTTTGATATATGAATGATGTAATTAAGATCAAATATTTTTGATAAAATATCTTTTTTATTTATATTTACAATAAAAAATCCATAATTGCTTAATAAGAACTTTTTATCTACAAACGATTTGTTATTCCTCACATTTACTTTAAACATTATATATTTATTGTATATTTAGAAGAACTTAATGTACCACAAATTAATTTTAAAGTATTTGAATTATAATAACCATATTTAAACATAGATATTATATATATATCTTTAATATTAATAGATCTTATAATAAACTCTTTTAAACCACCTTGTCCTTTTTTAAAAATTTTAAAATCATGCGCACATAATTTTAACAAAAAAGCAATACTTGGTTCTTTTATTTTAAAAGAAAAAGATTTATCTTCTTTTATCGTAATAAAAACTTCCAATAGAAAATAATTTGGTAAATCTTTTGTATATTCATTTATTTCTTTACAAAAATTAACAGTATTTACGCCATAATTACCTAAAATTGTACTTAATGGTGGATTAGATTCGACACTCCCTGCCCTCAAAAACATACTAAAATTTATTACTTGTTTTTTTTTTTTCATTTTTATGATTAAAAAAAAATTCATTATTTAAAAATAATTTTGAATTGTTAGATTTAGGTAATAATCTTTTTTTATCCAAAGTTTGTTTTAATAAATATTGAAATTTTTGTTTTTTATTCATTTTTTTATTAAATCAAATATATTTTAATTTTCTTCTTAAAATTAAATTTAATTTTTTAATTTTTTTTGTACGATAAAAACTCATAAATAATAAAGAATGTAAAAGCTTATTTATTGTAGTATTAGTATATACATAACTAACTTTACCATGTTTTATGCTTTTAAAAATTTTTTTAACAGAATATTTACTTTTTTTAGATCTATTTAAAGTTCTTAATAAATAACGAGAACTCATAGATTTTTTAAAGTGTTCTGCTTTTAAATCAAAAACAGGGCCTTTATTATATACTGCATCATAAAACATTTTACAAACATCATTAATTTTTAGTCCACGTACATTAGTTTTATTTTTATTTGATTTTAATAATCATTCGTTTAACAATTTAAAACGTCTATGTTTTTTTAAAAGTAAAGGGACATGATGTGTTTTTTTACCTAATCTAATATCACGATATCCAATAAATGGCATTAAATTTGTAATAGCTTTTCTAAATAAATAGTCGGTTTCAATACCAAATGTTTCTTTATAAAAAAAAAAAATTTTATCTAATAGTTTATAAGATAATGAACTTTTTCCTCTGAAAATCAATGAACCACGAAATTTGGATAAAAATTCATAATATTCTGTATCATTTAAAACATATTTAATTTTATTATTATATCTTTGGTACATTAATTTAAATTTTTTTTAGCTTAAAGTTCCTCTTTGAATAACTCATTGTTCAAATTCTTTAACTGGTACAGCTTTAACAATAATAGGCATAAAACCATGCATAGTTCCGCATAATTCACTACATTGTCCTTTGTATGTACCACTTACTTTGATTTCAAACACGAATTGATTAATTCTACCAGGAACAGCATCAACTTTAATACCAAAAGCAGGTATAGATCAACTATGTAAAACATCAGCTGATGTTATTAGAACTTTTATAGGTACACCTACAGGTAAAACAACATATTCACTTACCTCATATAAACGATTTTGTCCTTCTTCAAGATCTTCCACTGCTATCATTGTACTATCAAATTCAATATGATAATGTACAACAGATTTTAATTTCATTAATCCATGGATTAATGCTCTAGAATCTTCAAGAGATGGTCCAGAAAATTCATTTAGATTTATATGATATTCAATTAATTCATCACCTGATAATGACATTGGAGAAAATTTATCTTGTCATGCTTTATAAAAACGAGCTTTATCTGTATATTGATATAACTCAGAATCATAAGGTACATGCATTGTTACTTCATATTTATAATTTCAATATCATTGATGTCCTGTTACTTGTAATGTAACTGCAGGATCCATTGTTGAATCTAGAGAAAATATTAATCCAAATGTAGGATTTCCTATTGACATTAGCGCAAATGATGGAGTTATACATCATGCGGTTTCTAATGTTCTATATTCAGATATTCCTTGAATATCTAAAAATTTTTTTTTTCTTTTATTATATCAAAAATTCATTATATTTTTTTGATTTTCTTTTAAATTAATACTACTAATAAAAGGTATCATATTTGTTCTTCTATGAGACTCGTAAAAAATAAAAAAAGCATTTAAATATCATCTTAAATGTAAATTGTATAAATCTTTCATAAATGAAGTATTAACAATACTTAAATTTCATGAAAATAAAACTATAATTTTGGCTAATATGTATATAACACCTATTAAAACAACAATCAATACATATCAAACCACATAATAAAGGTCAATTAAAGATTCACAGAAGGGAGAAGCAGAGTCGACGAAACCAATATCTCAAGATAGTATTTGTATAGAAGGAAATATGAAGCCAGCTACTTTTGAAAAAATATATATAAAAATAACGCTTAATATCAAATTTCTATACTTTAAATTATTAAATTCATTCAAACTTTTAATTAAGTTGTTCATTTTATTTTTCATTTTTATTAACCTTTTAAAACGTTAATTAAATCTAAAGATATACCACCACGTAATCTAAAAAAAATTACCAAAATGGCTAAACCAATTGCAGCTTCGGCTGCAGATACAGCTAAAATACATAAGACATAAAATTGTCCTAATAAATCATCCAAAAAAACAGAGAAAATTATAAAATTATAATTAATAGCTAAAAATATAAGTTCAATAGATAATAATCATAAAATTATATGTTTTTTTGTTAAAAATAAACCCGTTATACCACATAAGAATAAAAAACTTGATATTATTAAATATTTCAACATGCGCTCTAATTTTTAAAAAAAGAAAAAGAAGAAAAAATTATTTGTTCAATAAAACCAAATAAACCAATAAATAAAAAAATAATAAAAAACATAATAGTAACAAATTGTCCCATAGTAAAAAAAGGTTCTATAACAGGCATACCACCTAATCATCCTAAAAATAAGCAATTCACAACAAAAACACCAATTATAATTTTTATAAATGGTTTATAATAGAAACTTCTTATTAAATTAAAAAAACCAAAAATTAATGGTAAACAAAATAAAAAACCAAAAGCTAATGCTACAATAATAACTCCTAATAATTTATTTGTTACAGATCTTAATATTGCATATAATGGTAGAAAATATCATTCAGGAACAATATGTGAAGGAGTAACAACTGGATTACTCATAATATAATTATCAGGATGTCCTAAAGCATTTGGTACTGAAAAAATTAAATAACAAAAAAAAATAAATAATATATTCATACCAAAAAAATCTTTAATAATGTATACTGGAGACATTGCTGCAGAATCTAAACGAAAAGTTATACCAGTTGGATATTTGAACCAAATTCATGTAATAAAATTATATGTATTATTGATAAAGCAAACAATAAAAATGGTAAAAAAAAATGAAGACTAAAAAATCTATTAAGTGTAGCATCATTCATTGAAAAACCACCTCATAACCATAATAATATATCATTACCAACTAATGGTATAGCTGATATTAAACTCGTAATAACTGTTGCTGCTCAAAAACTCATTTGGCCTCATGGTAAAACATAACCTAAAAATGCTGTTATAATCATAATTAAAAAAATTAAAACACCTGTACTTCATAATAATTGTCTAGGATGACTAAATGATCCATACATTATACCTTTAAGCATATGTAAATATACTACAATAAAAAAAATAGATGCACCATTTGAATGCATATAATGAATAAGTCAACCATATTTAATTTCTCTAGAAATATATTCAATACTTGCAAAAGCTAATAAAAAATCACTTTTGTAATGCATTGCTAAAAATATACCTGTAACCATTTGTAAAATCAGGCATATTAAAGCCATCGAACCAAAATTTCATCAATAATTGAAATTTATTGGGCTAATATAATTTATTCAAAAATTATAAAATTTTGTAAATATAATACTCTTCTTAAAAAAACGTGATTTCTTTGAATAATTCATAATTTATTTTTTTCTTGTTTTAAACAATCAAATAACTATACGTATAAAATTATATATTTTTTTAGCATATACAGTAATACATCTATATAAAAATTTTGGTAAAAAAAATATACATTGACATAAAAATCATATATTATTCACAATAAAAGAAAAATATTTATAAAATTTATCACAAAAAAAAATTACAAATATATAAATATGTGGTCAAATTTTGCAAAAAAAAAATGAAAATATTCTATATAAATGAAAAAAAAAAACTTTAGAATATTTCATATTAAAATTATGACTTAATCCATATTGTACTAAATAATATTTTTCTAAATATGAAAAATAATTATTTTTTGAATAACCCATTTTATGTTCAAAATAAGTAATATAATTTAAATATTTAAATACTTTTTTTTTATCTTGTATAACCTTATCATAATCTAAACCATATATTTCACATAAAACTTTATTAACCATTTTTGGTTTAACGCTATTAATAATTATTTGTTTTTTCATATATTTTCTTAATCTATATGTTGCTCAAAATGGAAAATATAATTTATAATAAAATCTTCATATTTTATTAACAAAATAAATATAAAAATAGAAAGCAACTTTACATAAAAAACGATACGAATGTGAAAAAAATTTTTTCATATAAAATTTTATTAAAAAAATTATAAGTTTTATATTTTTAATAGTTTTTGATGGTAAATAAGGTAAAACATAAAATATATAATTATATATATTAATATATAAGCGTTGATTTGTAATTTTCTTAATAAAAGAAACAAAAATTCGGATAATATATATAAAAAATGAAAGTATAAAAAAATATAAATAATAAAATCATTTTTTCAATAAATGACGCTTAATCATAATATTTTCATCAAGATATAATTTTATATCATTATCAAACAATAAAGATAATTTTTTATAAAATTCATAATAAGCATTTAATTTTATATCTCATTTTTTTTTTCTTAAATAAGATTTTATTTTTCTTTCATATGAATCAAGAAAATTATTTATTCAAGCAAAAAATCTATTTTTCTCTCTATATTTATCTTTTTTTTTTCAATATTCATTAATTTCTTTTTGTAACTTTTCATATTCATAATATTTTCTTTTATCATGTGCTAATAGTTTAAACATTAAACTTCATATTAAGGTAAATTCACTTAAAAGAAAGAAAAAAAATTTAAAAAAAATATTTAAAAGAAATTCAAAAAAATATATAAAAGTCATAAAAAAATCAATAAAAAAATAAAATATATGAAAAAAAAATAAAAATTTTAAATTACCAAAATATATAGAATTTTCATTTTCAAAATTAGAAAAAATACGGTAATCAAAATAAGATTTAAAATCAAATTTAAATATTTTACTTATTCTATTCGTATATAATAATTTAAAAAATGATTTGATTTCTAGTCTAAAAATTTTGAATTTTTCAAAAAAATCTTTTTTTAATTCTTTTTTAAAATATAATATAAGGATTGAAATCATTTTTATTTTGTTGGTAATTCATAGGTAATTGAATAAAATTATCATATGTTTCTCAATTTCTGTTTATCATACTTAAATCATATAAAGCAAAAAAAGAATATTTTATATGTAAATCAATTAATGTATTTTTATTAGTCATTCAATTAAAATTTCTATAACTATTATTAATAAACGAAATATATGATTTTAAAATATTATTATTTAAAATTGTGGAAAACATATTTGTATTTTTATACAAATATAAATTTAATAATTTATTATTCAATCCTAATGGTTTTTTTTTATATTTTTTATAAACCCATCTTTCAAATTTTACTACATTTCTAATTTTAAAACTAAGAATAATTAAAGCAAATAAATAGCTATAAAAATTTAAACATATAGCCGAATCATCATTACCTGAAATAGGAAATAAAAAAGTTTCTGAACTTACATTTGAATCTATAATAATAATATAATCAACTTTAGCTGTATTAAACTCAGCTATAATATGTTTTGATTCAAGTGGTCTACTTATAAATCCCATTCCTGGTTTAATTCATCTATTAAATATAAATCCAGTAAAACTTAAAATTTTTTTTTTATCTTTTGAGCGTAATTTATATTTACCTTCATTTAGCATTTTAATTAAAATCCAATTTCAACGTGATAATGTAACAAGATTTGTTATACTACCATAAATTCATTTATATATACAATAAGGTTCTCCGCATAATAAGGCATATTTATAAATATGCTCACCTAACCCTGCAACTGTATTAATAAATCAAAATGGTCGCATATATGAAAGATTAATGGTTAATTGATCTATAACTTTTTTTATTAATAATTTAGTTTTAACTAAATCTATAATAAATAAATTATTTCTTTCACCACCAAACATTCAATATGCTAAAAAAATAGACATGGAAACAGAATGTCCTAAATGTACTCCCACATAAATCATTTGATAAATAGTTAATTTAATATTTGAATAAACCATTTTTTTTTATAAGCTTCCTCATATATAAACAAAAATAAATAAAAATAATCGTACTACATCTACAAAATGTCAGTATCAAGACGCAAATTCAAAACCTAAATGATGTTTAGTTGTAAAATGAAAATTTAAAAATCTAATAAAACAAATAA
>WUUC01132101.1_pt1 | contig 17248 bp, 10 predicted proteins | sample 6278441 | NCBI WGS metagenome assembly WUUC01 (sample SAMN13675441, study PRJNA597444) | soil metagenome | isolation source: soil | place: USA: Washington | collected 2017-10 | reverse complement strand
CGTGCTCGATGGTGCGCACGCCGGCCTCCAGCGCGGCCATCATGCCGGGCTTGCCGTGGCAGTGCGCCGCCACCACCCGCTCGGCCATCCCGGCCACCTCGACGATCGCCCGCAGCTCGGCCGCGGTGAACTGCTGGTGGATCGGATGGTCCACTTCGGACAGCACACCGCCGGAGGCGAACAGCTTGATTACCTTGGCATTGCGCCGAAGTTGTTCCCTGGTGGCCTTGGCGCACTCGGCCGGGCCATCCGCCAGCCGCAGTTCGCCGCCCATGTGCTCGAAGTCGGCGATCCACGACGTCGGGTAGCTGTGCAGGTCCCCGTGCCCGCCGGTGGCCGAGATCGCCGAGCCGGCCGGATACACCGACGGGCCGACGACCGTGCCCTCCGCGATCGCCCTGGCGAGCTGGATGCCGAGACCGCCGACCTCGCGCACCGAGGTGATGCCGGCGTCCAGTGCCGCCCGCAGGTCCGGTACGCACCGCGCGGCGCGCAGCGCGACCGGCTCCTGCGGCAGCAGACTCAGGTCCGGCGAGCGCAGTCCCATGAAGTGACCGTGGCAGTCCCACAGGCCGGGCATCACCGTGTGCGCCCGAACCACCGTGGCCTCCGCCGTGGCCGGGGCCTCGGCGGCCGGGCCGGCATAGCTGATCGCTGTCTCGTCGATGACCACCACGGCGTCCCGGACGGGCTCGCCCCGGCCCGGGATCAACTGGTCTGCCTCTATGCGCTGCACCATGACGTCCAGCCAACCCGGGGAACGTTCAACTGCCAAGGGTTCTCAGTTGAACGAGTCTTCTTCGAGTGGCTCCAGCGGCGTGAAGTCCCGTGCGGCGAGGAACTCGGGACGCGGGTTGGCCACCGGGTCCGGGATGTTGTCCACGCTGTTGTAGGTGACCAGCAGGATGCGGCGGTCGACGGGCGACATGTTGGCGCCCGAGCCGTGGACCAGCTGCGGGTCGAACAGGAAAACCTTACCCGCCTTACCTTTGATGGAGACAATGTCGCGGTCCCTTGTCAGGTCGGCGAGCATCGGGGCGTCGATCGCGTACTTCAGATCGGCCGAGAGGTGGGACTCCCACTTGTCCGACGACCCGCGCCGCTCGGTCTCCAGCGTGCCGAGGCGGTGCGAGCCCGGCAGGACGAGCAGCGGCCCATTGATGTCGTTCGCCTCGTCGAGCAGGATCGCGACGTTGATCGCCTTGGCCTCCGGCATGCCGTCGCCGAGCTTCCAGAAGATGAAGTCCTGGTGCCACGGCCAGACATCGCCGCGCATCGCGCGTTTCGCGTTGATCTTGAACTGGTGCACGTACGCCGGTCCGCCGAGCGCCGCCATCGCGGGACCCAGCAGCCGCGAACTCCGTACCAGCCGGGCGAATCCGTCGTTCCACAGGTGCGACCCGTGCACCGCCCGCACGGTTCGGCCGTCCTTCTCCAGCACGCGCGCCGGCGAGTCGCGCTCGAACTCGGAGTCCGCCAGTTCCCGCAGGACCTTCACCTCGACATCGGTGAACCCCAGCTCGCATTCCAGGAAGCCGTTCTTCTGATAGGACGCGAGCGCCTCATTGGCTAGCACAGACACGGTTGACCTCTTCCTGATCGTTGACGCGTAGTCCACGTCGATGCTCGCCGCCGCCGATGTAGCGCCGATGTGCTCGCGATCCGCCGCCGGTGTTCGCGACCACAACTGCATCACCGGAACATCGGCGGTATATCGGGCCTGGCGATTCTCGTGCGCATGACCGCACAACTGGATCGCGATACCACGATGGCCCCGCCAGCGACATTGCCGCTCACCGAGTCCCAGAAGGGACTGCTGGTGGTGGACAACTTGGTGCCTACCAGGGAGGTCTACAACCAGGTCATCCGGTTCGATCTCGACCCGGCCCGGTGCGGCGCCCCGCTCGCCGAGACGGTGACCCGCGCACTGATCGCCCTGGTCACCGTCCAACCCGCGCTGCGCCAGGTGTTCCAGTCGCACCCGGAGATGTGTGCCTCGCTGCTGCCGCCACCGACGGCCGACGACCTACCGCTCGAGTCGATCTCCGTGGTGCCCGCGGATTACGCCGCCACTCTCGCCACGTTCGGCCGCACCATCGGCCAGGCGCCGTTCGACCTGGCCGTCGGGCCGGTGTACCGGTTCGGGTTCGTGCACGCCATCGACAACAGCGCCGCCGCGATCCTGATCTGCGCGCACCACCTGGTCGGCGATGGCATGTCGATGGGTCCGATCGTGCGCGATCTCGACCGGGCGCTGACCGGCTCGCTCGACGTCGACGCGCTACGCGAGGCACGAGAGGCCGCGCTGGCCAAGGAGTTGAAGGCGCAGAACCGGGCGGCTACCTCTGAACGCACGGCCGAACGCGCCGCGGAGTGGGCGGAGCGGCTGCGCGAGGTCCCACCCCTGGTGCTCTACCCGCGACCCAACCGTCCACATCAGACAGACTTCGCCGGCGCGCGGATTTCCTGGACCATGACCGAGCTCGAGACCGAGCGGCTGCAGGCCACCTGCAAGCGGCTCAGCGTCACGCCTTTCGTGTTGTTCACCGCGATCTATGGCACGGTGCTGGCGCGCCACGGCGCGGTGTCCCAGGTGCTGATCGGCAGCCCGCTCACCGCGCGCCGCACGATCGGCGCGTACGATCTCTGCGGGTTCTTCGTGAACACGTTGCCGGTCACCGTTTCGGTTGACTGGGCGCGAACCGTCGACGAGCACCTCGGCCAGACCGTCCGTGCCGCGGTGGACTACTGCCGGTCCGGTGTGGACGTTCCGTTCAACCAGCTGGTGGCGAAGGTGCAGCCGGACCGGTCGAGCGACCGCAACCCGCTGTTCTCCAGCATGCTGGTCATGCAGGACACCTTTGACCCGGCCAGCGGCACCGGTGCGGTGATCGGCGCGCACGAGCCGGGCAACGGCACCGCCAAGTTCGATATCTGGATGGGCGCCACCCCGGTCGGGAACCGGTGGATGCTCGAACTGGAGTACGACCGCGCGCTGATCCCACCCGCCGTCGCCGACGGCCTGCTGGACTCGCTGCGCACCGCCATGCGCCGGGCCGTCGCCGACGGCACGTTGACCCTCGCCGCGCTCTTCGAGGACTCCTCGACGATGGAGAGCTGGAAACACGACGGTTACCCGACTCCGGTGCCGGCGCCTACGCTCAGCGAATGGTTCGAGGACACCGCCCGCCGGGTGCCGGACGGGATCGCCGTCGAAGAGCCCGGCCGCACGCTCACCTTCAGCGAGCTTTCCCTTGCCGCGCACCGTATCGCCGCCGGGCTGGCCGCGCGGGGTGTTGGGCATGGGGATGTGGTCGGGCTGCGGCTGGACTCGTTGGTGGAGACCGTCTCGGCGATCCTGGGAACCCTGCGGCGCGGCGCCGCCTACCTGCCGCTGGAAGCGAGCCTGCCCGCCGACCGGTTGTCCTACATGGTGCGGCAGTCCGGCTGCCGGGTGGTGATCGGTTCCGGCCTCGACGTCGACGGCGTGGAGACCGTGCCGCCGGCCGAGATCGAGTCCGAAGTGGATGTTGAGTCGGCCGCGTCGCCCGAGTCCCCCGTGTACGTCATGTTCACCTCCGGTTCCACCGGCCGGCCCAAGGGTGTCCTCATGGGACACGGGCCGACGCTCAACCTCGCCGCCTGGCAGATCTCCGCACTGGGCCACACCTCGGACAGCCGCTTCCTGCAGTACGCGCCCGCCGGCTTCGACGTGTCGTACCAGGAGATCATGCCGACCCTGCTGGCCGGCGGGACCGTGGTCTCCCGGGATCCGGTGGACCGCCGCGACTTCCCCGCCCTGGCGAACCGGGTCGCCGACACCGAGGTCACCCACCTCTTCCTTCCGGTGGCGGCACTACGCCCGTTCGTGCAAAGCGTGCGCTCACAGCAGATACTGCTTCCCGCGCTGCGACAGCTGTGCGTGTCCGGTGAGCAGTTGTTGGTGGACGAGGAGATCCGCGCGTTCTTCACCGACCACCCGCACTGCGTGCTGGTCAACCACTACGGGCCGACCGAGTGCAACTCGATCACCACCCGGCGCCTCGCCGCGGACGATCCCCCGTGGCCGCACCATGTTCCCATTGGTCTGCCGATGCCGAACGTGGCCACCTATGTGGTCGACGTGACCGGCCACCTCGCGCCCGCCGGGGTGCCGGGCGAGTTGCTCCTCGGCGGCTGCGCGCCGGCGATGGGCTACGTCAACGACCCGGAACGCACCGCCGAGCGCTTCCTGCCCGACCGGTTCAACCCTGGCGGCACGTTGTACCGGACCGGTGACCAGGCCCTGCGCGACGAACATGGCGTGCTGGTCTTCCTTGGCCGCAACGACACCCAGGTCAAGCTTCGCGGCCACCGGGTGGAGCTGGGCGAACTGGAGACCGTCGCGAACGGTATACCCGAGGTGCGCCAAGCGGTCGCCGCGGTGCGTGGCGATGGCGCGGACCGGTCGCTGCTACTGTTCCTGATACCGGAGCCCGGCTTGACGCCCGACCACGAGGCCGTGCTGACCGCGCTCACCGAGCGGCTGCCCGCATACATGATTCCCGCGCGGATCCTCGACATCGAGTCCGTGCCAACCTCCGGCACCGGCAAAACGGACCGCACGGCGCTGGTGAGCCTGGCCGAGCGACTGATCGCGGAGCAGGCTGACGAGCCGGCCGGGGAAGCCGTCTACGCCGACGAACTGGAGCGCGAGATCGCCGGGATCTGGATGGCGGTGCTCGACGTGCCGGTGATCGAGCGTGACCGCCCGGTGCTCGCCTACGGCGCCCACTCGCTGAACATCCTCACCGCGATCGGCCAAGTGCGGGAACGCTACGGCGTGGCGGTACCGCTGTCCGAGTTCTTCAAGTCGCCAACCGTGGCAAACCTGACCGCACTCGTTCGTCCGGCCATCACGTGATGCAAGGTGTTGAGCCACCGAGTAACCGGTAACCGCCCGCGATCTTCTCGAGGAGGAACCGCGCTGTGGCGTCGATGACGTCGTCGAAGTGCCCGCTGTTGCCGGGGTAGTGGAATCCATGCTCGGCGTGTTCGTACTCGAGCAGTGTGCACTCGTTGCCAGAACGGACCATCGCGTCCCGGAATCGCCGCACACCGTCGATCGGCTCAACCTCGTCGCAGGTGCCATGGTGGATCAGCATCGGCGGATTCCCCGGCCGCACGAACTCGATCAGCGAGTACTCAATCAGTCTTCCCGCGGCGATGCCGACCTGATGTTCAAGGTGGCGCTGCAGTTCCGGCTCGACGGAGCGCAGATCCAGGCCCGCCGGATTGAGGGTCACGACGGCCGCGACACCGGGCTCGGGCGCCGGGGCGGGCCCGTCCGGGGCGATCATCGCGGCGGCGAGCGCGAGATGAGCACCGGCCGAGCTGCCACCCGAGGCCAGGCTCGACGCCTCGAGCCCGCGCACCGCGGCCAGCCGCCCGAACTGCTCGACCGCCCGCCGCACGTCAGCGACGCAGTCCTCGATACTCGCAGCGCCCTGGCCGAGCAACCGATACCCGGCTGACACCGCGAAGACTCCACGCGACGCCAATGTCCGGCAGTGCGGAGCCAGCCCGTCGGCCGATCCCGTGCGCAACGCGCCACCATGGAACAAGACGATGCCAGCACGCGGCGGGGTGCCGGCGCCCGGTTCGAAGACCAGCAAGGGAAGGTCACTGCCGTCGGCGGCTTGATAGCGCATCGAGGACTCGCGATGGGCCGTCATGAACGGCATCCGATCACCGACCCCACGCGTCCGCAAGCGAATTGACACGGCAGTGTGGCCGCGCTCGGCGCGGCCACACCATGCCACCTTATGCGGGTTCGCTCAGCTCCGAGGCGAGGCGGCGGCGGTCTATTTTTCCGTTGGCGTTGACCGGGAAGGCGTCTACGTAGTGCACCGAGTTCGGCACCATGTAGCCGGGCAGCCGCCGGCCGACCGTGGTGGTCAGCTCCTCCGGGTCGACCCGGTCGCCCGTGTAGAGCGCGTGCAGGGCGGTCTCGGTGCCCATGGGGGCGGCGACCACGACGACGTCCCGCACCGACGGGTGGTCCCGCAGCACGGCCTCGATCTCGCCGAGTTCGATGCGGTAACCGTGGATCTTGACCTGGTCGTCCAACCGTCCGATGTGGACAAGTGCGCCGTCTTCGCGGCGGACCCGGTCACCGGTGCGGTACCAGTCCCCTGGCTCCGGCGCGTCGTCGACCACCGTGAAGGTTCTGCCGTCACGGAAGAACCGGGCGCGGTTGTGGGCCGGGTCGAGGTAGCCGTCGAACCGCTGGCTGCCGCGAACGCATAGCTCGCCGTCGTCGCCGGTGCCACCGTCCTCGGTGACCAGCGCGCCGTCGAGGTGATCGTGCACGTGGCCGATCGGCACCGTGCCGTTGGACGTGCTCGGCCACCGCGAAGGGTCGGCCGGCAGCCGGTACACGGTGCACGTTACGGTCAGCTCGGTGGGACCGTAGGCGTTCTCCAGCACGCTGTTCGGCGCCGCGGCGGCCCAATCCCGCGCCGCCGCAAGGGTTAGCTGCTCGCCGGCGAAGATGCTCCAGCGGAGGTCCGGCATCGCGCCGGGGGGCAGGCCACGCAGCCGCTGGGCGAGGGAGATCACCGACGGCACCGAGTACCAGTGGGTGATCCGCTTGCCGGCGACGAACGCGGCCGGGGTCAGTACCTCGTCTCCTTGCGGCACAACAAGAGTCGCGCCGGTGCTCCAGGCCACGAACATGTCGAACACCGATGGGTCGAAGGTCAGGTCGAACGTCTGGGAGAGCCGGCAGCCGGGGCCGACCTCGTAGCGCTCGACGCAGTGCGCGAGATAACCGGCCACGTTGCGGTGCCGGATCGGCACTCCCTTGGGTGTGCCGGTCGAGCCCGAGGTGAACAGGAGGTAGGCCACGCTGTCGGGATCTCCGTCGTACGAAGAAGACCACGGGTCGGGCAGCGGCTCGGGCCACCGAAGGACGCCGACCTCAAGCCCGTGAACGACCTCCAACAGCTGGGCCGCGCCGTTGTCGTCGACCACCAGGACGTCCACCCCGGCCGCCACGCACATCGACCGGTTCCGGCTGGCCGGGAAGACCGGGTTGAGCGGGACGACGATCGAGCCGAGCCGAAGCGCCGCAAGGTAACCAGCGTAGGTCGCCAGGCTGCGCGCGGCCAGCAGGCCGACCGCGTGCGGCCGGTGGCCGGCGGCCCGCACCAGCGCGGCGGCCAGCCGGTCGACGAGCGACCCGAACTCGGCATAGGTGAGCGAGTCCTCGCGCACCTCGATGGCGATGGCATCGGGATGCCGCCGGACGGAGTCGTGGAACCAGCCGTAGAGCGTCCCTTGTGGATCGATCACCGGACTCACGACTTTCCCGCCGGGACGCTTTCCTCGGCCGGGCCTTCGTCCTTGACCGGGGCGTCGATCTCAGCGACCACCTCGGCGGTGACCACCCGCAGGAACGGATACATCAGCACCAGGCTGGCGACCGTGAAGAAACCGAACGCGACCTGGAAACTGAAGATCGTGGCCAGCACGCCGCCGATCAACGCGGCCACCGGGTTGATGCCCCAGGCGATCTGCCTGCTCGCCGCGCTGTACCGGCCGAGCAGTTCGTTGGGCACCAACGACTGGCTGATCACCCGCGAGTTCACCGTCCACATCGTCCCGCCCGCGCCGGCGAAGAACGCGGCGACGCCGATCCACCAGGCGCTGGACGGCGTGGCGGGCAGCACGGCGGGCACCCCGACCATGATCATCGTGCCGACGAGGTTGGCGAACATCGCCCACCGCCGGCCGATCAGCCGGTTCACCGGACCGACCAGCACCGTGCCGATGACACCACCGACGCCGAGGCAGGTCACCATGAAGCCGAACTGCCCAGGGGACAGGCCGAGCGGTCCGCCGACGGCGTAGGCCGGAAGGAGCGCGTACCAGGCGGACCAGCAGCCGGCCATCACCATCACCGACAGGGACATCGTGCGCAGCAACGTATGCCGCCACAGGAACCGCAGGCCTTCGCGGATCTCCACCCTGGCCGGCCGGCGTTCCTTGGTCTGCTTCACCGCGAAGTTGCCGACCAGCCCGGTGAGCAGCAGCGCCCCGACGATGTACACCCCACCGGTGACGCTCAGTGCGATCACGAACCCGGCCGCCACCAGCAACCCGCCGATCGGCGAGCCGAGGAAGGTGTAGCTGACGTACTCGACCGCGGTGATCCGCGCGGTGAGCGACTGCCAGCGGCTCTTCGGTACCGCGGACGGCACGATCGAGGCGTTGGAGAGCTGGGCGGTCACCTCGGCGACGCCGAGCACGAAAGCCACGACGTAGATCAGCGGCAGACTCGCGACGTCGAACGTGACCGCGAGGAACACCACCGCGATCGAAGCCATCCGCGTGAACTCGGCGCCGACCATGAGGGAGCGCCGGTTCATCCGGTCCACGATGACACCGATGTGCAGCGCGGTGACCAACCAGGGCAGGGTCAACACCACCAGCACCCCGGCGATCAGCGCGGGCGAGCGGGTGAGCGTGGTCGCCAGCAACGGAAGCGCCACTTTCATCACCGCGTCCGCGGTGTTCGTCGTGCCAGCGAAAGCGATCAACAGCCACTCATTGCGGCGCGGCAGGGCCGGCTCGACCGGCGCACTCGGGCCAGCAGAGACGGTCGAGGAATTCCCGGACACGGGCGCCTCCTTTTGTTTGCCGGACACGGTGTTCGGCGACTCCGCCACCTTGGCGCCCCTCGCGGTGGGTGTCAAACTGTTGTGTATCAACAACTTTCATTGACACATCGATCGTTCGAGTACTCTCGAACAGTGATACTCGGCATCGACCACATCGGACTCGTGACCGGTGAGCCCGACGGGCTCGCGCCGTACCTGGAAATCCTCGGTATGTCCAAAATAGACAGTGGAGTAGCCGCCGAGTACCAGGTGGCGTGCGAGTTCTGGCAGGGGGCCGGTGAGCCGCTGATCGAGCTGGTCTCCCCCGCGGCCGAAGGCTCGGTGCTCGACGCCCACCTAGCGCGGCGCGGCCCCGGGCTGCACCACATCGCCGTCCAGGTGGACGATGTCGGCACCGAGCTGAACCGCTTGCGGCAGAACGGGTTCACCCCGGTCGACCGGCAGCCCTGCGCGGGGGCACGGAAGGACATGCTGGTCGCGTTCACCTACCTCCCGCGCCCGGGCGGCCTGCTGGTCGAGCTGGTCCAGTACGGCTAGCCGAGCAGTGCGGCGGCGGCCACCCGGCTGGCCGCCAGCACGCTCTTGGCCGCGCCGCCCGAGCCACCGGTGAACGTGAACAGTGCGTCCTTCACCTCGCGCAGCACCAAACCCGGCGAATCGTGATAGCAGTCAGCGGACACGCGTGTCCATAGTGGACGAGAAGCGCCGAGCAGATCGCCGGCCCGCTCCGTTACCCGCTCAACGAGGTCGGTGTCAGGGGCGAGCGCGGCCGGGTCGACGTCCCACCGGTCACCGGGCAGGCCGAGCAGGAACTCCCCGTCGCCGGCGGGACGGCCGTAGAGGCCGGTGATGTCGTCGACGAACGCGCCGAGCCCCGGCAGCTGTCCCCAGTAGACGGAGTACTGGATCTGCTTGGTGCGCAAGCCATCCGTGGGCAGATCGCTCGTCCCGAGCAGGGCCGGGGTCCACGCGCCGGCGGCGACGATGACGGCGTCGTAGCCCCTGATCGTGCCGTCCACCAAGCGAACCGCGGGCGACGGATCGAGCCGCGCCACCGGGATGGCGCGGATCGTCGCACCGGCCTCGGCCGCCCACGCCAGTGCGGCGGCCCGCAGACCGGCCGGGGACAGGTAGCCGGCGTGCCGCTCCACCACCGCGGTCGCGCCGGGTGCCAGCGGGTACTCGGTGTTGGTGAGCACCGTGGCCGATCCGGGTAGCCACTCCTCGACCACCCGGACCGGCCCGGTCGGATCGGTCCCGGGGGGTAGCAGGTACACCGATCCGATCTCCCGGTACGCCGCCGCCGCGCGCAGCACCGGGTCGGCACGCAACTCCGCGAGGCTGCCGGCGGCCCGTCGACAAGCACCGAGCGAGCGCTCGAATCCCCGGACCATGCCGCCGGACACCGCGCTCGCGTCGGTCGAGGTCGGCGAGAGGTAGACATCGACCGAGACCTGGCGCAGCCGCCAGGCCAGCAGGGCACCCGCGATCCCGCCCCCGACAACAGCTATCCGCACCGGACCGCCACCACCCGGCGAAGGTCGTCGGTGAAGTCCGCCACCCGCCTGCGCAGCGGCAGCGCGATGTCGGTGCCGCCGATCAGCTCGTCGGCCAGCCGCAGGGTTTCCGGCGCGGCGGCGTAGCGCGGGTAGAGGAACCGGATCAGTACGTCCAGCACGAGATCGCCGCGAAGTTTGGCGGCGGCGGGCATCTCGGCGAAGAACCGGTCGACGTAGCCGGCGGTCAGCTCGACCTGCTCCGGCTGCCAGAAGCCTTCGGCCAGCGCCCACAACCCGTAGTTGGACACGTCCGCGTCACCGACGATGTCCTCCCAGGCCGCGTCCTTCGCCGCCGGATCGGGCCGCGCGGCCCGGCACTTCGCGGCGAACTGCTCGCCCTGGGTGCTCGGATCCGCTTGGTAGGCAGCGGAAATCTCCTCCGGAGAAAGCCCGCCGAGCACCGCGAGCCGGTACCGGATCCGCCAGCCGAGGTCCGCGTCGAGCACCAGGCCGGCCGGCGCCGCGGTGCCGTCGAGCCAGCCGCGCAGCTCAGCGACGGAAGCGCTGAACTCGATCAGCCCACGGCACAGGCACAGCCAGATCTCGTCGGCCGGCTCGCAACCCGCCAGCCTGGCGCGGATGGCGGTCGCGACCGCGGCCAGCGCGGCCGGACGCAGGGCGGGCTCAAGGAACCGGTCGGCCACGTCGTTTCTGGCCTGCTCGAGCACCTCGGCGATGATCGACGGCTCGGTCTCCACGGCGAGCATCCCGGTCACCAACTGAAGGTGGTCGGCGGCCGGGTACGCCCCGTCCTGCACCGCCATCAGCAGCGCGCACCACACCATGGCCCGGTTGAGCGGCGACAGCTCCGGCAGCCGCGAGGGCAGCGCGGCAAGGGATCGCGCGTCGAAGCGGACCTTCGCGTAGGTGAGGTCGCCGTCGTTGAGCAGCACCAAGCTCGGCGCCGGCCGGCCGACCAGTTCGGGCAGCTCGGTTCGGGCCCCGTCGACGGTGACCCGCACCGTTTCCCGCTCCGCGCCGTAGAGGCCGATGTCCATGGTGTGCGGCCGAAGCGTGGGGTGCTGGGTCGACGCGGACTGCAGCACGGCGGCCGAGGTGATCACCCCGTCGGTGACGGTGATCTCCGGGGTCAGCGTGTTGACGTCGCAGGTGGTGAACCAGACCCTGGTCCACTCGGCCAGGTCGATATCCATGGCGGCGAGGAAGTCGGCGAAGGTGGCGGTGCCGTAGGCGTGCCGGGTGAAGTAGGTGCGCAGACCCTCCCGCAGCGCCGGGGTGCCGATCGTGGCGGCCAGCTGCCGCAGCGCGGAAGACCCTTTGAAGTAGGAGATCCGGTCCAGCTCGAGCAGCACCGTCTGCACGTCGGCCCCGGTCAGCCCGACCGGATGGGTGGACGGACGCTGGTCGGCGACGTAGGCCTGTGCCTTGCGGCGCACGGCGAACGTGGTCAGCGGTCCGGGGAAGGCGGTCACGTCGCTGGTGACCCGGTGGGCCATGTAGTCGGCGAAGGCCTGGCCGAGCCAGAGGTCGTCCCACCAGGTGTTGGTCACCAGGCCGGCGAGCCACATCAGCGAGAGCCCGTGCGCGATGACCACCGCCCGGGTCTCGCGTTCGCTTCGCGGCACGGCCGAGCTGAACAGGTAGAGCTCGCGGAGCAGCACGCAGCCCGGGTGGTCCAGCGAGAGCACGCTGAACTCCGGCACGAAGACCTGGTCGAACTTCGCGAACGGGTACGGCACGCCGAAAAGCCGGTGGTACTCGTCGAGGCACTGGCCGGTGAGCTCGAAGACCTCGTCGAGGTCCCCCTTGAGCGAGTCGGCAAGCGACGCGCGGCAGTGCAGGCCGAGCGGGACACCGTCGTGCTCGGTGTGGAACGACGCGTAGGGACCGGCGACCAGCGTGGTGAGGTAGGTCGCCAGGGGCGGAGTCTCGGCCAGTTCCCACCGGCCGGCGCCGACCCGGGTGGCCGGCGAGTTGCCGAGCACCTGCCAGTCGTCGGAAACGGTGACGGTGAAGGTGAACGGCGCCTTCAGGTCCGGCTGGTCGAAGCAGGCGAAGATCCGCGGCGCGTTGTCGATGAACACGAAGGCATACAGGTAAACCCGGCCGTCGGCCGGGTCGACCGACCGGTGCAGGCCCTCACATTCCCGCGAGTAGGCCATGTCGGCGACCACGACGAGCTCGTTCTCGGCGGCGAGACCGGTCAGCTCGAGCCGCCCGTCGCGCAGGGCGGCGGCGTCGACCGTCCGGCCGTTGAGGGTCACCGAGTGGAGCTCGCTCGGTCGCAGGTCGAGAAATGTGCCGGCCCCGACCGTACTCGCGCCGAAAACTATTCGAGTGGTTGACCGGAATATCTCGTCACCGGTCGTCAAATCAAGGTCGACCGCATAGGAGCGGATCCGCAACAATGCGCCACGCTCGATGGCTTCGGAATGCGTAAGACTGGGCATCTCGGCGGCCTCCACGTAGGTTTACCACGGTGTTCAACTGCCCGGAACGTTCAGTTGGCCAGCACTGTTCATGCAGCTCATGGGTCTACCGACCGCCGATCGTGCAGCCAGATCCCCCGCGTCGCAAGCCGTGGTCGTTCAACTGTGCTGGCCGCTCAGTTGGCTGTTGTGGGCGTGCCTAGTATGCGGCACGATTCCGGCAAAATCATTCAGCGAGAGGAGAAAACAATGGTCGGCCCGCTCGTTGAATTTGGCATCGCCGGGTTCGGGTATGCGTTCGGCGATGACCAGGACGTCAAGCTCACCGCGGGCGACTACGTGTCCGATCCCGAGCGCATCTATCGGTGGGGATATCGCACCTTCCACCGCGCCGCGGACGATGTCACGCCGACCGCGCTGGCGGCTGAGGCCGGGCGCGACGCGCTGGCCAAGGTCGGGCTGGACCCGGCGGATGTCGATCTGGTGGTGCTGGCCAATTCGGAGATGCCGGAATACCCGTACTGGGACTCGTCGGCCGCGCTGGCCAGGGAGCTGAAGATCCGGGAGCGGCAGACCATGCTGCTGACTGAGGGCTGCGCCTGCGGCGTGACCGGTCTCGGCGCGGTCGCCGGGCAGCTGCTGCTCCAGCCGGAGCTGGAAACGGTTCTGTTCACCGCGGTCAACCGGGTCAGCGAGTTCCACCGCAACCGGATGAACGTCAACAACGCCGTGCACAGCGACGGCGCGGTCGCCGCGGTGCTGCGCCGGGGCCACGGTCGCAACCGGTGGCTGGCAACCGAGCAGTTCACCGATTCCGACTTCTGCGACTGGTTCCGCACCGACTACGGCGGCGGCGTCGCTCCGGTGCCGCCGCCCGGATGGTCGAGCGCGACGGCGCCGAGTGGGACCGAGCGCGTGCAGGCGCACTTCCACAAGGACCCGCGGCAGCTCAAGCAGTTCTCCGAGCAGCTCAACTCGCGGGTCATCGAGGTGATCGACCGGGCCTGCCGGCGCGCCGGGGTGAACCGGGCCGACCTGGCCCGGTTCATCTACATCAACGATCCGGACGGCATTTCCGACATCGCCGAGCTCACCGGCATTCCGTTGGAGCGGACCAACACCGACCTCGCGGTCGCGCACGGTCACATGGGGGCGGCCGACCAGCTGATCGCACTCGGCCGCTACCTCGACCGTGGCGAGCTGAACGAGGGCGACCTGGTGGCGCTGACCGGGATCTCCATCGGCATGCGGTGGTACTGCACCTTGATCCGCGTCTAAGTCGCGTTTCGAAGTGGTGGTGCGCGACCGGGTTCGGCGACGTGGATGGGCATCACGACTACGTAGACGGGTGACATGACTACGTGGATGGGAGACACGCCAGCTCATGGGGTCGTGGGCGTGTCTCCCATTGGCGTCGCTGTGTCGCCCGGCTGCGTAGCCATGTTCGCCGTTGGCGGTGCCGTGGACTGCCCGGGTGCGTTTGAACCATCCGCGGTAGAAAGAACGCGACCAGCACCCCCGTGAGGGCGTGCTGGTCGCGTTCGTTACGGTGTCCCCGATCACGTACCCGGGGATATTCAAATCAGCGCCATGTCAGCGCAAAGGTCGTATAGGCCTAGTTGTATTGAGCCGTTTAGAGCAGGCGAGATCATTTCCTCGATAAACCCTCAAGAAGTAGCTAGACCGGGCTCGATAGACGACTTAGTCTCACTGTCCGAGCGAGACAAACGACAAACGCCCATTGTGAGCCTTCGATAACCGAAGGTGAACAGGGCAGAGATACGGCTAATAGCAGCCAATAATCAATGCAGGCGCCCCCTCGCCTATTCGGCGCCTCTTTTCCCTATCAACTACCCGACCCGGGGGGGCCGATTGAGAGGATTAGCCAACGGCGCCGATGAACAGGCCGTCCGAGCGAACAAGCAGGACGAGCCGGCGCAACTGATCACCTATCGAACGCCACCGCCGAGCACCCGCACGGTGTCGCTGGCCGCACTGCGAGCGGCGGACTCGCCACGCCTGGTCGGTGAGGACTCGGAGCACATCCGGCTGCTCGCCGAGTCGGACCGCGAGCTGCCACCGATCCTGGTGCACCGGACCAGCATGCGGGTCATCGACGGAATGCACCGGATCGGCGCGGCGCGGCTGCGCGGGCAGGACACGATCGACGTCGTCTTCTTCGACGGCAGCGACGCCGACGCGTTCGTGATGGCGGTCAAGGCCAACATCGCGCACGGTCTGCCGCTGTCGTATGCCGACCGCGAGGCCGCCGTCGCCCGCATCGTGACCACCCATCCGGACTGGTCGGACCGGGCGATCGCGGCGGCCACCGGGCTCTCCCCGCACACCGTGGCCACGGTCCGCGGCCGCATCGTCGGACTTCCCAAGGAAACCGCGAGAATCGGCCGCGACGGCCGGATCCGACCGCTGGACAGCAGCGATGGGCGGCTCGCCGCCAGCCGGTTGATCGCCGCGCGGCCCGAGGCCTCGCTGCGGGAGATCGCGCGGACCGCCGGGATCTCCCCCGCCACCGTGCGCGACGTCCGCGAGCGGATCCAGCGCGGCGAGGACCCGGTACCGCTGCGGCGGGCCAGAAACGGGCGGCCGGTCCGGCCGGCCGAGCCGGTCCGCGACGAGTCGGAGCGACTCTCCACGCAGGAGCGCAACGCGATCCTGCAGCGCCTCGAGCGTGACCCGTCGCTGCGCTTCGCCCAGTCCGGTCACCTGGTGCTGCGCTGGCTCGCCAGGCGGGTCATCACCGATGAGGAGTGGCGCGATGTCGCGGAAGCGGCGCCGCCGCACAGCGCGTACATCATTGCCGCGCTGGCCCACCGGTGTGCCGCTGAGTGGGCGGAGTTCGCCAGGCATCTGGAAAGCCGGCTCGGTAGTTGAACGCGATGTTCAACTGCTCCCCATAAGCAGTTGAACACCCCCTCATAAATTACGCAGTTGTCCCCCGGCATCCCGTCCGGCACTATTCCAAGCTATTCGTCTCCCAAGGAGCAAGAATGGCTCACCAATTCGCACGAGCTGATTCCCAGGATTTGCTCGACGAGTTGCGCTCGGCGGTGGCCGATGACAGCGCACCAACCCACCGCGTCCGCCATGCACTGGCCGAATCCGACGACCCCGCCGTACTCCGCCAGGCCGGCCGCGTCCTCGCCACCCTCAAGACCGCCGCCGACCTCCGGCCGGTCACCGTGACCATCCTGGCCACCTGCACGGTCGGCCCCTTCGAGCCCCTGCTCCGCGCCAGCCTGGTCGCCGCCGGCACCCACCCCGCCATCACCACCGCCGACTACGGCACCTTCGAGCTGTCACTGGCCACCGGCGAATACACCGCGGGTCTCGTCGTCTGCCTGATGGACGAGCGCTACTACCTACCGCGCGACTGGAGCCCAGTCGACCCCGCCGGCCTGGCCGAACACCTCGACACCAGGCTCGCCGACCTCCGCGGCCTCGTCCTCGGCGCCCTCCGCCGCACCCCGGCCACCCTCGTCCTGCACACCATCCCGATGCCGGCCGAACTCCGCGAGACCGTGATCAGCCACCCGGCCAGGGCCAAGTTCGCCCGAGCCTGGCACCAGCTCAACGCCGCCATCCTCGGTCTCGCCGACGAAGACAACCGGATCACCGTGATCGACCTGGCCGGCGAGCTCACCGACACCCCCTTCCGGGCAAGGGACGAACGCCTGCACCGCTACGCCGACCTCCCCTACACCGACGGCGCGCTGCTGGCCCTCGCCAAGCAGGTCGCCCGCGTGGCCCAGGCCAGAACCGGGCTGTCGCGCAAGGTGCTCGCCGTCGACCTGGACAACACCCTGTGGGGCGGCGTGCTCGGCGAGGTCGGTGTCGCCGGGCTCCAACTCGGCGGCCTCTACCCCGGCAACTGCTACCAGCACCTCCAGCGCACCGTGCACAGGCTCCGCGAGCAGGGCGTGATCCTCGTGCTGGCAAGCAAAAACGACGCCACACTCGTCGACGAGGCGATGGCCGGACACCCGGAGATGCTGCTGCGCCAGGAGGACTTCTCGGTGCGCGCGGTGAACTGGTCGGCCAAAGCCGAGAACCTGCGCCAGGCCGCGGACCGGCTGAACCTGCCCACCCAGGCGTTCGCCTTCCTCGACGACTCCCCCTTCGAGCGCGGCCACGTCACGAGCGAACTGCCCGACATCATGGTGATCCCCGCCGACGGCGACCCCGCCTACCTGGTCCGCGAACTGTTGCGGCGCGGCGCCTTCGACGTGCCGGCACTCACCGAGACCGACCTCAAGCGTCCCGAGCTGTACCGCTCCCGCGCGCTGCGCACCGACTTCTCCACCGGCTTCGCCTCCTCCGAGGACTACCTGCGGGAGCTGGGAACCGTGGTACGAGCGCGGCCGGTCACCGAGTTCGAGGTGAGCCGCGTCGCGCAACTTTCCGCCCGCACCAACCAGTTCAACCTGACCGGAACCCGCTTCGACGAGGCCGCCACCACCGCGATGAGCACCGACCCCGAGCACCTGGTCGTCTCGTTCGCCGTGTCGGACCGCTTCGGCGACGAGGGCATCGTCGGCGCCGTCTGGATCGAGCGCCGCGGCCAGGTGTGGTGGGTGCTGAACCTGGTGCTGAGCTGCCGGGTGTTCGGCCGGGGCGT
>WUUC01113397.1_pt1 | contig 17256 bp, 12 predicted proteins | sample 6278441 | NCBI WGS metagenome assembly WUUC01 (sample SAMN13675441, study PRJNA597444) | soil metagenome | isolation source: soil | place: USA: Washington | collected 2017-10 | reverse complement strand
CAGCATGGGTCCGAACAGCGCCAGACAAGCCAGGATTGTCAGAATTCCGACGGCGACGAGTGAGACACCGTTGCGAACGAGCATTTTGCAGGAGTGCGACAGGAGGGACGGTAGGCGATGCATCATGACGTACTGCGTGCGCGAGGGTCGGCAAGGCCGTAGGCAATATCTATTGCCAGATTGATGGTGACCAGAAGCAATCCCATCAAAAGAACGAAGCCCTGGACAGGCGCATAGTCCGACGCGAGAAGCGCGTTGAGGGCAAAGCTTCCAATTCCGGGCCAGCCAAACACCCGTTCGACCAGCACGTTCGAGCCAAGCATCGTGGAGAAGACGATACCCATTGTGGTCAGAACCGGAAGCAGCGCATTGCGCAATGCGTAACGGACATAGACGGTACGATCGCTCAAGCCCATGGCGCGGGCGGTGCGCACGAAATCTGCGCTTAATACGCCAAGCATGGCGGATCGGGTCATCCGGGTCAGCGGAGACAGCACGAAGATCGCCATGGTAACGCTCGGCAATACAAGCCTCCCGGCCGCCGACCTAAGCGCGATCCAATCGCGGCCCAACGTGCTGTCAATCAGAAGGAAGCCCGTGATTCTTGGCGGTACGATGATGAACATATCGATGCGATCGACGGGCTCGGGCGCGAGCCCGAGCCACAGAAAGAATACATACGTCAAGATCAGCCCGGTAACGAATGTCGGCATCGACACGCCGATACTGCTGATAACGCGAACAGCATGGTCGAGCGGAGAACCTGCCCAGATGGCGGCTGCCACGCCAAGCGGGATGGAAACAACAATCGCGAGGAGAAGTGCGGCGATTGCGAGCTCGAGCGAGGCGGGTAGACGTTCCGTCAGTTCGGTCCGAACCGGACGCCCCGTGGTGAACGACATGCCAAGATTGCCTGACCCGATGTCGCTAAGATAGATCAAAAGCTGCTCCGGAACGGAACGGTCCAAGCCGAGCTTCTGGCGCACATACGCTGTCTCTTCGGCGGTCGGCACCGGACTGGAGGCAAAAAAGACAGCCGGGTCGCCCGGTAGCACGCGCATGATCAGAAAGGTCGCTACGACGAGGGCGCCCACCGCTGGAATCGCCGCTATCAAGCGCCGGAATAGAAAAATCATGAGCCCCATCATATCTCCTTGAGAACAGAGCACGTCTGGCATCGATTGAACCTGGTTGGGGCGGGCAGATCAGCTCCGCTTCTTCCGCGGTCACATCGGCCGCTACCCGTGGATGCGGCCTCGTCATGTCAATTTCTGATGAGCGAACGAACGTCGGGAAGCGCGTGAAACCAATACGCATAGTTGCCAATGTCCTTGCCTATCACCACCTCGAGAGCAGCTTGACGAAACGTCAGCAGCGGAACGTCGTGGTTTACGATCGCGATCATCTTGCGCACCGCGGCGTCGTAGTCGGCATCGCTAGTTGCATCGTCGGCTTTGGCCAGCAGACCATCGAGTGCGGGATTCGCATAGCCGCTGAAATTCGAGCGCGTATTGCCCCGATAGAATATGCGGATCCAGTAGTCGGGCAAATTAAGCCAGGCTACCTGGTTCTCGAGGTACAACGGCAACTGCTTGGCCGCCTGCAGCTCGCCAAAGCGCGCGCCTGGTAATTTCTCGATTGTCACCCGAATGCCGACACGCGCCAGATAATCCTTGAGCGCCACAGCAAGGTTCTCGAAATATTCGGTCTTGCAGGTGCACAGGGAAAGCGTGGTGTCCAGACCGTTCGGATAGCCCGCTTCTCCCAGCAGATCGCGGGCGCGCTTCGGGTCGTAGGCAAATGACTGGGGCTGGGGAAAAGTCGCTCCGTGCGCCTCCTCAAGGCCGCCGAACAGTTTCGTCCCCCGTCCCAGAAAAACGCTCCGGAAGATTTCCTCTTGCGGGATTGCATGGGCCAGCGCTTGGCGAACGCGTGCATCGTTGAATGGTTTGGACTGTACGTTCATGACCATGAATTCGAACTGGTTCTGCATCGGAATCAACAGCAGCTGAGCTTGCCCGCGTCGTTCGACTCCATCGATCGCGTTGGGCGTGAGGCCAATCGCAATATCAGCGAGACCGCGCTCGACGAGCGCCACACGCATGGTGTCCTCGGGGACCGTTTGAAACACGGCCCATCGCATCGCCGGCCGCGGAGAGCCGCGCCAATTCTCGTTGCGTTCGAGCACGACCTGGTCAGGACGGAACGTCGCTACCCGATAGGCGCCACTGCCCGCCTCATTGCCCTTTAGCCAATCCCCTCCCCACGGATCGCTTGCTGTCACGTGCGGCTTGACTTGTCTCGCATTAATAACGGGTGCGAAAGGTGTGCTGAGTGAAAGCGGCAGGTAGCGGTTTGGTTTGGGCAGCGCGATGGTCAGCGTTGCCTCGTCGACCGCCTTTATCTGGTCCTCATTGGTCAGGCCGCCCAAATTGAGCACAAACCGGGTCGTCGGAAGGCTGATGGCGCGCTGAAGCGACCATCGGACGTCTTCCGCCGTGACGAGCGACCCGTCGTGGAAGACAGCACCGCGCCGGATGTGGAACGTATAGGTCCGGCCGTCTTCCGAAACATCCCAACGCTCGGCGATATCACCTTTGGGTTGGTCGAGCCGATACTGTTGAATTTTGCCTCGGGGCTCGTCCAGCGCGTAGCTGACAAGCCGATCGTAGATATGCCACGACACGCCCCAGGTTGATCTTTGGACACCGGCGCCTGCAGGGTCTAGCGAACTAGTCTCGAATGGCCATACCACCCGAGCCGTTTCACTGCGGGTCTGGGCATGGACCGCTGCAGCACCTAGTGCGGCTTGGATGGTGATGACCGCCGCGAGGCCTGCACATCTTGCGGAGAGAAAGGCTCTTGCCGGGAAACGTCGCATAGGGTGATCTCCTCAAAAGCGGTTGCGTTGAAGCGCTGCTCGCTGCGTGCATGGTTGGTCGCGTTATGGTCGACGGCCGCAAGATCAGCGGAGAGCACCACTTTGTAGATGCTGCGCGCGGCTTCTCGGCTTACGAGCTCGTCGAGCACGTCGCGACGCACCGCCTCCGGGTTGCGTTCGAGGGGGTTGCCCCAACCGCCTCCGCCGGCCGATTCGATGACGAGTTCCATGGGGCCACATCGCATCGTCCCGTAGGCTGGCGTCGCGATGATCGTTCCGTCGGCGGAGCGGCAGCGGATCGTGCCGGCGGCGCCGGCGTGCCCTCCCAGCACGCCAAGGCCTGACGGCCGCCGGCTTGCCTCATCGCGGAATGTCGTTTCGGTTGGCGCGAGTTGCCGCGCCTCGTAACAAACGCCAGTCCCTCCCCGCATCTTCCCGGCACCGCCACCATCAGTTCGGAATTCCTGCCGCCTGATTTCGATGGGATAGGTGAGCTCGAGGTCTTCGACATTTGGCAACACAAGCCCACCCAGCGTATTGACCGTGCCCAGGACATTGAAGCCGTCGCGTTCGAGAACCGCTCCGGCAGCCGGATAGCCGAGCCAATGGTAAAGGACGAATACGGAGCCATGCGCGGTGGCCCCGGCAGAGACCGGATGAAGCGACTTGCCCCAGCCGGCGCAACTGCGATGGGGAGCAGCGCCTGTCAGTGCCTGCCAACAGGCCGTAATAATCTCGTGTGCCGGGTGGGTCGTGGTGAAGCCGACCGGTGCTGGCGGGCGGGCGTTCACGATCGAACCTTCGGGTGCGATGATCTCGATCGCGCGGTATGCCCCTTCGTTTCTTGGCAACGATTCATCGAGAAAAGTGGCTACCGCCAGGTAAACCGCGGAATGGGTATTGGCGAGAGGACTATTCTTAAAACCTTGGATTTGAGGCGAGGAGTCCGAGAAATCAAATACGAGCCGGTCGCTCGCAACTGTGAGCGTGACGTGGACCGTGACGCTCGCTTCGGCGAAACAATCATGATCGCTGGTATCCGCGCCGCTGTAGTGACCTGGTCGCAAAGTTGCGATTTGAGCCCACATCCGCCGCTCTGCATAGTCGAGAAGGTTTGGAAAGAGCCGAACTGCCTGCTGGTTGCCGAGGTCCCGCGCCAGCGCAGCCAGCCTCTCGGCGCCTATTCTGGTCGACCCGAGCATCGCGTGCAGATCACCCGCGAGCAGATCCGGACAGCGGGTATTGGCAAGCAGCAGGCGCAAGATATCCTGGCGCAGGACGTCGCGCTCGGCAATGCGCAAAGGCGGAATTCGAACACCCTCGTGGAAAATTTCCCGAGCACCCGCATTGTACGTACCCGCCACGCCGCCACCAATATCGGATTGGTGGGCGCGATTGCACGAGAAGCCGAACAATTTGTCATCGACGAATACGGGACGTATCACCGTCCAGTCAGCCAGATGGTTGTTGCCCGCAAGGTAGGGATCATTGGACAGGAACACATCGCCATCGACGATGTCCTGGTCGAAGGCTTCCTTCAAGGCTCGAACCGCAAATCCCCCACCACCGGTGTGAACAGGAATGCCGTCGGCCTGAGCGGCGACGGAACCATCGGCATCGGCGACAAAACATGAAAAATCGTGTGACTGCGAGAAAATCGGGCTGCGTGCCGTTTTCATCATCACCCATCCCATCTGGCGCGTGATGTGGTCGAGCTGTTTCTGCGTCAGGGCGAGCAAAACTGGATCCATGATGCCGCCTCGCTATAGTAGTTCGATGATATAGTTGCCGGCTGTTGTGACGCGTAACCGATCACGCGCTCCCACCAGAATCGTGGTGGTGGTCTCCTCGACAATGGCCGGCCCGTCGATCAGGACCTGTGCTGCAAGCGAAGACGCGCTGAAGACTGGCACCTCGCGCCAGTCGTGCTCTGGATCGACCCAGATTTCACGATGATCGTCGGTTTTTCCGACACGAGCGGCGCGGCTGGCATGCTCGGAAGACAGCTGGCCGTCCAATGCGCCGAACCCGCTTACTTTGATCGAGACGAGCTGATACTGGCTATCCGGCTGAGCATGACCAAATAGTCGCTGATGCTCGACTACAAATCGCTTCGCGACGGCCTTGATCGGCTCCCCGCGCTCCACCACGACCGGTATTGCAGACTGTTGACCGGCGTAGCGGATGTTCCAATGCGTGACGAAGCGGCGGCGCTCTGGCTCGAACCCCTCCGCCTCCAGCAGCGCGGTGGCCTCACCGATCAGCGCATCGCCCAATTGCATGAGAACTGGCGCATGCTGCTGCTCCATCGCTATCGAAACACTGCGCAGAAGATCAAGGCGAATATCGGTGTTGCACATGCCGAACGCACATAGGATGCCGGCAAGACGTGGCACGAATACATTTCGACAACCCGCCAGGCGAGCGATACTCGCCGCATGGAGAGCGCCCGCTCCGCCGCCGGATACAAGCGTGAAGCGTCGCGGATCGAAGCCCTTTTCGATGCTGACGTTCTCAACCGCATGCAGCATCGTTTGCTCGGCAACTCGTATGATTCCGGCGGCAGCTTCGACCGGCTGAAGGCGAAGCGGCCCGGCGACATGCTCGCGGATCGCCTCCTCGGCGAGCCAACGGTTGAGCGCAATCGCCCCGCCGCCGTGAGGTCCGGGTCGCAACCGGCCAAGCAACAACTGCGCATCTGTGACGGTGGGGTTGAGGCCGCCCCGTTCATAGCAGGCTGGGCCGGGATAAGATCCCGCGCCGCGGGGGCCGACCGACAGCAAGCCGCCTTCGTCCACCGTCGCAATCGATCCACCGCCAGCGCTCACGGTCGTGATCTCGACGGAGGGGACCGCAATTCGCAGTTGACCAATGTCGAGGAGATCGGTCATGCCGATCTCGCCCTCCTTCATCATCATGACGTCGCAGCTGGTGCCGCCGACCTCGAGCGAGATCAGATGGCGGTTTTCGGCTTCATGCTGGTGGTGGATGAGTGCTCCGGCGGCGGCCGCGGGACCTGACAGGAGCATGGCGACCGGTCGTCGCGCAATTTGCGAGACGGATGCAACTCCCCCATTGCTCTGGACAACCAGGAGCTTACGCAGCCCGAGCTCGGACAGCTGGAGCTCCAGACCCTTCAGATAGGGAATCACGCGCGGCGCCACATAAGCGTTGATGACCGCGGTGGATGCGCGCTCATATTCACCTACAATCGGCGCGAGCTCGCTCGAAAGTGTCAGGAAGACATGCGGCGCATGCTCTGCGATGATGTCACGACAGAGGTACTCGTGTTCGGGGTTTCGATAACTGTGAAGAAGACAGACGGCGATGGACTCGACGCCAAAGCCTATCATTCGGTCGAGCGCCCTGCGGACCGACGCCGGATCGAGTGGCACGACAGCATTGCCTTCAATGTCCATTCGCTCGATGACAGAAAGGCGGCGGTGTCGCGGGACCACGGGATCCGGCCAAGGCGTCCGATGGTCCCAGGGATTGTCGCGCCAACCGCGGCGAATCTCAATCGTATCGCGGAATCCTTGAGTTCCGAGAAGCCCGACCGCAGCCCCGGTCCTTTCAAGCAGAGTGTTTGTTGCGATCGTCGAGCCGTGCACGAAGAGACTGGTGCGTGACAAAAGAGACGGAAGTGTCGTCCCGATCTGGGCAGCTGCGTGTTGCAAGGCATTAATCACGCCGGCTGCCGGATCGGACGGCAGGCTCAGCGACTTGCTGGCGTGAACGTGGCCATAGCTGTCAACGATGCTGACATCCGTGAAAGTACCGCCGATATCGACGCCAATACGAAAATATGCCCTCGCCAAGTCCATTGAAGCTTCCCCATTCATTTTTTGATGTATCAGACACCAAATATCAATAGTCAAGCTTTTTTGTGCCAGTAGGTATTGCTTGCTTCTGGGGCGTCGACCAAATCGACCCCTCCGACAGTCATTGATGCAACAAATGTCGCCAGTGACTTGAAATCAGGCTCCCGACCGCTCACAGTCACCGCTATGTTTTCCGACCCCCATGAGTCGCCGTCCAAGGCGCCGGCTGAGATGCCATTGCTCCCCCTCGATCGCCAGACCAGCCTTGGCGAACTCGCCTATGTTTCGCTCAAAGAGGCGATCGTGCGTGGCGAATTCGCGGCTGGCCAGAAGCTCACGGTGCGGGCAGTTGCTCAAGCGCTGAGTGTCAGCACCACCCCGGCCAGAGATGCCATCATGCGCCTTATTGGCGAAGGTGCGCTCCTTAATAGCGGGCCAAAGACGGTCATCGTCCCTCCGCTGACGATGCTAGCCCTTGATGAGGTGACGTCCATTCGGCTGGTTCTCGAGGGATTGGCAGCAGGATTTGCAGCAGAGCGCCTGCCAAAAGAGGCGGTGAGCGGACTCACGGCGCTGCAGTCGCAAATTAACGCGGCCCTCGACGCAGGGAATTATGTTGCCGCCCTTAAGGCCAACAAGGCATTCCACTTTACGATCTATGAAGGCTCGCAAATGCCGCGGCTGGTATCGATGATCGAATCGCTGTGGGTACGGATCGGTCCCTCCCTCAATGAGCTTTATCCGGAATTTGCCAACTCCAGGGTGGGCGTCACCAATCACATGGAAGCCATAGCGGGCCTCGAGAGCGGCGATAAAGCGCGGGTTCAGGCTGCTATCGAGAAGGATATTCGGGATGGCTACCGGCGGCTTGCCAGCCGCTTGCAGCAACGGCGATAATTCAAACGACATATTTGTTGCATCAAATATCAAAACGATCTACGCAGGGCGATCTTCAGCTCGCGAGATCCCCTGATGACGACCCAACAATCAAGTTTTTCCCTGCTCGAACAAGAGCACACGCCGCGTATCGGACCCCGTTCCCACGACGCCTTTCGCCGCGCGCGGCAAGTATTTCCAGATGGTACTACGCGGGTGACGATCGACCGCGATCCCGTTCCCCGCTACATCAGCCACGGGTGCGGAGCGTATCTGTTCGATACGGACGGTCGCAAATTTCTGGACCTGAACGCCAACTTCACCACCCTGATCCACGGTCACGCTTTCGCACCGGTGATCGCAGCGCTTGAGCAGCAGCTCCGTGACGGGACCTGTTTCGCCAACCCGACCGAGAAAGAGATCGACCTTGCGGCGCTGATTTGTGAACGGGTGGCCGGAATGGACCGCATCCGTTTCTGCAATACCGGCACGGAAGCCGTCATGTTCGCCATCAAAGCCGCGCGGGCTTATACGGGCCGTCCCGGCATCGCCAAGATCGAAGGCTCGTATCATGGCGCCTATGACTGGGTGGAAGTGAGCCAAACCAGCACGCCGGCCAACTGGGGCTCGCCTGCCGAGCCTCACGCGGTGCCCTGCTACAAAGGGATGCCAAGCTCGGTATTAAGCGAGGTCGTGCCGTTGCGATTCAACGATCCACAAGGGGCCGTGCGCCAGATCAGACGCTACGCCTCGTCACTGGCCGCTATCGTAATCGACCCGCTGCCAAGCCGGGCAGGTTTGATCGCACCGGATCCAACCTTCATCACTGCCCTACAGGACGTCGCACGCGAACAGAATATCCTCATCATCAGCGATGAAGTACTGAGCTTTCGCCAGAGCTTCCAGGGAGCAGCCGTGCGCTATGGGATCGAGCCTGATCTATACGCGCTGGGAAAGATTATCGGAGGAGGCCTCCCCATCGGCGCGGTCGCAGGCCGCGCTGCGGTAATGGAAATGTTCAACGCGGACAATAAGACGCCGGCGGTCCCCCAAGGCGGCACCTTCTCGGCGAATCCGATGTCGATGACTGCGGGACTTGTCGCCATGCAGTGCTTGGACGAAGCTGCCTTCGCCCATCTCGATTGTCTCGGCGACATGCTGCGCGCCCGATTAGTGCGAGTGATCGAACGGTCGCAGATTGCCTTTTCCGTTACCGGCGCTGCATCGCTGTTCCGCATCCACCCCAAGCGCCGAGCGCCCAGGGATTTTCGCGACGCGTTCTGGTCCGCCAGCGAGGCTGTTGTGATGAAGGAGCTGACACGGTTCTTTGCCGCCGAAGGAATTATTCTTCCGCATGGGGCGTCCGCGTGCCTATCGACTCCAATGGGTGAAGCCGAAATGGACTTCATCGCTCAGGTGTTCGAACAGTTTCTGGCCAGCGAGGCTCAGCGCCTGGAATGGAGTTCCACATGACCTCATCTGAGACTGCGACCGTAGCCGAACGCATTGCATTTGCCCTCAGGCGCCACGGCGTTGACATCATCTTTGCGCAGAGCCTGCCGTCTGCCGTCATCCTTGCCGCGGAAGCGATCGGTATCAGGCAAGTCGCCTATCGCCAGGAAAACATGGGCGGTGCAATGGCCGACGGCTACGCCCGTGTATCCGGCAGGATCGCCGTGGTCGCGGCGCAGAACGGACCAGCCGCCACTCTGCTCGTCCCGCCGCTGGCCGAGGCCTACAAAGCCAGCATTCCGGTGGTGGCCCTCGTTCAGGACGTCGAACGGCCGCAACTGGATCGCAACGCTTTTCAGGAACTCGATCATTTCGCACTTTTCTCATCCTGCGCCAAATCGGTTCGACGCATCCTGACCGCCGATCGTGTCGACGATTATGTGGACGGCGCGTTTGTCGCTGCCGGCTCCGGCCGGCCTGGACCGGCAGTTCTGCTGTTGCCAGCGGACCTTTTGCGCGAGCGAGCGGCGCCATCCCGTGCGCCTCGTAGCATTTGTTGCGGCACCTGGCCGATCGATCGTACGAGGCCTGCGTCAGCAACGATAGAACGTGCCGCGGAGATGATTGCCACGGCCCGCTCACCGGTGATTATCGCAGGAGGTGGCGTGATCTCGTCGGCTGCAACCGCTGCCCTGTCGCGCTTTCAGGAGGAGGCACACATCCCGGTCTTCACGACCAACATGGGCAAGGGCAGCGTCAATGAATTCCATCCATTATCGTGCGGCGTGTTGGGCGCCCTCACCGGTCCCCGCTCGCTTGGCCGGCGCACGCGAGCCCTCCTGGAAGAGGCTGACGTCGTCTTGCTGGTCGGCACGCGCACTAATCAGAACGGAACCGACAGCTGGCGTTTGATTCCACCGGAGGCTGAGCTCATTCACGTCGACATCGATCCACAAGAAATCGGCCGCAACTATCAGGCGCTCCGATTGGCGGGCGATGCGGCAACAACGCTGGACGCCCTGAGCGAAGCATTACAAGACCTGGACCTCAGTCGTCGCCGCAATGGACGGCCAGAACTCGAAAGCCGGGTCGCCGCTGCCTGGCGGACCTTCGATGTCGAGCGCAATTCTCTGCTAGAGCCGAACGACCGTCTGATCCGCCCGGAGCGGATAATGAGGAGCCTGCAAGAACTACTGACGTTCGAGACTACGGTGGTCGCCGATGCGAGCTATTCATCGATGTGGGTTGTGGGCCAGTTGCGGGGCTTGCGTGCCGGAATGCGCTTTATTACGCCGCGTGGTCTGGCTGGGCTTGGCTGGGGGCTGCCCTTGGCAATCGGCGCCAAGCTGGCCCGGCCGCGGCATCCGGTCATTGCGATTGTGGGCGACGGGGGGTTTGCCCATAGCTGGGCAGAAATCGAAACGATGGTCAGAAGCCGGATAGCGGTGGTCTTGATCGTGCTCAACAATGGGGTTCTTGGCTACCAAAAGGATGCCGAGACCGCCAAGTTCGGCCGATCGACGACCGCCTGTCAGCTCGGCCCGGTTTCTCACGCAGAGATCGCCCGTGCCTGCGGCTGCGACGCAATCCGCATTGATGCGTTCGCCGGCTTTGCCCCGGCGCTGAAGGCCGCCCTTGAGTCGGAGCGCCCTTGGCTGATCGACGTCATCAGTTGTCCGGAGGCACACCCACCTCTTTCGCTGTATGACGGCACGCTCGACAAACGTGAGGTGAACGAGGCCCTGACTTGAGATCGGCTTTCATCGCATCCTAAGCGATCTCTCTTTTGCTGCCTTGGCGTGTTTTTCGCTGCCCGCGATCTTGACCCCGGAGCGTGCATTCGCCCCGAATGACCTAGCCGCGAATAGCTTAGGCGGCAAACTCGCCGCCGGTCATTTCGACGGTGGAACCAGTCACGAAGCCTGCCAATGGGGAGGCAAGAAAGGCCACCATTTCAGCTACCTCATCCGCCGTTCCGAAGCGGCCAACGGGGTTTCGGGAGGCCCTGTCATTTGACTGAGAATGCGGCCAGGAGCGATGCAATTGACCGTATTGCCGTGCGGCGCAAGATCCCTCGCTGCGGCGCGGGTCAAACCGACCAGCCCCCGCCTTGGATGCCGCACAATGTGGTCCCGCGATCAACGGCATGGCACGGCCCGCCACCGCTCCTATGTTGATAATGCGTCCATGGCGCCGGGCGATCATTGCGGGCGCGACGAGACTGGTAACAAATGAAGGGCCCGCTGAGGTTGATATCAATAACCTGCGCCCATTCCTCGAGCGAGATCTGCGCAAACCACGGCGCGACCGGATCCTTGCGCTTGGGAGAGATTGCTGCGTTGTTCACGAGGATCGCATCCCGTCTCAACGCTGCTGAAATGACCCGAGCCATCGTGTCGACCCCCAGCCGCAGCGTGCTGCGCAGCTCCCGTCTCCCGGTCGGGGCAACGACGTTGCTGCCGGCGCATCATCCATTACAGTAAACGGGTTCGGGCGCCCCATCTCCGTCGGCATCGAAACTCCGGCCGACATGAGCGAACGTGTCCCAGTGCGTCCAGTACTGCATTGCCAGTGTGACGACATCGTCGCTGATAATATCGGTCGCGCGCGGGTTTTCCTTCGCCAGCGGATAGTTGTAATTAAGAGCGCCTTCCTGGTCGCGCGGCACCGCCGCCAGCCGCGGCGGGTACCTCAGCCGGGGATGACCGTGCCGCCAGGAAGAGTTAGAGCAAGCTCAGGCAGAACGTCACTCCCTCTTGGACATAACCGGCCGCTCGCTTGCGGGTGTTGGGCGTGAGCAAATTTAACCGGCCCAATTCATCGTCCGGACCGAAGTCACCCCAATGGAGCCTTCTGGCCTTTGATTCCAAGCTATTCATGGTTGGCACCGGACTCGAAAAGGCTCGGGGTCTTTGGGAAACGCGTGGGTACAGTTGGTTTATCTGCACCGCAGGAGGGTACTGTTCCAACCACGATCTCGTCCACCAAAACCTGGCGCGCCTGTTCCAGGTCATGGCGGCCGATCGCTGTAACGAGCGTGTCTAGAAGATGTGAAATGCGGCGTCGCTGCTCGATAGCGGCCACCATGTAGGTGAATGTCGGTCCGAGGCGGCACCAGATTCGTTCTACGAGCATCGTCAGAATGCTTGAGCAAGCAACTCCGAGAATCGCGCGTCGGAGTGGCCACACCGCAGCGGCAAACCGCCCAGCATCATCGCGTTCAGCGACCCTGCCTAGATCTGCATGGAGAACTTTGAATTCACGCCAGTCTGATGCGCGGTAGTGCGGCGCGGCTCTTGCGAAAGCAAGTCCCTCAATGGCCAAACGAAGCTGCAGGAGTTCATGAAGCTCGGAACCGTTCAGGATCGGGGCGATAACGCCGGATTGACGGCTTTGACGCAGTGCATCGGCCGCGGCAAGCCGCGATAAAGCATCACGGACCGGCGTAACGCTCGTTCCAAGCTGACGCGCAAGCGCCCCCACAGTGATACATTCTCCGGGGGCGATCTGACCGACAATAAGACCGTGTCTTAGTTGCGCGTATGTGCGCTCGGCAAGTGTTTCCGCTTCTGTGGAGATGCGCGCCGAACCTGCTCTGCGCCGGAGCGCGTGCGTGCCTTCCGAGGCGAGCGACAAGTCGAACATTGGCCGGTCCTCACCATTCCTTTTTGACACCGGTCGGCACCGACGTTGCACCCTGTAGCCCATGAAGGTCCCCCACAGCGGATCGGCTGAACTCACTGCTCACAGAACGATTGCTCGTTCCTCAGGCGAGCGCGCGCGGTACGCCGGTTGCATCAGGTACACTCTCCAGGATATGGTCACAAAGACGTTCGATGTCGCATATCTCGTGATCGGCGGTGAGACATACTCGAATGCCCGCTTTCCCTTGAGCGACCGTGGGAAAGAACGTGACGGAAGTATAAAGGCCGGCGTCGAAAAACTCCCTCGCGATAGCAATGGCCGAAGTTTCCGAACCAACGCAGATCATTCTGATAGGAAGTAAGTTTCCCCGTTCGACGGATGCGATGCGCCGATCGAACAACTCGATCAGCTGCCCCAGTCGCCGCTGCCGTTGGCCAAGTTCTGCCGAGCGATGAATCCTGCACGAACCAAGAGCCGCGCCGACTGCTGCCAGATTGGCTGCGGCCGAGAAAGCATGAGGGATCGCATAGCGTCGGAACAGCGCCTCTTGCTCGGCCGTTCCGAGCATCAGCATGCCGCCCGAGGCTCCGAAGCCCTTGCCCAGCGAGGCCGCTATGATCGTACGGTCGCCGAGTTCCTTTGGGAACTGGGAACGCACAAACCCTTCGCCTTGCTCGCCGAACAGCGATATTCCGTGAGCATCGTCGATGTAAAGAAAAAGGCCGTAGTGCTCCTGCAGCCGGCGCAATTCCTGGACCGGCGCATGGCCTCCCATCGAGTAGACACCGTCGCACACATAGGCCACAACAGGCTCGTCGCGACACAATTGTTCTAGAGCATCGATATCGTTATGCGCGATCGTCTCGACCCGGGTTTCATCGGCCACGACGGGTTTGTGGTAAGCAAGAGAGATGTGCGCCAGCCGGTCAAAGACCACAACAGGCTTGGTTCCACCCGTCAGCTGTCCCGAAGCAAGGATCGGCATTGCTCCAAGATTGGCGAGCATGACGGAGGAAAACGCGAGCACGCGGGCACCGAACATCTCGGTCAAGGAGTCTTCAAGCTCCGCTAGCAGATCGAAGTTGAGACGGGTTCGTGCGCACGACCAATGCACCGACCGGTGTGCCTCGATCGCTTCGATCGCCCCGGCGATGATGACCGGATGATTGTCGAGCCCCAGATAGGAGCATCTCACGAAATCGATTGCGCGAGCCCGATCTTCAAGCGGGCCCATGCCGACTGCAAAGGCGCGTCCCACTGTAGCACGGGCACGGACCGCCATGAGCCCGGCTGCATGGGCTGCGTCGAAATGGGCCCTGCTCTCGTTTATCATGTAGGCGGTGTTCCGAAAATGCTCCCTGGGACGGCCACCGTCAGATAAGGTGATTGCCTGTTGCACGATTCCCCTCCTCATCTGCTGCCAAGACGGCCCGGGCTGGCGCGGGCCATCGTTCGAACCGGAAGACTCTTTGGACGCTTGTGGGCTGCCGATGACGAACGCCCTGGAGAAGATGGACTAAACCACTCGCCGCATCGACTGTGCAGCTACCAAACCAGATAGGTCAGCTGGTAGCGCTCAGGCAGAGACCGCGATGTTGTTCGGCAGAATTGTAAGTGAAGGAGACGGCCACGCCCGGCTGTTGGAGAGACCCTGGAGCCGGCGGCTCAAGATACTAAACGACGATCCAAGCACCCGGGGTGCAAGGCAATGCTACCTTTATGAGTGACCACATATGAAAGCGGGCTATTGAATCGCTCGGTGGCCGCTCAGAGCCAAGGCCGGCCCTGAGGCGGATGTGGCGTCACTTCCACCCGAATCGTGCAGCAGCCAGGAAAGCGCTTCATTTTCGTCAAGTCGCTTGTTCCGCTGTTACACACCCACGGCCAGAGTCTTGCTTCAGTAACAATGCTGCCATCGCCCTGCTTCTCTCAAATTATCAGCGAGATCCAAATTGGCTTCTAGGAGCAGCTCGCGCGGACGTTCGCGGCGTCTTAAAGCGTCACATTCCATTTTACATTGGCATCGGTGAACCTGGCCGCCCCGGAAGTTCGATCAGGTTGAGACGAATCGCCTTCACAACCGCCACCGTGCGGCTCGTTGTACCAAGCTTTCTCATCGCATTCTTGATATGAAAGTTGACCGTGTTCTCGCTGATGCTCAGTATCATCCCGATATCCCACGACGATTTGCCCTCTGCGGTCCACCGTAGACAATCCCTTTCCCGCACCGATAAATCAACTTTTGCCAGGCCGTCCTCTTCGGGCCGCGCAATCTCCGTAAACGCGATGTGAAACTGCGAAGCCAGCGCGTTGAGATGACCCATTCGATGGAGGGGCTGGGCATCGTCAAATCGGGATGCAAACGACACGACGGAAACTCGACCTAGCGGCCCGAATAGTGGTACACTGACGCCGTGCTTGAGACCCGCCTCCCCGCTCTCCTTTAGCACCAACTGCTCGCCCGGCTGCAGTTGACATTGATCGGCGAGTTGATCCCACATGAAGGGACGTAGAAACGTAGGCGCCCTCCGGACCACCGGATCTATCTCGTAGTATTTTCGTTCAAAATAGCGTTGGCACCAGCTAGCCGGAAAATTTACGGCGATTGCGGGCGGCTGATACTCCGGCAGACGAACCGGTTCGGCGTAGGTAAGCGCTCCATAAGCAATGTCGGTAAATCCCTCCTGGCTCGCACAACTGACCAAGAGGTCGAACAGCGCTTTGAGCGATCTGGTTCGATTTGCACATTCGATGAAGCTGAAGAGATCCATATGGGCGCCTCAATACGCCGGCCGGGGGCGGCACGGCGTGGTGTCCCTACTAGCTGGACCTGAAAGCCCGATTCCAGTTCGCTACCTGCGGTCTTAGGCTATCCGGCCCAACATCGCGTTCAGAAAACGGGCGCAGATTGACAGAACCTGCCATGGAAGCTTCGTTGTGACACTTTCGTGCACATGTTGCAAGACGACGGCAATACTCCTTAAGCTTGAATCACTCGCCGACGACTGATGGTAAATGGACCTTTGCCTGCGAAGCTCTGTTAGTTCAGAGCTCCCCCTCGAACCTACCTCGCCACTAGCGTTTCCCGACCAATGCTAGCGGACACGAATGAATGCGGAAGGCGACATCTCTGCAGAAATTAGCGACCACCGACCAATCAGCGTCAGAGCCATCGAAGCGAGGCAGCTTCTCCTGAGCTTCGACAATATCGGCCGTCATCCCTCGTTGTCACCCGCGAGCGGTCGCCGTTGCCGACGAAGCGCTCAACTGAACACGGGGCACTTCAGGAAGAAGTGCCCCCATCAAGTCATTACGTCACCGTCGCGGATGTGGATTTTGAATTGCGAGATCGCAGGAACTTGGCCAGAACTCCGACAGTGAGATTTGTCGCGTCACCACCTTCGGTCACGTTGCGCGGAGGTCTATTCTGCCTCCCACACACTGATAGCGACAAGTCGCGGTTGATTACCGCGTCGGCTGTCGAATAGATTTTAACCGCTCGCTTTATCGGCCGATAAGATTCGATCGACGGATCAGAAGTCTAGCATTGTCGCGCCCCCTACTTAAGCTGGTAGTCCCTAGCTTTCCCTTCATCGGATATCCCTGGCTGGTGATGTATTTTTCGATGCCGGGTCTGTTTTCATGGTTACCATATCAATCACCTGGGCGAACGCCCATCAGCATGGCAGGGCTTGGATTTCCCACCATCGGCTGCGCTACAGGATGTTCGTGGAGCGGCAGAAATGGACTGTGCCGAGCTACAAACAGATCGAATATGACGAATTCGATACGCCCGCCGCAACTTACATACTGACGGTTGACGAGCACAACCGAACGCTCGGCACTATGCGGCTGATACCGACAACGCGGCCCTACATGGTCGAGTCGCTATGGCCGAGTCTGGTCGAGGCCGAGTTGCCGCATTGCGACTCGGTCTGGGAGGCGTCCCGCTTCTGTTGCGATCGTGATCTCGACGCCTTTAGTCGGCGCCAGGTCGTGGCACAGTTGATACTAGGATGCCTTGAATTCGGAATAGCAAATGGCATATCAAAGTATCTTGGCGTGATGCCGATCCAGATATTCAAGAATGTTATCGCTGCAAACCAGTGCCCTGTAGACCGTGCCGGGCCGACACTTCGCGAGAGCGGACACACCATTGCTGCTGCCTATATCGATGTATCTCCCATGATATTGGAAGCCGTGCGGCGGCACACCGGAATTCGATGTTCGGTTCTCGAGCCCGAAATGACGGTCGTAAGTTGACGAGCGAAGGGTTCGCAGCAGATTACGCCTAGCGGTAAAGGCTGCGTCTCGTGATTCTCAACTCTTCATTCAAGCAGAACTAAGGTAGGAACGGTCCGGAATCTCCGGAAGGTGACAATTCACCACAAATTGACGCGATCTGCGTCAGTCACGCACGGCTCCGCCTTCGCCGAACAAGTCCGCAAACACCTTCTAAATCTTCGAAACTTCGCTCACCATAACCTGAGCGAATTCGTTTTCGTTCGCCCTCTTAGAAAACTTTCCTTGCCGAAGGAGCCAAACAGTTTTGTTGAGCGTACGTTTCGGCATATCGATCAT
>WUUC01189868.1_pt1 | contig 17257 bp, 17 predicted proteins | sample 6278441 | NCBI WGS metagenome assembly WUUC01 (sample SAMN13675441, study PRJNA597444) | soil metagenome | isolation source: soil | place: USA: Washington | collected 2017-10 | reverse complement strand
CTGACACTGCGGGCTGTCGGGATTGACACCGCGGTGGAGGTGAACGAAAGCAAACATGCGCCGCGGGCGTTGAAGTCGGGTTGACAAAAGAAGGCCGCGGCTGTGGGGCCGCGGCCTTCCTCGTGCGGGTGGGTTATGGGGTGGGATGTGTGGAGGTTGGAAGTCCGGCGGGCGTCATGGGAGCGGCGAGGGGGCGAGTGAGGCGCACCCGGTTCGCCCCGGCCCGACGCGCTGGTGGGCCGCGAGATTAACTCGTCTAGCTGGGGACGGCCTCCACTATCGTCACGTTGAACCAGTCGTTAAAATCCGTGACCGTAGAGTTGTTGGCCGTAAGGGTGATCGTGTGCTGCCCGTTCTGGCCGCTTGCCGCGACGAAAAAGCAGACGGGGATCATCGCCGAGTGGGAGTTGTTCAGATTGGTCGTCACTTCACAGCTACCCAGCGGCGTTGACGAGCCGTCAAGCGTCACGGTCATGCTCACAGCGCCACCCGACGCGCTTTGCACCCTCCCCGAGCCTGAGACAAAGATAATCAAAGCACCGCCGCTGCTGGTAAAGTAGCCTGTCAACGGCAGCGGGCCGGGTTGGTTGATATACAGGTTGGTGATGTTCACCTCACTCAAACTGATGAGGTTCCCGGCCACGGCCAAAGCTGCTCCTTCCTTCGTCACTCTGCTGCTCATCGTTTCTCTCCTTACTTGTTAATGGAGGCTGTCGCGGCTCTGATGCCACGTCGGGGTGAGACGTGCCACTCTCGCATCCAGCCTCCGAGCTGTTGTCGGCGGATGATCGCACCCGGCATCCGGCATCACTCCCGAATGCCAACGGCGTGCCGCCGCCTCGCACCCGCCGCATCAATTGAAGCGGGCGGCTTTTTCAAGCTTGAGACCGGCAGAGAGAGCAGCAGAAGTATGAACTGCGGGGCGCGAAGCGGAGATGTCATAACTGACACCGTGGCTGTCGGGATTGACACCCCGGCGGGGAAGAGTCGGGGCGGAGGTTCAGTTCGACTTGTTGTCCAACGTGGTTCTCAAGTTGAGCGTGCGGATGAGGCGGTGGAGGTTGGCGGGGTGGATGCCGAGGAGGCGGGCCGCTTCGGTGTAGTTGCCGTTCGCCTGCTCGATGGCCTTGAGGATGAAGCCGCGCTTCATCTCGTTGACGGCCTCGTGGTAATTAAGTGAAGCCTGCTGAGAATGACTGGTTTCCAGTAGAGACTCGGGCAGGTCGTCAGGCATGATTACCTCCGTGTTGCCGAGGACGACCGCGCGCTCGATGGCGTTCTCCAACTCGCGGACGTTGCCCGGCCAGTCGTAAGCCGCCAGAGAGGCGCGGGCTTCGGGCGAGATGCCGCTGACCATCCTCTTACATTTTTTGCTGTACTTGGCGGCGAAGAAATAGGCGAGCAGCGGGATGTCTTCGCGGCGTTCCCGGAGCGGGGGGAGCGTGAGCGAGATGACATTGAGACGGTAGTAAAGGTCTTGCCGGAAAGTTCCTTGCCTGACCGCCTCTTCTAAATTCCTGTTGGTAGCGGCGATGATGCGCACGTCCACGCTGACCGTGCGCGTGCCGCCGAGCCGCTCGAACTTGCGCTCCTGCAAGACGCGCAAAAGCTTCGCCTGCGTGGCGGGGGCGAGTTCGCCCACCTCGTCCAGAAAGAGCGTCCCGCCGTCCGCGATTTCGAGCTTGCCGCGTTTCTGCGCGATGGCCCCCGTGAAAGCCCCCTTCTCATGTCCGAATAGTTCACTCTCCAGCAGCGCCTCCGACAGCACGGCACAGTTGATGGCGACGAACGGCCCCGCAGAACGCCCACTGTTCGCGTGGACGGCGTGGGCGGCCAGCTCCTTCCCCGTCCCGCTCTCGCCGCGGATGAGGACGTTGGAGTCGGTCGGCGCGACCCTTTCGAGGAGCCGGTAGACCTCGCGCATCCGCGCGCTCTCGCCGATCATGTTGTGCTCAAGATTTATCTCTCGGTGCAGGCGGCGATTCTCGCCCTCAAGCCACTCCACATGCCGGACGTTTTCCAGCGCGACCGAGGCAATGCCGCCGACCGCCGCCAGCAGTTGTAAATCACCCTCTTCGAAAAAGGTCGCCGGGTCGCTCGTGTCGAGATAGATCAGCCCGGCGACGCGCTCGCCAGTGGCTAGCGGCACGCAGAGCAGTGAGCGCGCCTGAGCGGCGAGCAGGCTCTCGGCCCCGCTGAATGCGCGATCCTCGCGCACGTCGCGGCACAACAGCGACACGCCTTCGCCGAGCACCTGTTCGGCCACCGTCCGGCTGATGCGAACCGTCTCGGCGGACTCCGACCTCTTATCCGTGCCGAAGGCCGCCGGTGACTCTTCCGAGTTGTCGCCGACGAGGAGGATGGCGGCGCGCTCGGCGGGAATGACCTCTAACAACGTGTCGAGCAGTTGACGTGCGAGCGATTCCACCGAGCGAAGCTCGCTCAACGCGGCGCTGATTTTCAGCAGCGCGTTTAAGTCGCGCGCCTGCCGCGTGCCCGGCGGCGTGATGACACCGCCGGGTTTTAAGTAAAGCGCGTCTTTCCTCTCAAGGCGGATCGTGGAGGCGGCGGCGGGCACGTCCTCGCTCAACTCGACGGGGCCTCGGGGAGTCCCGCCCTCAGACTCGTCAAGAAGAAATAGAAACAGGACGCGTCCGAGCGCGATCTGGTCTCCGTGAGCGAGCACCTGCTCGCCGACAGGCACGCCGTTGACGAACGTCCCGTTGAAGCTCTCAAGGTCGATAATCTTGAAGACCCCGGCCTCACTCCTGAAGAGGCAGTGGCGGCGCGAGATCGAGTGGTCGCCGACGCAAATCAGATTGGACGCCTCGCGTCCGACGGTGACTTCGTTCCGGTCGAGCGCGAAAGTCGTTCCCTCAAGCGGGCCGGTGATGGCGATGAGTCTCGGCTTCATGGACACAAAAGTCAGGGCGCGTCGGTCGGAGGCTTCGAGGGCGGTAGCATACGGCAGACGCCGGCGCGTCAGCAACGGTTTGTGATGGGCTTCGGGGTGTCGATTTTGACAGCCGGTGTGTCGGTTGCGACACACACGCTTTGCGCCGGACCGCGGGCGCGCGTTGATTTCTGCACCGCAAAGCGATGGCACGGCGATGGCAATCCGGTCAGGCGTGGCCGGCGATGAGCTTTCTCAAACGCCCGCCCGGAAAGGAGTAGCGATGAGAGTCACAACCTGGAACATGCAGGGCGGGACCAACTCGATGAACAGCAAATGGAGCGAAGGTGTAGCCTACCTTCTGACCAACGGGGTGTATAAGGCCGACGTGGTCTGTCTTCAGGAGGCAGGCTCTCCGCCGCCGGGGGCCAACGTTCAAGCCCGAAGGCGTGTTAGCAAAGAACATTATTTCTTCAGCAAAGAACATTATTTCTCTGGCAAAGAACATTATTTTCCATCAACAATTCCTGTAGCAGCTAAATAAAGTTGCGTACTGGATTGGCTGTAAGTCGTTGGTTTTAGGTTTAAGATTTCGCAGAGTGTTGAAATAAAGTTGCGTACTATCGCCTGATTTCAACCCTCACAAATATGAGGAAAATAGTACCCCTGACAAATTAAGTTGCGTACTGCGTTTAACACCTCCGCGCATGAGATTGTAAAGGCATATAAGAGATTGTTCGTCAAGTTTTACGCAAGGACACTCTCCGCTTTGGAGCCTCCGCCGGGTTGCCACGCGCTTTGATTTCCACGATGCGAATTATCTCGGCTTAGTTCACCTGGGTTGCATCAGGATTTTGCTCAGATGATATTTATGAGACGGTTTCTAATCACTTTCCATAACCCCGCTAACGAAGTGATGCTGTTTGATTTAGTCTCACATAACTCAAGCCGCTAGCTGATACTTTCCGTTTGTTATTTATTGGGGTTGAGAGTTCACGAATGCTTTTCCACGAACTTTCGTAACCAACTTCCAAACTATGGAGCCAATAGTTCGCTTGAGTCCCAACCTAACCATTATGGCTGCTCCAATCGGATGGGTAACCATAACAATTACGAATAGAGCGATGAGCATGCTCAATGATGGTTTCCAATAGAAACTCGCCAGCACGAGAACCCCCAGCAAGCTATCGATCTGATCTATAACCCAGAAGAAGGCTTTAAGAAAATTACTTTCACCTTCAGCGCCAGGTGCGATGTTCAACCGGCGCTTCAAAAAACTATTCGGAAGCTCTCCTACGACGCATCCGACCCCGAGCAGTGCCCCCAACCTATGGAGGGGATTAGAGCAATGTTGACAACGGTAAGCTTCGCCACTATTGGAAAATGGCGAGCAGCTATTCCTTCTAGGATAAAAAAGGCCGTGGTGCTAATTATCACGGTGACGGCACCTCGAAGCGTTTTGTTTTTGCCAAATACTGGTTGTCCCCTAATCGTTGCGCCACCGTCGAGTGGAATGCCTTCGAGCGATTTCAGTAATCCAAATTTGATGACAGCGATATGTATTAGGCCGGCGAGAATGAATGGCAACGCGAAAAAACACGCTTGTAAAATGAGGATGAACATAATACGAAAAGTCTTAGCTAGGAAGGCAAAGGTATGATGCGCAGAGGACGTATTAATATCAACCCACGCGGCACACTCCAAGACGATCGAGACACCACATTGGCCTCAGATCAAGGCAGCTATGGCCAGCTTAATGCGTCAGAAAATGATAACGTGGAGTCGTTGAGCTGACCCGTCTGGATGACAAACTTTAAGCTCTGTCTTAGCACACGCATGATGGTTGCCAGAGCGCTTTAGACCGTTCGCTCCTGCAGATCGCTTCGGGATTCCTCTAACAGTTTATTTGATCTTCAGCATTTGACATCCACTATCTAAAAACGCACGGCAACAAACAGTCGTCTTGCTGCTCGACCTAATGGCACTAAATTCTAACATTGTTAGGAGATTTACTTAACGTGTAAGCCTTGTCAGGAGTGCGTTATAGCACGAATACTGAGACGGATATACGCGTCCAATGTTTGCAGTAGTGTTAGTAAGTCAGGTGTGCCATGAGATTTGAGTAACCAAGGGATTAGCAAAATAGCGGTATCAAGAGATTTGATTAACAGGGCCACAATCTCAAAAAGGTAGGAGTTTGCCCTATAAAGCTTTTTGCTTGCTGCATCGGTTTCTCCCAAGATAAATTACGCCTCAAATGTTCTTTGAATCTCTATGGATTAGGGGTGAGAAAAGGCTAATGTTGTATTAATCTTTGTTTGTTTAGCATTGAGCCTAATACTAATTTGGGCATAAATATAGTTGACTCACCTACAAGGCAATTATTTTGTGGAATTATAAATTGTCATCAGGCAGCGTGTGCAAAATTCGTCAGGCAGCAGCGCGGTCAGATTAAATTATGTGGGTGCTGATTTTTCCTCGCCTCAGATTCGCAACTACATTAGAATCCGAGACCATCCGAGCAACCGCAAGGAGCTTGCAATGCCCTCAAAAAGTCTCACCAAATCTGCAATGGCCATGCTTGGGTGTGCGGGGGCAGCCGTCGCCGCGCCGTTCATAGCGCCGTATCTGGCAACCATTTCGCTTCCTTTCTTTGGAGCAGTGTTGGCGGGCGTCATCAACACTGAAGAGTTTAAGAAAAAATTAGGTGATGCCATCAGCAACACGGTTGCTGGATTCATGACCGAAATCGGCGGGCACTTTGCGACAGATAAAATTCCCCGTGCGTTGTCGCCAGGACACAACTTTCATCTCGAAAAGATGCTGGCAACGGCCTACCTCAACTCGCTCAAAGCAATCGAGAAAGAGTTTAAGGCCGGCGAAGATGAGGTGCTGAAGGGGCAGTCCGCGCAAATTCTCCGGTTCCTCAAAGCCAGAATTGAAAGAGGCTTGAAAGAGAAGGAGTTTTCTGCGCTCTTCCCCTTGCAGACAGCACACCAGTCCACCAACACGGCTTTCGCCAACCGTTTTTCAGCGGAGAACGTGACGCTGCTCATCGCGGATGAAGAGAAATGGCGCGCGCAGCTAGGCGAGGAAGTCGAGACGGCCCTGCGCCGCTGGCTCAACGAAGAGCGCGAGGAGGAAGACCAAGCAGCGCGATTCACTCAACTTTCGCTGACAAGGGACACCCGGCTGCCTGAGCCGCTGCGCTCCCATCTGCGCGCGGAGATGCCGCACAGGGTCGCGCATCAGATCAGCGAACTGGTCAAACACGATGATTTTAAAGAGTCTTGGATTGCATTTCAACGGGCGCACCTGCAAGGGATCGGGCGCGTCGTCGAGAGAATCGAAACCTCGCAGGCGGACGTTAGAGAGAGCGTTGACGCGCTGGCGCAGCTGATCGAAGGCTTCGCCAGCCGTGATGAGTTTGTCGCGGCGCTTGCTGAAATGCAACAAGAGTATTTGAGCCAAATCTCTTTGTCGCGCGACAAGTTGACTCAACTGCTCGAACGGCAAAGCGAAGAGTTGCGCGACATTGAGCAACGACTCAGTGCGAAGATTGACCAGAGCACCGAGCGGCTTTCTACCGAGAGCAAAGAAAACACCGCACAAGTTTCTGAAAAAATCGAAGGGCTTGGCGTGAAGGTTGATGAGAGTGCAGACAAAGTCATCAGCAGGCTCGACAAAACGAAAGATGAGCTAAAAGAGATTCTGGAAGGCGCGAGCAGGTCGGCCCGCAACAGGTTGAAGCAACTGCCCGCGCCGCCACGCGATTTCACCGGGCGCGAGGTGGAGCTTGAGGAGTTGCGCGAGGCTCTGCGGCACGGCGGCGTGACGATTTCGGGAGTGCAGGGCATGGGCGGCGTAGGCAAGACCGCGCTGGCTTTGGTGCTAGCGGCTGAATTCAAATACCAGTATCCGGACGCGCAAATCTATCTCGACCTGAAAGGCGTGAGCGAACAGCCGCTCTCGCCCGCCGAAGTGATGTGGCACGTCGTCAGTTCTTTTCATCCCGACATGAAGCGACCCGACGATGGCGACCTGCCCGCGTGGTATCGCGATTTGCTCAACAGCCATCGCGCCTTGCTGTTTTATGATAATGCCAAAGACGGCCCGCAAATCGAGCTACTTTTGCCGCCCGAACATTGTTTGCTTCTGGTCACATCACGGAGGCATTTCAAAGTGTCGGGAATGTTCGACAAGAACCTGGAAGAGATGACCGGGGCGGACGCCGAAGCATTGCTGCTCGAAATTACGCCGCGCATCGCCACGGATGCGGCAGCGATTGCGAAACAATGCGGCTACCTGCCTCTGGCGTTGCGGCTGGCTGCAAGCGCCTTGCACAAGAGCCATGCGCTCAGTCCTTCAGACCTTCTGAGAAGGTTGCGAGACAAGCGAAAGCGCGTCGAATTGGTTGAAGCGTCGTTCAGCTTGAGCTACGAATTGCTGAGCGAAGAACTTCAACGACGCTGGTGCATGCTAGCAATCTTCTCGACCGATTTCGACGCGCCCGCAGCAGCCACCGTGTGGCAGACGGACGTTGACGCCGCAAAAGACTCGCTGGCGGAGTTTGAAGAATACAGTCTGCTCAATTGGGAAGAAGCTACTCGGCGTTATACCCTGCACGACCTCGCGCGCGATTTCGCGGACACACGCCTTAGCGCAACCCAACGAGAACAGGCAGGCTCGCTTCACGCAGCGCATTACTTACAAATACTCTCGACGGCTGGTGATCTTTTCTTAAAAGGCGGCGAAGCGATTGCCGAAGGGCTTTCGCTTTTCGACAACGAGCGCGTCCATATTGAAGCCGGACAGGAATGGGTAGCCGCCCGATTTGCCGGTGAAGAACAAGCTGCGCGATTGTGCAACGAGTATCCGAATGCTGGCGCTTATGTTCTCTACTTGCGCCAATATCCGCGCGATTTCATTCGCTGGCGGGAAGCCGCGCTTCACGCCGCCAGAAAATTGCGCGATCGACTAACAGAAGGTGTTCATCTCGGCAACCTGGGCTCAGCTTACAAAGACTTGGGTGACGCCCACACCGCGATTGGTTACTACCAACAGGCCCTCGGCGTCGCCCGAGACATGGGCGACAGGCGCGGCGAAGAAGCTTGGCTCGGTAACTTGGGCTTGGCTTACGTAGACTTAGGTGAGGTTCACACCGCGATTGACTATTATCAACAATCCTTGGCCATCGCCCGAGAGATCGGCGACAGGCGCGGCGAAGCCAATGGTCTTGGCGGCTTAGGCGGCGCCTACAGTATCTTGGGCGAAGCCCGCACGGCGATTGACTGCCAGCAAAAAGCCCTCGCTATTTCGCGCGAGATCGGCGACAGGCAGGGTGAAAGCGCTGACCTCGGCAGCTTGGGCTGGGCTTACGCCGCCTTGGGCGAAGCCCGCACGGCGATTGGCTACTTCGAGCAGTCCCTCGCCATCTCACGCGAGATCGGCGACAAACGCGTCGAAAGCAATAGTCTCGGCAACCTAGCCGAGGCTTACTACAGCTTAGGAGAGACAGAAAAGGCAATAGAATGTATGGAAGCGGCGCTGAAGATTTTTGAAGAGATCGAATCGCCGCTTACCGACACCGTGCGGCGTTGGCTGGATAAGTTGCGCGGCAAGAGTGAGTGATGCGCGCCGACGGGTTCGCCCCTCATATCGAGAACATTCTTTACATTTCAGGCAGGAGCGACATGATAGGTGAGTCAACTATATTTATGCCCTAATTTACCTTGCACTCACATATAGGCTTGCATGAGATGTATGGACAACGTGTGCCACCGGTGAGAACGGAGACGATTAAGATATCTGAGCGTAAGTTAGGTTGTGCGTATGCCGACCGAAAAAGCGGCGAGGTTTTCGCATCCGTTACCAGTCTGACCTTTGATGCGCTGGAGCCGGCTTAAGTATTGGCAAATCACAGTTCTGTTGGGTCAGGAGAGCGCGGCGCGACTCGTTGGGTTTCACGCACGCGGATCACAAAATCCTGACTTTGATGAAGTACTCTACAAGATGATCGAACCCGGAAAGCTCTGTTCGTGCGGGCATCACGTTGAGATCAGACCCATCAGGAACATGTTTGTGCTGAACGACCTGATGGCCCTCCCCTATGGTAGAAAGCGAATTCGATCGATAAATTACAACGACCGGCAACTGATCAGATGTCATATTCTTTGGCTATCTTTGATTTTGACGGTACCCTAGCGAATTCGTTTGCTCAGTTTATTCGAGCCCTCAACGATGCTGCCGAGAAATACACATTTCGGAGCATTGGTGAACAGGAGATCGAAGTGCTGCGTCAACAGGACGCCGCAACAGCGCTGAGATATCTCGGGGTAGGGCAACATAAGTTACCTTTCATCTCACGATACGTACGCAGTCGAATGACGAAAGATATCACCCAAATCTCCTTGTTTGAGGGAACGGATCGGTTACTAGAACAGTTAAGTGCTCGTGGCATAACGATCGCAATTATATCGGCCAGCCGATCCGCGGATGTCCGTCGCATCCTAGGACCAAGTAACCAAAAATTAGTTCAACATTTTGCTTGTGGCGCAGCTTTCCTAAGTAAGCGATTGAAGCTGCGCCAACTAGTTCGTCGCAGCAACATCGCATCACTTGAATGCATTTTGATTGGGGATCAAATTACTGATCTTCTTGCCGCTCGCGCTGAGAACATATCCTTCGGTGCAGTAAGTTGGGGGTTTAATAGTGTCGAGACATTGAAAAAGAATTCTCCAGATTTTCAATTTGAATCTATGGACGAAGTTTTGCAGAAAGTACCTTGGCGCAATCCGTCAAGGTAATAAGCTGTTGCCCGGAAAATCTGTATGAAGAGGTTGGAATACTGCATAGCTATGACTAATTCTTCAAATGTGCAGCATCAATGTAACCAACCTCAGAATCGGCCATAGTATGGAATACACGAGTACTCAAGACGATTGTTCTTAGAGGAAGTAATACCGATGTGGAATTTGGGCGAGTAAATTGACGTTAGTGAGTTAGCACTGAATTCACGACTCGTAACTGCTGTCAAACGTGGACGCCAAACCCAACCCCTCTGTTGTTATTATTCATGGTGCCGTTCTCCGTGCGTCCACTCGCCGTTGGATGAACCTCCTCAAAGAGCATTTACTGCGCTGCGGGATTCCGGATGTCCGTTTATTTTTCTGGAGCGGAAGAGCAAATTTAAGTGCTATTGATGAGGCTGGTGCCAATCTCTCGAAGGAACTTCTGAGTTGGTTTCCTACTGAAAATACGAAGTCCGGACAGTCACTAAGAGTATTCGCTAAAAGCTCAGGCGGCCTCGTATTTAGGTCAGCATTGCGACACTTGGCTGACCGTTCTATTCAACTGCCTAGCGACGTATTGTTACAGGTCGCGGTTCCGAATCCTGCAGTAACTGAAAGCACGATTTGCTTAGTGAAAAAGGTCGAGAATTTATACTCTAAGAGCGATTGGTTTCTTCGATTACTTCTTACGGTGGGGCCGTACAAAGGCTATAAGCAAACACTGGCAGAAGTTAATCAACCTAGCGGTTGTAACTATGTTCATAATGTAGAAGTCCCCACAGTAGGACACAATGGACTTAATTGGAATACTAAAATTAGATCCGGAAGGTGGGCTGGAAAAAACCTATATGAAATCTACTACGAAATCCTCTCGGGATAAAAGCGCGGCCACTACGAAATCCTCTCAGACTGAAAGCGTGACCACGCAACCAAACGCAAGAATTGACGTGCTACTTGCCGAGTACGAAAGTGTCGGCCAAAATTGGCGCTTCTTCATCGGATTGCGCGCTTCGACGTTTAGTGCATTTATTACGATCAATTCCACACTAGCAGCCGTGACAGGGTGGATTTTAAGTAGCAATATCGAGATTAACAAAGCAAGAATAATTTCAGTAATAGCGTTGGTGTCCATAATTTCCACGATTGCTGTTGCTTTGACCGAGTATCGACTCGAGCAACTTTTTCATGTATGCATGTTGAGAGCTCTCGAGTTGGAGGAATTACTTTCTCTTGGGGGAGGTCAATACCAGCAAATTAGGCAACAGGAAGTTAGCAATAAGAGCCGATCAAGAACAATTACTTACACTAAGATTATGATGTTAATCTTATTACTAACCTTGTTAATGTGGACGACCATACTACTGTTTAGCGAAAGCGTAGTAAAAGGAACTATGCAAGTCGAACAGAAACCGGCCGCATCGCCTGTGCAAAAATAAGTGTTCAAAATCATCCATGGATTGTGTGCCGATACAACGCGCCCGCCGATAATATCGATACGATTACAATCACACTACGGCGTTTTATAAGTCACCAATCCGTGTAACACAATATTGATTATGCTGGCATCTCTCTTACAAATCGCTGACATGCGTTTCCTTCCTTAGATCAGAAAGTACAGGCCGACAACGAACAGCATTTTCATTATTAAGGTGGCCCGCCTGTAGTTTGCGACCTTGAACCAGTAAAACGCGGCAAGCGCGAGCATCAGCGCCATACCTAGTAAAGCAGCGACGTCTTGTGGTTGGCGTAACTGGATGACTAATAAGAGCAAGCCAGCAGCCTCAAGGCAAAAGCCGACAAACCCGAGCACTCTCGGATTGAATCTATGCATGAAGTTAACGGCGTCACCCGCTCGGTCCCGTATGTCTAAGCATATTTCTCTTCCCACGGTGATAAGGAACAAGGAACTGGCGACGATATAAAGTCTTGTCTCATTGGGGTACCAAGCAGTAACGATGAGGACTAAGACCAAGCCTGCGGTTGCCACATGAGGTGGTTTGAAGCTCGGGAAGCATTTAACTGTATAGCCATAACTAATCGATATGATGATAAAGGTGTAATACCAAAACGCAATACTTGGTGGGACGTAATATTTGGTTGTAAGGATGGATAAAAACAAACTCGTGAAAAACATGATTCCAGCGACTGTGGGTGTTAGGTGTCCAGCTGGTAGAGGTCGCCATGGATGATTCACTCGGTCTATTTCTACGTCATCCAAGTCATTAGCGATAAACGTACACACGCAGGCAAACAGCAACGGAATCGCTCTACCAAAGCTCATCCACAGATCATGGGTTCTCACTAATGATGGAAGAAAGACCGCAACAAAGCCAAGCAACGAGGTTCCTAGCCGGGTGAGTCGCAACATGGCGCGGAGCATTAGCACAACGATTCAGATATTTTAACTTGACGGTCTCCCCAAAAAATAGAACAACTCGAGCGAGGAAATCGGCTTGCCTTCAGCCTGCTCTGACCTGCTGCCAAGCCGTGGTGAACTCCTGCGGCGGTACGCAGCGCAAAGAGGTGTGTCCGCCGCTCATTGTAACCCACTCGCCAACTCTCGATCTCTTGACGCGCCTCGGGCAGGGGCTCGAATCATTGCTGGTTCAAGACCTTCAGCATGAAGCCTCCCGTTGAAGTTCTCGATATACGGGTTATCCGTGAGTTTGCCGGGAGGGCCGAACTCCAGCTTCACATTGTTGACCCGCGCCCAAGCGTGATCATGTTCCATCTTCGCCAAAAATATGGTGCGGCCATAGAATTTCATGAGGGGCCAGTTTCTCCTTCTTTGGAGATGCTATATTTCTCGCATCACTCCCTAACGGATATCCATAACCGTAGATATTATAAAGCTTGACTGCAAGACGCATCTGACGCTCCGAAATATAGCGTGTCGGAATAAAGAATAGCGCCTGTTTGATAGCATTATATCCTGCCTCTTCAGGCGTCATGTAAGACCAAGTCTGTGGCATCTCCTTCTTCGAGTAAACATTTCTCCCGACCTGTGACATATACCAGAAGGTCATTTCAAAAGCTGCCTCGCTAAGAACTTCTTGCGACCAAGCTAACGTTATCTTCCAGAGGTCACGTTCTATCTCTTGAACTTTTGTCTTTATAGGAGGGTCGGAGGGCTCAGGAAATACTAATGTCGAGCCTCGGTCTGTTTTAACAATGCGCCATTCTCTACTGATTTTCCAGGTTGATGGCAATACCATGACTCGAGCCAACCTAGTGAAGGTAATATTCTCAGGCGTCCAACTATCTGTTCCCAACCTGATGCCTCCACCAAGTCGAGCAATATGACTATTGATCTGGCTGATTATTTTCTTGGCGCTCCGGTGCATCGATTTGACTTCAACGATCCCTTGTACCTCAATTGATTCTTGGGCCTCCCCTACAATCTCAGCAAGTAATCCGTCTGCTCCCTTTGTGAAGCGCCCCCACAATGTGGTTGATTCTTCACTCTCAGACTTAATATTTTTTTCTTGGATCATATCGCCCCAAAAGAGGCGAGCGCCTGAAGAGATATGCCTCTTTTGTTTAAGCTCGTTAACAAGGTTGATGCAGGGTTCTAAGGCAAGAAGTTCGGCCAATTCGCCTTTGAACCTGTTAACCATGTGAGAGTAAATGAAATCTACGCATGAGCCGCATTCAGGGTCTGAAAGTAAAGTTTTGTTATCACTTTCCACAACCTCAGGACCATCGGTATGAGGCCCAAATTCAATCAATCGCCTGAACAGATCACCTCGCGGGTGATTCTCAATCTCGCGGATAGCCGCCTTCAGTGATCGCTCAAATATGTCCCAGACAGATTTGCCAACAGCAATTTGCACGTAGCTACTTTTGAGCGCTATATCGATAGACTGGTATATAGCTTCTGCAAGCTTCCGATTGCCGAAAATTCGAGCCATCTTATCTACTGTGGTTGAATTTATAGGCATGTCCGAGGGTGCGCTCTAAGGCTAGAGAAAAAGAGTCTGAATGAAGCCTATCTGCTTGAACACTGAACAGTCGCATCGGCGGAGAGGTCACAATGTTCGGCCTACCTGGTGCGGAGTGCCTTCCATTAACTTACAGTTATTCCGACAAGCGCTGGAACAGATTTAAGTTAAGCAGGTATCTCTCTACGAGAGACTGAGGACATAAACCCGATCATTTATTCGGCAAAAAAACCTTACGTAGGGGATGGGACGGATTTTGACGACATCTTAAAGCTTAACCAACTAAAGGGCTCTAAGGATATTCCATTTAATATTGAACTTTACCTTCAACTTGGTAGGTTGAAAGAGTTGAAAGACGCCTGAAGAAAGAGAGTAATATTTTTAAAGTAATTAATGGGTCATTAGTAACATTATTTATCGAACTAAAATTCTCAAGTCTTAATAGCCGGGAAAGATGTCGAGTTGCTTCATCTATAAACTTTAGATCGTCTACAGTAGGCGAAGGCTTCTCATAGTAACTGCTACCTCGTAGAAGGTTTCGATCACTTAATGTTCTATGAGTGCTTTGGTAAAAGCTTTCCACTTCTTCATGCGAAGCTTCATATGCTGTGACAACATTCTTAATTGACACAGCAATATGCTCCATTAGCTCAAGCTCTATCCACCCTGGAGATGCATATTGAATTGAAACTATCTGTGGTGGTTTCGATTCGGGTAAGTATGACTTCAGTCTGTTGTAGAAATTAAGAACGCTATAGCCCCCCCGCCATGGATAGGACCTGAAAGCACCGTGAACTAGCTTATTGCCACGTTTATCAATTTCAAATAAGGAATACAGAAACGCATATACTTCGGAATACACATGGGGCACTTTCGAAAGGTCTTCCAAAGTCCAATCTTTGTTTAGAAGAATTCGGTAGTCACCCTTTTGATCTTGAATACGACCAGTCACAGTTATAGGCTGGAATTCATAGAAAGATTCAACATCAGGCACATACAAGTCAGGAAGATTGCGTGGGAAAATTAATAACAAGTTGTGAAACTGAAGTTCATCATTTAGATCCGCTAAGTATAGAAATCCGTCGCTTGGATTTAGCAACAGTTCTCTAAGAGGTATCTTCTTGGACAAGTATGAGTTAAGTGATTGATCTGAAACTCTAAAGATAAGCCAGCGATTGAGGATCTCGTTAGAATCACACCAATAATAGAGATAACTATCTCCGCCCTCATTTCTAAAAAGCGATAGAAGCGGACCATCAAAGTAGATCAAATCAGCTACTTTGTTTAGCCCTCCAATGGGGAGAGATTGGATATTTACTCCATTAACTATCTCCATATTATTTAGATCCTTGCAACGATAGTAAACCTGCCCCTAAGCTCAGTGCCTTCAAATTCATGTAAGGTAAAGTGTCCATCTTCGTTAATATCCGTCATAACACCATCCTCTTCTCTAAGCAGTCCCTGCGCTACACAATCCCCTACATTCTTACTAAAGTTCTTATGGCTTCTAATAATGGACAGATACTTCCGTCTAGCGTTGTCGAGTGTATTAAAAAAGGAAAGTCCATATCCGGCACATGCCCCCTCATTGGATGCCGAATTTCTTCTCACAGGACTGATTATATATGTAGGTAAGAAATTCCTTTCAGCATTAATGTCGCTAAAAACAAACCTGAAAGCCTCAATATTTTTTGAGGTACAAATTGATGGAGGGCAATTCGCGAGTGATTTTATGTGATGATGGTATTTATGGGGCGAGGTCATAATTATATCATTAAAGGGGCATTATTAAATTCGTTCAAAAATGGAGCCTTGTCGTGGCACAAACAGACGCTCGTACATTCGCACGGCATAAGTATCAGTCATACCGGCTATGTAGTCACAGACGCTGCGTTTTATATCTCCCGTTTCTTCAGCTTGCTTGCGGTAGGCTGTTCCCAAGAGAGACTTCCAATCAGATTCTAGGGCATCATATAAGTTCATAACTACAAACCGCCCCCTGTACTCAAGAGTCTGAACTGACTGGAGTTTAATGACATAATTCCAGGTTATATCAGTTAATGCATCAAGAAATTTCCTCGCTGGTTCTTTTAGCTCAGCCGAATACGCTAATAGAGATGATTGAAAGTCTGAGTGCTTTTTAACGTCTACAGAGCACACCATCGCATTCACTAATGCGCCTATTACCTGTTTTCTCCGCCCGCTACGTTTGCCGCGTCGAGGGGCAAAGAGAGCTGTACCTATCTCGGTGGTGTTTAGCTCAAACAGCTCCGCCCAAGATTTATCAAGCTTAGCGAGAGCTTCCTTCCAATGGTCACTCGTAATTAGATTAAGCGTAACCCCATCCTCAAAATCATGTATTCCGTACGCTATGTCATCGGCTAACTCCATTATTGATGTATCAAGTGCCTTGAAGCGAGTCTTGCCATGCTTTGCGTCAGATGGTGGGGGATCAATTTTTGTGAAGAGTTGTCTATCATCCGAAGATAGGGGGGCTAGTATCCAGTCCACCACATCTTGTTCTGTGTCTAAATAGCACTTTGGGGGCTTCCATTGATCTCTTGATAGCTGGCTGATCTGTGCTACATCCGGGGGTTGAGTGAGAGATCTGACGGCAGAATACGGAGATGGATACTTCAATATACCCAGTAATGTTCTCCTCGATAAGTCGAGGCCATAGCCCAGCGTATGAGGCTCTAGTCGAGAGAGGATACGTAATGATTGTCCGTTACCTTCAAATCCCCCATTGTTCCTCATCATGTAGTTGAGAGCTATCTCACCGCTATGTCCGAATGGCGGATGACCAAGATCGTGCCCGAAGCCTACAGTTTCGATTAGTTCTATGTCGGGCAGTGCTTTTGTTATGGAGTCATCTAACCTATGAACCGCGCGAAGTTGATAAACTATCCCGCGGCATATCTGAGCCACCTCCATTGAATGTGTAAGCCGAGTACGATGAAAATCACCTTCAGTGATTCCAAGGACCTGCGTTTTGCCTTGAAGACGGCGAAACGCTGCTGAGTGAATCATGCGAGATCTATCACGCTCACCATCAGGGCGTTCATCTAAGGGCCGTTTGACTGAGATGCCACTTTTACGTTCCTTCCATACTTCAGGTTCACCTAACATAGAAATTCTCCCAAGGCTTAAACAATCAAGATTAGCTATGATTCAACTTAGATCGTGAGGCTAACAAGGAAGTTCCCGTCAGCTCGAACGGACTGTATTACGCGGACAAAATATGAGTATAACAAGCAAATGTCAATGCTTTTTAGCAGATAAACTATTGCGAGTTAAGTTTGGACTGTAAAGGATAAAGAGGGGTTGGTTGAATTATCTTCATACAAAGTCATCACCTATTCCGGCGGTCGCGTGGTCAAACGATAGCACTTGAATATGTGCTCCTTACAGAAACTTGCCGTTGTTGCAATTCTTCCCAATTAAAGAGTGACGGCTCTTTATAGTTGTTGAGCCTTAAGCAAGTAGCAAAGCAGAAATTAACCATTTTCAATTTTGAGCAAAGGGGTAATCTCGGCAGGTAATGAAAGTAAAAATACTTACCTTGTAAAAAGCAGCAATTTATGTATAATTCGCCTCAATCTCGTGGGTCAGGCGAACTGACTTATGAAGCG
>WUUC01104585.1_pt1 | contig 17260 bp, 2 predicted proteins | sample 6278441 | NCBI WGS metagenome assembly WUUC01 (sample SAMN13675441, study PRJNA597444) | soil metagenome | isolation source: soil | place: USA: Washington | collected 2017-10 | reverse complement strand
GAGCTCGGCGTCGAGCACCCAGGCGCGGACGCCGGCCAGGGGAGAGCCGATGGGGACGCGCGGACGGTGGACGGCTCCGGCGTCGGGCTCATGGGCGGTGGCGCTGATGGTGGCCTCGGTGGGTCCGTAGGCGTTGATCCAGCGCACGGGGTTCTCGGGGAGAGCCCGCCACTGGGCGACACGCTCGGCCGAGGCCTGCTCCGTCCCGACGATCACCAGCCGCAACGGCGCCGGGGGCAGCGCTCCGGTGCGGGCCAGCTCCGCGGCCCATTCGTGCCAGTACGGGGTGGGGAGATTGGTGACCGTGATCCCCTGGGTTGCGATCAGGCGCGTCAGCTCCGGAAAGGAGGGGAACAGTCCGGCCGGGCGCGGCACCAGCGCGGCACCCGCCAGCCAGGTGGGGAAGATCTCCTCCCCCGCGATGTCGAAGCTGAACGAGGCGAACTGCAGCACCCGGTCGTCCGGCGCCAGCTCGTAACGAGCGGCGATGGCGGCGGCGTGATTGGCCAGCGCCCGATGGGGCACGGGGACCCCCTTGGGGAGTCCGGTCGACCCTGAGGTGTAGATCACGTAGGCGGTGCTCTCCGGATGGACCGGCTCCGCGAGCCCCCCTTCGAAGGCCGCGCCTTCCCAGGGGCGCTCCGCACCGTCCAGCCGGAGGGTGGCTGGGGACGCGGGGAGGCGTTCCGCTAGAGCCTCGTGCGTGAGGAGCACGCGCGGCTCCGCGTCGCGCACCAGGAACGATAGGCGCTCGCGAGGGTAGCCGGGGTCCAGCGGCACGTAGGCGCCGCCCGCCTCCAGCACCGCCAGGACGGCGACCGGCAGGTCGATCGAGCGCTCGAGGCAGATCCCAACCCGCGTTTCCGGGCCAACGCCCAGCGTCCGCAGGTGTTGGGCCAGGGCCCGGGAGCGCCGCCGGAGCTCGGCATAGGTGAGGCGCTGGTCGGCGAAGACGACGGCATCCGCTTCCGGAGCCCGGCGGGCGCTCTCCGCGAACGCGCGGTGGACCGGCTTTGGAAGGGCGGAGAGGAGCGGCCCGGTGCTCCAGGCTTCCACGAGCCGCCGCTCCGCCACGGTCAGGAGAGGGAGATCGGCGATCCGCCGGTCGGGGCCGGCCGCGATTTCGGCGAGGAGGACGAGGAAGCGCTCCGCCAAGGCGGCGATGGTCGGCCGCTCGAAGAGATCGGTGTTGTATTCGAAGTAGCCGGCGAGCCCCCCCTCGCACTCCGTCATCTCCAGCGTGAGGTCGAGCTTGGCCAGCCCCCGCTCGACCGGCAGGCTCCCCAGCTCGACGTCGGGCAGCTCCAGCGATCCTCCCGGCAGGTTCTGGAAGACGAACGACACCTGGAAGAGCGGATTGCGCGAGAGGTGGCGCTCGGGGCGCAGATCCTCGACCAGCAGCTCGAAGGGGACCTCCTGGTGGGCTTGGGCGTCCAGCGTGTCGCGCTTCACCCAGGCCAGCAGTCGGCGGAAGGAGAGGCCTGGGTCGACGCGGGCGCGCAGCAGGAGGGTCTCGGCAAAGAAGCCGATCACCGCCTCCAGCTCCGAACGGTTGCGGCCGGCGATGTTGGTCCCCACCAGGAAGGCGTCCTGGCCGGCGTGGCGGGCCAGCAGCGCATCGAAGGCGGCGCGCAGGACCATGAACAGCGTGGCGCTCTCGCCACGGCCGAGGCGGCGCAGCTCCGCCGTCAGCTCCCGCGGGACGGTGAACGGCTCGATGGCGCCATGGAACGAGCCGCCAGGCGGCCGCGGATGGTCGGTGGGCAGCTCGATGGACTCGGGGAAGCCGGCCAGCCGCTCACGCCACCAGGCCAGCTCTTCCTCCAGCCGCTCGCCACTCAGCCGCTCGCGCTGCCAGACCGCGAAGTCGGCGAGTTGGAGGGCCGGCTCGGGGAGCGGCGATGAGGTTCCGGTGGCGAAGGCGTGGTAGAGGGTGGCCAGCTCCGAGAGCAGCAGCCCCAGCGACCAGCCATCCGCCACGATGTGGTGGACGCTCAGCAGCAGGACGTGTTCCGTCGCGGCAAGACGGAGGAGACGGGCGCGGAACACGGGACCGCGGGCCAGATCGAAGCCGCGCCGCGCCTCGGAGGTGGCGTGCTCGCGCGCGCGCGGCAGCCGTCCCTCGGAGGGCAGCGGCTCCAGATCCTCCACCTCCAGGGAGAAGTCCTGGGAGACCTCGATCCGTTGCCGTGGCGCGCCACCCTCTTCGAGGAAGCGGGTGCGCAGGGCCTCGTGGCGGCGCACCAGCTCACCCAGGGCGCGCCTCAGGGCCTCACGGTCCAGCGGTCCGCTCCAGGTCAGCGCCCGGAAGATATTGTTCACATGGTTCGCGGGATCCAGCCGGTCGAGGAACCACATCCGCTCCTGGGCGAAGGAGAGCGGGAATGTGCGGGCGGTGCGCTCCTTCTCCCGCAGCAGGCGCTGCACCAGCGCCACCTTCTCCTCGCGGGTGAGCTCCTGGGGGGCTTCCTGCGGACTGCGACCGTTCATGGCTTCTCCTCCGGCGGCAGGCCGGTAGGCGCCTGCCGCTCCTGCATCAGCTCCGCGAGCAGCGAGTCGAGCTGGTCGTCCGACAGGTTGGCTGAGGCCGGGTCCGCCGGCGCGGGTGCGACCGCGAGCGGAGCTTCCCGCTCCTGGCGTGGGAGCGAGGCGACCTCGGCCGCCAGCGCCTCCAGGGTCGGGAGCTCGAAGAGCGCCGCCAGCGGAAGCTTCACGCCCAGTGCGTCGCGGACGCGGGCGAGGACGCGGGCCGCCGAGAGCGAGTGGCCGCCGAGAGCGAAAAAGTCGTCGTGGACGCCGATCCGCTCAATCCCCAGAACCTCGGACCAGATCTGCGCCAACGTCTCCTCCTCGGACGTGCGGGGAGCCACGTGCTCCACGATCGGGCTGGTCCGTTCCCCGTCGGGGTCGGGCAGGGCGGCGCGGTCGAGCTTGCCGTGGGCGGTGAGCGGGATAGCATCCACCGCCAGGAAGACGGCGGGGATCATGTAGTCGGGAAGCCAGCGCTTGAGCTCGCGGCGCAGCTCCAGAACGTCGAGCGGCGCGCCGTTGGCCGGCACCAGCCAGGCCACCAGGCGGGTCTCGCCACGATCCTGGCGGGCCAGCACCACGGCTTCGCGGATCTCGGGCAGGCGCGCCAGCGTCGCCTCGATCTCTCCCAGCTCGATGCGGAAGCCGCGGACCTTCACCTGATGATCGATCCGCCCCAGGTATTCGAGATCGCCATCGGGGCGCCAGCGGGCCAGATCGCCCGAGCGGTAGAGGCGGCCGCCCGCCTCCAGGCCGAATGGATCGGGGATGAACCGCGCCGCGGTCAGCTCAGGGCGGTGCAGATAGCCCGGCGAGAGGCCGGCGCCCGCGACCAGGATCTCGCCAGGCACTCCGGCGGGCACCATGTTGCCGTCGCGGTCGGCGAGGTGGACCGCCAGGTCCGGGATGGGGCGGCCGATGCGGCCGGAGAGCCCCTGCTCGAGATCCGCGACCGTGATCGGGCGGTAGGTGACGTGCACCGTGGTCTCGGTGATGCCGTACATGTTGACCAGCCGGGGGCGCCGGTCGCCGTGGCGCTCGATCCAGGGGCGCAGGCTGGCGATCTCCAACGCCTCGCCGCCGAAGACCACCTCGCGCAGCGCCAGATCCTCTGGGGCGCCGCCGCGGGCGATGCGGGTCTCCTCGGCGGCGATGAGCTGGCGGAAGGCCGAAGGAGTCTGGTTGAGGATCGTGACCTGCTCGCTCATCAGGAGGTCGAGGAAGGCTTCGGTTGTGCGGCTCACCTCGGCCGGCACCACCACGAGCCGCCCGCCATGCAGGAGCGCTCCCCAGATCTCCCAGACCGAGAAGTCGAAGGCGAAGGAGTGGAACAGGGTCCAGGCATCCTCCCGCCCGAAGTCGAACCACGATCTGGTCGCCGCGAACAGGCGGACCACCTGGCGGTGCGAGATCGGCACTCCCTTGGGGCGGCCGGTCGAGCCCGAGGTGTAGATGACGTAGGCCAGATCGTCCGGTCCGGCGACCGGCGGCAACGGCGCGGAGTCACCCGCTTCAGCGTCCAGTCCTTCGAGGAGGACCAGGCGTGCCCGGTGCGGGGGCAGGAGGCTGGCGGCGGCGCTCTCCGCCACCAGGAGCGGATTCTCCAGGGCGCGTTGCGAGTCTTCCAGGATCCAGCCCAGGCGCTCGGCCGGGTAGGCCGGGTCGAGCGGGACGTAGCCACCCCCTGCCTTGAGAATCCCCAGGATGCCGACCAGCAATGCCGGTGAGCGGCCGGCGCAGAGGGCGACCGGCACGCCGGGCTCGACCCCCATGCCGCGCAGCCGCCGGGCCAGCCGGTCGGACCGCCGGTCCAGATCGGAGTAGGTCAGTCGCTCGTCGCCGAGCACCACGGCCGGCGCGCCGGGGGTGCGGGCGGCCTGCGCCGCGAACAGCTCCGGCAGGGTCGTCCCGCTGGGGAAGCCGCGGCGCTCGCTCCACCCGGCGAGTTGGAGGAGCTCGCCTTCCGTGAGCATCGCCAGGTCGCCCAGCCGCCGTTCGGGGGTGGCCACGGCATCGGCGAGCAGGTTCAGGTAGTGCTGCACCATGCGGTGCATGGTGGAGGCATCGAACAACTCGGTGCTGTACTCCCAGTGCAGGATGGCCCGCCGGTCCGCCTCGCTCGCCTCTTGCCCGACCCGCTGCTCGGCGCGGGGGATGATGATCACGTTCATGTCCATCTTGGACGAGCGGTTGCCGCGCACCAGGAAGCTGCCGCGCAGGTCTCCGATCTCCAGATCGGGCACGGCGGCGTCGTGGAAGTTGAACATCACCTGGAACAGCGGGTTGCGCCCGAGCTGCCGCTCCGGGCGCAGCTCTTGGACCAGCCGCTCGAAGGGCATGTCCTGGTGAGAGTAGGCCTCCAGGGTGACCTGCCGCACCCGCTCCAGCAACCCGCGGAAGGGGGGATCGCCGGCCAGGTCGCCGCGCAGCACGAGGCTGTTGACCACCATGCCGATCATCCCCTCCATCTCGCGCGAGCGCCGGTTGGCGTTGCTGGTGCCGAGCAGGATGTCCTCCTGGCCGGTGTAGCGGTGGAGCAGGGTGAGGAAGCCCGCGGCCATCACCATGTAGAGGGTGAAGCCGTGGCGACGGCCGTACTGGCGCAGGTCCTGGTAGAGAGAAGGGGGGATCAGGAACATCTCCACCTCTCCCCTGAAGGTCTGGCGCGCCGGCCGCGGCCGGTCGGTGGGGAGCTCCAGGATACCCGGGCTGCCGGCCAGCCGGCCGCGCCAGTACGCGAGCATGTGGTCCATCACCGGCCCTTCCATCCAGCCGCGCTGCCAGGCGGCGAAGTCGGCGTATTGGATGGGCGGCTCGGGCAGCGGCGACGGCCGGCCGGCGGCGAGCTCGGGGTAGAGCGCCTTGAGCTCGCGCAGCAGCACGGCGAACGACCACCCGTCGTGCACGAAATGGTGCTCGACCTGGACCAGCTCGTGAACGTCGTCCTCCAGGCGCAGCAGGCGCCAGCGGATGAGCGGCACGCGCGACAGTTCGAAGGGAACCTGGATGGTCTCGGCCACCAGCCGCTCGGAGACCTCGTGCCGCTCCTCCGCCGGGACATGGCGCAGATCGATTACCGGGAACTCGATGGGGCCGGGTGGGTGGATCACCTGCACGGGAGAGCCGTTCACCGTCGGAAAGCTGGTGCGCAGCACCTCGTGCCGACGGACGATCTCCTGCAGGGATGCGCGGAGCGCGTCCACGTCCAGAAGGCCGCGAAGCCAGATGGTGACCTGGAAGTTGTAGGCCAGGTTTCCCCCCGCCGAGAGCTGGTCCAGCACCCAGACGCGCTCCTGCGGATAGGACAGCGGGATGGGACGGTCGCGCGGCGTCCGCCGGATCGGCGGCAGCTCGGGGACCTCTTGGGCGCGTTCGGCGCGCTCCACGGCCGCCGCCAGGGCCGCCACCGTGGGCTGGCGGAACACTTCGACCATCGGCAGCTCGACCTGGAAGGCTTGGCGCACGCGCGAGGCGAGACGCGCCACCAGGAGCGAATGGCCGCCGAGCTGGAAGAAGTCGTCGTGGACGCCGACCCGCTCGGCGCCGAGCAGGTCGCTCCAGATCTCCACCAGCATCTCCTCGGTGGGCGTGCGCGGCGCGGTGTAGTCGGTGCCGAGGTCAGGGCGCCCATCGTCGGTGTCCAGGCGGGTCACCGCGCGGCGGTCCACCTTGCCGCCGGGCGTGCTGGGGAGCTCCGCCAGGAAGGAGAAGGCGGACGGGATCATGTAGTCCGGCAGGCGCTCCCGCAGGGAGCTCCGCAACTCGGCCGTGGTGGGAGCGCTCCCCTCCCGCGGAACGACCCAGGCGATCAGCCGCTGGCCGCCGTCGCGGGCGGCGCGCGCCACCACGACCGCATCGCGCACGCCGGGAACGGCACGCAGCGCCGCCTCGATCTCGCCGAGCTCGATCCGGTACCCACGGATCTTGACCTGATGGTCGGTGCGGCCGCGGAACTGGAGGTCGCCCCCAGGGAGTTGGCGGGCCAGGTCGCCGCTGCGGTAGAGCCGCGCCCCGGGCTCGCCTGAAAAGGGATCGGGCACGAAGCGCTCGGCGGTCAGCTCAGGGCGTCCGAGATAACCGCGGGCCAGACCTGAGCCACCGATCAGCAGCTCGCCGTCCACCCCGGCGGGGAGGATCTGCTGGCCAGGGTCGGCGATGAAGACGCGGGCACCCTCGATGGGCCGTCCGATGGGCACGTCTCCGGGGAAGCCGCTGGCGCTCTCGCCGCTCAGCTCGCGGCGGGTGGTGACGATGGTGGCTTCGGTGGGTCCATAGGTGTTCAGCAGGCGGATGCGGTCCCCCACGCGCCGGCGCCAGGCGTCGTATCGATCCCGTTGGGCCTGTTCGCCGCCCAGAATCACCAGGCGCAGCGACGCCGGCAGCTCCAACTCCGTGGACTCCATCTCGGCGACCAGCTCATGCCAGTAGGCCGTGGGGAGATCGAGGACGGTGATGCCCCGCCGCGCCACCTCGCGGGCGAAGCGGTCCAGCGATTCGGTCATCGTGTCGTCTCGCAGCACCAGGGTGGCGCCGCGGGTGAGGCAGGGCCAGATCTCCTCGGCGCTGGTGTCGAAGCTGACCGACGCGAACTGGAGCACCCGGTCGCCCGGCCCGAGGCCGAAAGCGGATGCGGCACTGCCCACGTACCGGGCGAGAGAGGCATGCGCCACCTGGACTCCCTTGGGTTTCCCGGTGGACCCCGAGGTGTAGATGACGTAGGCCAGGTGGGAGACGGCCGTTTCCTGGATCGCCAGACCCGCGTCCGTCTCCCCGGCGGTCAGAACGCCGTCCAGCAACTCCAGGCGCGGCCTTGTCTCCAGGAGCGCCAGCGTCCTGGAGAGCACCCGCTCCTGCGTCAGCAGCGCGCGCGTTCCGGAGTCGGCCAGCATGAAGGACAGACGCTCCGCCGGCCAGTCCGGGTCCAGGGGGAGGTATGCGCCGCCGGCCCGGAGGACCGCCAGCAGGGCGACCACCATCTCGGGCGAGCGCTCGGCGCAGACCGCCACCAGGGACTCGTCGTTGACGCCGAGCGCGCGGAGGCGGTGAGCCAGGCGGGTGGCGGACCGGTCGAGCTCCCGGTAGGAGATGTCTCCCGCCACCGAGGCGATGGCGACCGCGTCAGGCGTGCGCGCGGTCTGCTCCGCCACCAGTTGATCGATCGGGATGGCGGCCGGCTCCGCCGGGGGACCCGCGGCCGCGGCAATCAGCGTGAGACGCTCCGCGCGGCTCAGCAGCGGCAGGTCGCCCAGGCGGGCCTCGGGTCTCTCCAGGACCCCCTCGAGCAGGACTCCCACTCCGGCGAGGAGGCGCTCCGCTTCGGCGTCGCCAAAGCGGCTCCAGTGATAGGAGAGCTTCAGGGCCAGCTCCTTGCCGCGCGGCGCCAGATAAAGGGTCAGCGGGAAGTTGTTCGCCTCGGTCAGGCGGGCGTCGCGGACCTCCAGCCTGCCGTCGTCTCCCCGGCCCAGGGGATCGAACGGGTAGTTTTCGTAGACCAGGATGCTCTCGAACAGCGGGGCGTGGCGGGACACTCCGGACCAGACCGTGATCTGCTCCTGCGAGGAGTGCTCGAACTCGCGCTGCTCGAACTGGTCGGCCTGGACCCGGCGCAGCCACGGCAGGAGCGGCGCCACGGGGTCGACGCGCAAGCGCACCGGCAGGGCGCTGATGAACATCCCGACCATGGACTCGACTCCGTCGAGCTCATAGGGACGGCCGGAGCTGATGGAGCCGTAGACCACCTCCTCCAGACCGCCCCAACGGCCGAGCAGGAGCCCCCAAACCCCTTGAAAGAGGGCGGCGGGGGTGATCTGAGCCTGCCTCGCGAGCTCCTGGATGCGCCGCACGGTCTCCGCCGGGAGGATGTGCTCGGTCTCGGCCGCTGCCCAGCCGCTCGCGCGCGGACCCCCGGTGCCGTCCAGCGGCAGCGGCGTCGGCGGCTCGAATCCGGCCAGGGTGCGCCGCCAGTACTCCTCCGCCCGCGCAGGGTCCTGCCGCTTGATCCAGCCGATGTACTCGCGATAGGAGGGAGCCGGAGCCAGCGCGGCCTCGCGCCCTTCGAGGGCGGCGGTATAGAGCGCCGTCACCTCGCTGAGGATGAGGGCCATGGACCAGCCATCGAGAATCAGGTGGGAGAAGCTCCAGACCATCTTCCACAGGTCGTCCGTCCAGCGGATCACGGCGACGCGGAGGAGCGGAGCCTTGCCCAGATCGAAGCCCTGCGCGAGGTCCGCGCGGAGGACGGCCGCCAGGCGCTCCTCGCGGTCGGCTTCGGGGAGCTCGCGCCAGTCGTGCTCCTGCCAGGGGAGATCCACCTCCCGGCGCACGATCTGAAGCGGCTGGTCCCGCTTGTCCCAGACGAACAGCGTGCGCAGGGCAGGGTGCCGCTCGACCACGCCCTTCCAGGCGCGGCGCAGGGTTTCCGGGTCCACCGGGCCGAGGGTGGCAACGTACTGGTCGAAATACACCTCGGACCGGGAGCCCGACACCAGCAGGTAGACGAGCATGCTCTGCTGCGAAGGCGAGAGCGGATAAATGTCTTGGACGTTCTGCTTGCTCATCCGGGATCGTTCCTCAATCGGACAGTTCGGCGAGGAGGTCATCCAGGTCGTCCTGGCTGAGCCCCGCTTCGGGGAAATCAGTGGGGGTGAGCGAGCCTGCCGAAGCCGAGGGAGCGACGGCCGGTTGCTCGTGGGGAGTCCCGGCCTCCTGCTCCACGACGTCCACCACGGTGGCGAGCTCGGCGATGGTCTGGTTCTGGAAGAGCTGGCGCGGCGCGAAGCGGACCCCGCGCTTGCGGCACCGGGTCACCACCTGGATGATCAGGATCGAATCGCCTCCCAGGGCGAAGAAGTTGTCGTGGATGCCCACCTGGTCGAGGTGGAGGACCTCGGCCCAGACCTCGGAGAGCACCTGTTCCACCGGGTTGCGCGCCGCCACGGGCTCGCCCCTGCCGCTCCTCCCCTCCGGCGCCGGCCGGGCCTGCAGGGCCCGGCGGTCGACCTTGCCGTTCGGCGTCAGCGGCAGGGCGGGCAGGATCTCGAAGAGCTGCGGCACCATGTAGTCGGGGAGCTTTTCGCGCAGGACGGCGCGCAGAGTCTCGGGATCGGTGGCGGATCCCTCGTGGAGCGACAGGTAGGCGGCCAGCCGCTGGCTCCCCGGCACGTCCTCGCGCACGACGACCACGCTCTCACGCACCGCCGGCGCGGCGCAGAGAACCGTCTCGATCTCGCCCAGCTCGATCCGAAAACCTCGGATCTTGACCTGATGGTCAGCCCGCCCGAGGAATTCCAGGAGGCCATCCTTCGAGCGCCGGCGGACCAGGTCGCCGGTGCGGTAGAGGCGTGTGCCGGGTCGGCCGGAGAAGGGATCGGGGACGAAGCGCTCGGCACTCAGGTCGGGGCGCCCCAGGTAACCGCGGGCGAGCCCCTCGCCGCCGATGTACAACTCGCCGGGTGCGCCGGGCGGTACCAGGTCCAGGCCGTGCTCGAAACGGTCGAGCAGGTGGATGCTGGTGTTCGCGACCGGCGTTCCCAGGGGGATCGGGTGCTCGCCGGCGGCGTCGGCCGCGGCGAGGGGGTGGACCGCGGACCAGACCGTGGTCTCGGTCGGACCGTAGACGTTCCACAGCTCCCCGGTCCGCTCCAGCAGCTCGCGAGCCAGGCCGGGAGGGAGCGCCTCGCCGCCGCAGAGGACCTTCAGGCCGGGATTCCCCTTCCAGCCAGTCTCCAGCAGAAGGCGCCACGTGGCGGGGGTGGCCTGCATCACGGTTGCTCCCGAGCTGGCGATGCGTGCCGCCAGGCGCAGGCCATCCACGACCGTCTCGCGCCCCACCAGCTCCACGCGGGCGCCGACCGACAGGGGGAGGAACAGCTCGAGAACCGAGATGTCGAAAGCGACGGTGGTGACGGCGAGGAGCACGTCGTCGGCCCGGAGCCCGGGCCGGTCCGCCATGGAGGCCAGGAAGTTGACGGCCCCACGCTGGCGCACCGCCACCCCCTTGGGCCGGCCGGTGGAGCCCGACGTATAGATCACGTAGGCCAGGTTCTCGGGTCCGGCCAGAGGCTCCGGGTTCTCCGCCCTCTCGTCCATCAGATCGAGCGCGTCGAGCGCCAGTGTCCGGCCGGCATGGGGAGGCAACTGCGGAGCCAGGCCGCTCTCGGTGAGCAGCAAGGCGGCACGGCTGTCCTCCAGCACCCAGGCGAGCCGGTCCGCCGGATAGCCGGGGTCCAATGGCACGTAGGCGCCGCCCGCCTTGAGGACGCCGAGCAGGGCAACCGGCAACGTGGGAGTGCGTTCCAGGCAGACCGCCACCAGGCTTTCGGGAGCGACGCCGAGACGGCGAAGATGATGGGCCAGGCGGTTCGCCCGGCTGTTGAGCTCCCGGTAGGAGAGCTCGCCGCCATCGCATGACACGGCGGTGGCGTCGGGGCGCTCTGCGGCGCTGGCTTCGCAGAGCTGTTGCAGGAGGCGCGGGGGGATTGCGGGCGCCGGTCCCTGGCCGCGCTCCAGCAGCTCCCGGCGCTCGGCCCCGGCGAGCAGCGGCAGCTCGGAGAGGCGCCGCTCGGGGTCTTCCGCGATCCCCTCCAGGAGATTGCGCACGTGGCCGAGCAGGCGCTCGGCCGTCGCGGGGTCGAAGAGGTCCCTGGCGTACTCCAGGCGAGCCAGAAGGCCGCCATCCTCCGCCAGGCCCGGGTAGAAGAAAAGGGAGAGATCGAACTGGGCCCGGCCGCTGTCCAGCACCAGCGACTCCAGGGTGATCCCCTGGAGCTCGAGAGCGCTCGCCGGCAGGTTCTGCAAGGCCAGCATCACCTGGAACACTGGTGCGTGGCCGAGATTGCGCTCCGGCTGCAGCGCATCCACCAGACGCTCGAAGGGGAGCTCCTGGTGGGCATAGGCGCCGAGCGCCACCTCACGCACCCGGCGGGCCAGCTCGGGAAAACCGGGGTTGCCGTCCAGGCCGACGCGCAAAGCCAGGGTATTGGCGAAGAAGCCGATCAGCCCCTCGAGCTCGGCGCGGCCGCGGTTGGCGATCGGCGAGCCGAGCACCACGTCGGTCTGCCGGCCGGACCGCGCCAGCAGGACGGCGAAGCCGGCGGCCAGCAGCATGAACGGGGTGACGCCCAGGCGCCGGGCCACACCGTCGAGCCGCGCCTCCAGATCGCGTCCGACCGGCAGGAACACTTGGCTGCCGCGGTAGCTCTGGACCGCGGGGCGGGTCCGGTCGAGCGGGAGCTCCAGGAGCGGCGGCGCGTCGGCGAGCTGGCCGGTCCAGAAGGCGAGCTGCTCCTCCAGGATGGCACCGCTCAGCCACTGCCGTTGCCAGACCGCGAAATCGGCATACTGGACCGCCAGTGCCGGAAGAGGGGAGGGGCGGTCCTCGGCGAAAGCCGCGTAGAGATCCCCCAGCTCGCGCACGAACACGCCCAGCGACCAGCCATCGGAGACGATGTGGTGCATGGTCACCAGGAGCGCGTGCTCGCTTCCGGATCCGTCCAGCCGCAGCAGGACGGCGCGCAGCAGCGGTCCGCGCCCGAGGTCGAATGGGCGGCGTGCCTCCGCCCAGGCCAGCTCCCGCACCGTCTCCTCGCGCCTGGACGCGGGCAGGGAGGCGAGGTCGAGGAGCGGAACGAGGAAGGGGGCGGGAGGCGCGATCACCTGCACGGGCTCGCCTTCCCGGTCGGCGAACGTGGTGCGCAGCGACTCGTGGCGGCGGACGATCTCTCCCAGCGCCTGGGCGAAGGCAGCCACCTCCAGCGGTCCCGAGAGGCGGAGCCCTCCCGACAGGTTGTAGGCGAAGCTCTCCGGCTCGATCTGGTCGAAGAACCAGAGACGTTGCTGGGAGAACGACAGGGGGAGCGGCCGATCGCGCGGCGCCGGAACCAGCGGCGGCACCGCGATTCCGGCCTGACCCCGGAGCAGCCGTTCCACCAGCTCCGCCAGCCCGCCCAGCGTCGGCTCCTCGAAAACGGCGCGCGCCGGCAGCTCCACCCCCAGCACAGCGTGTACCCGCGAAGCCAGGCGGGTGGCGAGAAGCGAGTGCCCCCCCAACTCGAAGAAGTGGGCATCGGAAGAGAGATCGGCAACGCCCAGGAGAGCGGACCAGATGCCGGAGAGGAGCTGCTCCACCGGGCCGCGCTCGACCTGCCGCTCCGCGCCGTGGCTCTCCTCCGCTGGCGGTGGTAGGGCGCGGCGGTCCACCTTGCCGGTTCGGGTCAGGGGGAAAGCCGCCAGCGGGACGAAAGCTGACGGCACCATGTAGTCGGGTAGCCGCCCGGCGAGGAACGCGCGGAGCTCGCGCGCCACCGGGGGTTCCCCGGTCACGGCCAGGTAGGCCACCAGACGGCGGTCCCCCGGCTGGTCCTCACGCGCCACCACCACGCACTCCCGCACGCCGGGGAAGGACGTGAGGCGCGATTCGATCTCCCCCAGCTCGATACGGAAGCCGCGTATCTTCACCTGGAAATCAGCGCGGCCGGTGAGCTCGACAACGCCATCGGGCAGGTGGCGTCCGAGGTCGCCCGTGCGGTACAGGCGGTCTCCGGCTTCGGGCGCGAACCGGTTGGGGAGGAAGCGTTCCGCGGTCAGCGCTTCGTCCCCCAGGTAGCCGAGCGCCAGGTGGTGGCTCCGGACGTAGATTTCGCCGAGCTCGCCGATGCCGGCGGGGTGGCCCTCCGGGCCGAGCACGAGCACCTGCGCACCGTCCATGCCCCTCCCCAGGGGGAGGACCTCGCGGCCGAGCCGCGCCGATTCCGGCTCCTCGGGCCGCGGGACCACGAAGAAGGACACCGAGCGCTGCGTCTCGGTGGAGCCGTAGAGATTGATGGCGGTGAGGGCCGGAGCCAGGCGCTGCAGCCTCCAAACGTCCGACTTCTTGAGCAGGTCGCCGACCACGAAAACCCGGCGCAGCGCGGGAAGCTCGCGGGCTTTCGCCGAGCCGTTCTCGGCCGAGTCGAGGATCAGCTCCATCATGGCAGGCGTCAGATGGAGGACCGTCACCTCCTCCCTGCGGAGCCACTCCGCCAGATAGCCCGGGGCGCCGATCAGGTCCGGGTCGGGCACGGTCAGCCGTGCGCCGAACCAGAGAGGGGTGAAGACGTCCCGCTGCAGCGGATCGTGCGAGAGGGCCGACAGCATGCCGAACCGGTCCTCCGCCCCCAGCCCGAACCGCTCTCCCATCCACGGGTAGTAGTGGGTGAGCGGGCCATGTCGTCCAATCACTCCCTTGGGCATACCGGTGGAGCCGGAGGTGAAGGTGATACAGGCGGCGTCATCCGGAGTGATCGGAACCTCGGGATCGGTGGCCGGCAGGTCCTCCAGGAATCCTGCGGCCGCCGCGGCCGAGCGGGCCGGCAGCTCCAGTCGGCAGCGCAGAAGCCCGGCCACCACCTCCTCCAGCTCCGGCGGTGGCGGTGGCGCGCCGTGCGTCGCCAGCCAGCCCGTGGGACGGGCGATGCGCGCCAGGTCGGCCAGGCGGGAGGCCGGATAGGTGGGGTCGAGGATGACGAAGGCGGCGCCCGCCTTGAGGGTTCCGAGCAGAGCCCAGACCAGCGAGGCGTTGCGTTGGGCCCAGACCACCACGGCATCACCGGTCTCGACGCCATGCGCGCGGAGGTGCCGCGCGACCTGATTCGACCGGGCTTCCAACTCGCCGCAGGTCCAGACCTCGCCATCCGCGTCGGCCAGCGTGATTCGCTCCGGAGCACGTGCCGCGACTCGCGACAGGGCCTGGTGCGCGGCTCCCCGCCAGTCCCGGGACAACGGAGCGCGAGGATCGGGGAGGAAGGTGGCGGCCTGCGGAGTGATCAGCGAAATCTCGCTGATCGGGATGCCCGGGTCAGCAGCGGCCTGGCGGAGGACGTGGTCGAGCTGCCGCAACATCTCTGCCATGCGCGGCGCGTCGAACAGGTCGGCGCTGTAGAGCAGCTCGAAGCGCAGAGCCGGGCTGTCCGACACGTAGATGGTCAGGTCGAACTTGGGCTCGGGCCTGGACAGCGGCAGTGACTCAGCCACGATGCCGGCCAGCCGCAGCATCGTGTCCGGCACGGTGAGCATGTTGAAGAGGACCTGGAAGATCGGAGAGCGGTTGAGCTGCCTCTCGGGCTGGAGCTCTTCCAGGAGCTTCTCAAAGGGCAGCTCCTGGTGCTGATAGGCCCCCGTGACGCTTTCGCTGACCCGGGCCAGAAGCCCGCGGAACGACAGGTCGCCTGACAAAACGGTGCGCAGCACCAGGGTGTTGAGGAACATCCCGATGAGCCCCTCGGTCTCCAGGCGCTGGCGCCCGGCGCTGGGCGATCCGACGATCACGTCGTCCTCGCCTGCCAGCCGGGAGAGCACGAGCTGGAATCCGGCGAGGAGGAGCATGAACAGGGAGGTCCCCGCGGCGCGGGCCAGCTCGCGCAGTCGGTCCGAGAGATCCCGCGGGACCTGGTGCGACACAAACGCACCGCGGTGGCTTTGGACCGGCGGCCTCGGCCGATCGGTGGGGAGCTCCAGAACCAGTGGGCTGCCGGCCAGCCGCTGGCGCCAATAGGCGAGCTGCTCGTCCAGAACCTTTCCTTGCAGCCAGCCACGCTGCCACACGGCGAAGTCCGCGGCCTGGATCGGCAGCTCCGGCAGGGAGACCGGCCGCCCTTCCAGGAACCCGGCGTACAGCTCCGAGAGCTCGCGGAAAAGAACGGAGAACGACCAGCCATCGGCCACGCTGTGGTGCACGTTGGGCACGAAGAGGTGCTCCTCGGGGGAGCAACGGATCAGCAGAGCGCGGAAGAGCGGCCCGCGTGCCAGATCGAACGGCTGGTGGGCTTCCAAGGCTGCCAGGCGGTCCGCCTCCTCTCGGCGCGCGGCCTCCGGCAGAGCCGTGAGATCGACCAGGGGGAGGGGGAAGGAGGCCAGCGGGGCGATGACCTGGACCGGCTCGGCGTCCCCCGTGGCGAAGGTGGTGCGCAGGCTCTCGTGACGCCGGACGATCTCGTCCAGCGCCCGCCTCAGCGCCGCGACCTCCAGAGGGCCGCGCAGCCGGTGGGGAGCGGCGATGTTGAACGCCGAGTTGCCTGGCTCGATGCGGTCGAGAAGCCAGAGCCTCTCCTGAGCGAAAGAGAGGCGGGGCGGCTCGGCGGCCGGCCGGCGCGGAATGCGCCGGGCCTCCACGGGCTCCGCCGCCTGCCTCTTCTTCATCCGCATGACGAGAAGCGCCAGCTTCTCGGGGGACAGATCACGCGTCTTGGACACCGGATCGCTCATGTCTTCTGCTCCTGGAGCTCGCTTTCGCGTGCGAGGAGCTCGCGGATCTCATCGTCAGCCATTCCGTCGAGCTCCTCCAGGACACTTCTGGGGTCCTCGAGCTGGGTGTCGAGAACGATCTCTCCCAGCCGCGCCGTGAAATCGCCCAGGGTCGGCGCGCCGAACAGCACCTGAAGGGGGACCTCAGCTCCGAACGCCTCCCGTACCCGCAGCAGGATCCGGGTCCCCAGGAGAGAATGCCCGCCCAAATCCCAGAAGGAGTCCTCGACGCCGACGCGTTCCACCGCGAGCACGCTCTGCCAGATGGTCGCAACCTCCTGCTCCAAGGGTGTGCGGGGGGCGACGAAGGACTTGTCCGCGGACCGATCGGCGGCGGGGAGCGGCAGCGCCCGACGGTCGATCTTGCCGTTGAGGGTGAGCGGGAAGGCGGACAGGAACACGTAATCCGCCGGCACCATGGCTTCGGGGAGCCGATCGCGCAGAGCCTGGCGCAAATGAGCGGCGCTCGGCTCTTCCCCTTGACACACCACCCACGCGACCAGGCGCCGCTCGCCGTCGGCTTCTTCACGCACCATAACGACGGCACTCTCCACTCCGGGCTGGGCGGAGAGCGCGGCTTCGATCTCCCCCAGCTCGATACGGATGCCGCGAAGCTTCACCTGGTGGTCGAGACGGCCGAGGAACTCCAGGGCGCCGCCGGAAGTGAGGCGCACCAGGTCGCCCGTGCGGTAGAGGCGTCCGCCCAGGGGACCGAGAGGATCGGGCACGAAGCGCGCGGCGGTGAGCTCCGGACGGTTGGAGTAGCCGCGGGCCACCCCGGGGCCGCCCACACACAGCTCGCCCGGGACCCCGATCGGAACCGGCTGCAGCAGATGGTCCAGGACATGGGTCCGGTAGTTGGCCAGAGGGGTACCGATGTCGGGGTCTCCGGTACCGTCGGGGTCGACCCGCCCACCCGTGGTCAGGATGGTGCACTCCGTGGGGCCGTACACGTTGACGAGGTCGAAGGGGAGGCCGCGCGGCGGCCGGCGGTGGAGGCGGTCGCCGCCGACGTACAGGACGCGCAGGGCGAGGCCGGGGGGGAGCGGCTCCGCGAGGATCGCCTCGGTCAGAGGTGTCGCCAGAAAGGTGACGTTGATCTGTTCCTCCGCGATCCATTCCGCGAGGGCGGGAGGATGGAGGACCACCTCGAGTGGCGGTACGCACAGAGTGGCGCCGGCGGCCAGGGAACCCCAGGTCTCCCAGACCGATGCGTCGAAGCCGGGTCCGGCCAGCAGGGTGGCGCGGTCTCCCGGCCCGAGGTCCGAGGCGCGCCGGTACCAGGAGCAGAAGTTGGCGAGCCCGGCGTGACGGAGCTCGGTTGCCTTGGGCAGGCCGGTCGATCCGGAGGTGTAGATGAGATAGGCCAGGGTGTCGGCGCCGCCGTGCACGTCCGGAAAGGGCAGATCTCCACGTCCGGACGAGGGCTCGTCCACCCGCAGCACGGCGTCCG
>WUUC01240264.1_pt1 | contig 17261 bp, 8 predicted proteins | sample 6278441 | NCBI WGS metagenome assembly WUUC01 (sample SAMN13675441, study PRJNA597444) | soil metagenome | isolation source: soil | place: USA: Washington | collected 2017-10 | reverse complement strand
ATCTGCTCGTGCCTGACCTGGACGATGTTGCCAACGGCAACGCCGGGCGATGCAGGCACGCCGACGAGGACGTTCGGATCGCCCGGCGGCACACTCTTGATCCCGCGGGGCGCTATTGTTGGCGCGCTTGTGGTCACTTCACCGAGCCCGTCGCGTATGAGCTGCGACAACGACGCGATGGCGTCCGCGGCATCGTGACCTGTGCCGACGAGCCGAACAGTGTCTCCCTTCTCAATTTCCAGCCCCATGATCGCCACGACAGAACGCGCGTTGACCGCGGTCTCGCCGCGCCAGAGCCGAATATCCGCTGCAAACGATTTCGCACGGCTCGCCAGGACGGCCGCAGGTCGCGCGTGCAGGCCGGAGGGGTTCGTAATGACGATGGGATTCGATCGGATCGCCTCGCTGCTGGCGTCGGCGGTGGCCGCCTGCGCACCAGACAAGGCGATGTCGAGAATCATGTCCTTTCCAGCCCTGACCACCCCGCTCGCGGGTGTGAGGGACGCCACGCGATCGAGCGTCGTGAGGACGACCTGCGTCAGCAGGCTTTTCGCATGCGTCGCAACGTAGTCGGCATCGAATTCGATGAGTGCATCACCCTGTTCCACACGATCGCCGACCTTCACGCGCGGAGTAAAACCCTGACCTTTCAACTGCACGGTATCGAGACCGATGTGGATCAACACCTCGAGGCCGTTGTCAGTGGACAGCGTCACGGCATGCGCCGCCGAGTGCAACTGGATGACACGGCCCGCACAAGGCGCAAGCAGCGTCGTGTCCACCGGATCGATGGAGACGCCATCGCCGACCATTTTTTCGGCGAACACCGGGTCCGGAACCTGGTCGAGAGGGACGAGCACGCCGGAGAGCGGCGCCCTCAGAAAAATGCGGGACATCTCAGACCGTCCGCGCCGCTGCTTCGCTGGCGGCGCGCACGCGCTCGTCAACCAGCCGCTTCGCGGTTTCGATCAACTCGACGTTCCGCTCGAAGGAATGTTGCCCTGGCTGCATCGGCGGATACTGATGGGACTGGTACACGGGGTACGCCTCGGTCCGAAGATGCGACAACATGTGATGTCCCCGCCGCGTCGCGCGCTCGTGACGGAGGGCGGTAACATCGATTGGCGCCACCACGATCCGCTCACCCGGCCCCGGCGAGGCCTCGGCGAGTACACGCCCGTCGAAGTCCACCACCTGGCTGCCGCCGGGCCACGAGTACGGCGGGTAATGCCGCAGGCTCGCGCCCTGGTTCGCCGCGACGACGTAGGCGATGTTCTCGAGGGCGCGGCACCGGTTCACGATCGTCCACCAGTTCATCGGCTCGGTCGCGCCCCACGGATCCATGTACGCCGACACCCGCACGAGCACCTCTGCGCCCTGGGCGGCGAGCTGACGTATCGCTTCAGGGAAGAGCCAGTCGTAACAGATGGCGCACCCGATACGGCCGAGAGGCGTGTCGGCGACCGGAAACAGCGGCTCGTCGTAGCCGGGTAGATCGTGAGGGCTCGCATGCACCTCGTAAGGAATCCACGGATTCACCTTGCGGTACCTCGCGAGAATGCCTTCCGGTCCGACGAGACATGTCGTGTTGAACACGACACCGGGCCACCGATCGTCGAACTCCAGCATGGTGCCGGTTTGTACGTACACCTTCAGCTCGCGCGCCACGTCGCCGATCCGCTCGGTGTGTTCGTTCGGGATCGGAACCGCCAGCTTCCGCAGCAGTTCGTCAACCGAAGGGAATACAGGCGCCGCATGGGCGAACTCAGGGAAGGCAATGAGGCGGACCGGGAGGAACGGCGCGCTGCCGTCCACCGCAGAGCGAATCATCGACAGCATGCGGTCGGTATTGGCTCGCATCCCTGCGCGGTTCGCCGGGTTGGGAAGGTCCGTCTGGCATGCCGCGACGGCGTAGCGCAATGGATTCATCGGGTACCTTCCCGGCGCTCGATGGCCGGCACGCGCCGGGCCACCACACGCGTGTTGTATTCCGCGCGATATCGCTCGTGGACGACTGTTGTGGGATAGCTCTCGGGCGCCACGTAGGGATACGACGTCATGCCGTGAAACGGCAGTGGCTCGAGGGTGTCGGGACTCGAGGAATGCAGGTTCATCTCTTTACTGAACCCGTCCGCGTAGAGGAGAAAGGTGCGCGTCCAGCCCGTCGGGAGCGGCGCCAGCGTCACTGCGTCGAACGACAGCTTGATCTCGTCTCCTGGCGCCGAGATCACGAACCGATCGTCGGATTGCTCCAGCAGCGCTCTGACGTCGCCCTCGCGCGTGTAGCGGCCGGGCAGCAGCTTCCACGGCGCGATCGCCGACACCCGGCTGTAGTCGTATGTAGTGGGCGCGCGCCCGCCGGCGGTGATTTCTGCGGAGAACCCGCGCCACCGGAGCGTTGCCGTCGCGACGTCGAGCCGCGCGGTCGTCGTCGGAGCGGCACTCGAACGGTCCACGAGGATCTGATCCCAGTACACGCGCAAGGTCGTCACGATGCGAAACTCGCGGAGTCCGCTGCGCGTGTGTGGAGTGATGTCAACGACGACCGTCTGCGGACGACCGACTGGCAGGCCGATCTCCGGCATCACCGGGACCCACTGCCCCGAGGCGTTCCTGGCCTGGAGCTCGGGGGGACGAAACGCGAGGCCAGCCTGGTGTGCCGCAACGTTGTCGCTCGAGAACGCGTAATCGGTCCAGCCGGTCAGCAGCAGGAGTACTCGGCTGTCGGTCGGGTGCGCGCCCGTGTCGATTGTCAGCGCATGTTTCTCCGCATAACCCTGGATCGACGAGAGCTGGAAATCGTCAACGTGGCGGCCGTCGCGGGCTGCAAGGTGCGGCCGAACGTCGTGGCCATGGGCATCGATGGCGGTTAGCGGCGGGCCGGGGTTGCGCACCGTGTACAAGGTGAACGGCTGTCGCCGTTGGGGCGAGCGCAACCCCTCGTTCGGATGAACCTGAACGTCGAGCGGGTGGGCCACCGCAACGAGCTGCACACGATCCAGGAACACCGCCTCCTCGAGCTCGTTGGTGACGCGAAGCTCGTAGCGCCCTTCGCGCGCCTGCAATTGATCACCACGGATGCGCACGTACTCGTCGGGATCCGGCACGTTGCGGATTCCCGGCGCGACCCAATAGCCGAGCTCGCCGCCGCCCATGAAATCGGTCACGAACTCGAAGCGCGACCCGTTCCACGTGTACAGGAACGGACAGGATGACGGCTTGCGATCGAGCTCGGTGATCGATGCCGTTGCGCTCGCCAGCTCGGTCTCGGCCTGCACGATGCCGGCGGGCCACAATACGCGAATGACATCGGCGCGGCGGCGCGACCCGAGACCAAACACGACGTCAGCCGGCGCCACGGCCGGCGTCGTGGCATACGTCTCGATGCGGTGCCGCAAGCTGCCCGCGCGCATGTCCACCTTCGCGCCGACACCGCTGCGGTTGCTCACGCGCGCGTTGAGCCGCACGCGCACCGAATGGTTCCGGTTGCCTCCCTCGTTGCGCCACGTGCGCACCAGTCCCGATGCAAGGCCTACGACGAGATCCTGGTCCCCATCGCCGTCGATGTCACCTGCCGCCATGGCCGTCGCAACCTCGCGATCAGGAACGAGCGGCGCCGGAAGGGCCGGCGACGAGACATCGACCCAGCGAGTGGCTACCAAGCGCCAGAGGCGAGGCCCCGCGGGAGTCCACGCGAACAGATCGGCAAGGCCGTCGTTGTCGTAATCGGTGAACAGCGATACGCTCGCGTGCGCCGTTTCCGTGGGGGCATCGGTCAAGGTAAAGCGCGCGCCGGGCGCGCTCATCGCAAACACGCCAGGACCGTCGGCGCGTGCAAAGAAGAAATCGGGCGCGAGGTCCTTGTTCACGTCGGCGGTGGTCAGGCTCGTGTAGTGGCCGAGCCGCGGCAGCCCCACGTCCCTCGCGACATCACTGAACGTGCCGTCACGTTGATTCTTCAGCAGGACCGGAGCCGCGGTGAAATCGCCGAGGAGGAGGAGGTCCACGTCACGCCGGTTATCGAAATCGGTTGGCACGATGGCGACAACGGTGTTGCCGCTCGACTTCAGCTTCGCTTCGGCCGTGACATCCGCAAAGCGGCCTTTACCATTGTTGCGCAGCAACACTCTCCCGGCGATGATGTCGAGATCGCCGTCATGATCCGCATCGGCAAAGGCCGCGGCGCGAGCACTGACCTTTGCTGGGATTGCGGTCGCTGTGACGTCGCGAAACGCGCCGCTCGCCTCTTGTTTGTGTAGAGACAATCCCGTGTCGGCGAGCACGAGCAGATCCTGGACACCATCATTGTCGTAGTCGCCCGCCACCGCTGCAATTGCCGATTTTGCGGGAACGATCTTTCCCGCCGCGAAGCGCCCATCCGCACTGCGCAGCACGTGGACACCGTCGGTCGTGACGAGCATCAGGTCCAGATCGCCGTCCGAATCGAGATCCGACAAGGCAAGATCTCGCATTCGCGGCCGCTTCGCGGGCAGGATCGATGACGTGACGTCGAGGAACGTCACCGTGGGTACTGTCGTGTCGACCAGGTCTGGCTCGATACCGGTGGATGGTAACGCCTCGGCGTAGCGCCCCTGCTCGAGATACGTACTGGAGTAAGTGACCGCGGCCGGATTATCACGCAGCCGCTGAAACTGCGCGGTGGCCTCCTGGGCGCGCACCCGATCGCCGCTACGCGCGAGTGCCTGGGACAACCCGTAGGCAGCAGTCGCATTGAACGGCTCGCGCGCCAGCGCCGCCTGGAATAACCGCCCCGCCTCGGCGTACTCCCGCTCGGCAAGCCGGATCTGTCCAAGCTGGACGTGCGCGCCCACGTCACCGGGATCGAGTTGAAGCACGCGCTGGAAGCCTGCCGCCGCATCCACCAGCCGATTGTCGGCCCGCGCAATCAGTCCCCCAACGAAATGTGGCTCAGGTCGTCCGGTCAGCCGCGCTGCCGCCGCGCTCACCTCGCGCGCCGCGGGCTCGAGTTGCCCTTCGTAGAGCAGCGCGATCGCGAGATTCAACCGGGCCAGAGCGAGAGTGCCGTTGAGGTCAAGCGCACGCCGGAACGCGGCTACGGCACCCGCGTAGTCGTACTGCTCGAGATGGGCGATGCCAAGATTGTTCTCGCGGTAAGCCTGTTCGCGGCGCGCGGGGTCCCCGGCCGGCGCGGAAGGGCCCTGGCCGTAGGCGAGCATCGACACGGCGATACCCAGGGCCGCAGCGAGCAGGCGCCTCATCGACGCGATCCGGACGTCGTCGCGATCGGCCGGGGCGCGAAAGGCGCGACCCGTACGACGCCTCGGCCCTCCTCGATGAAGAGCGTGTGGCCGGGTTGTGCGGCGGGCAGCCGTTCGACCGTGCCGTTCGGCCATTCGATGTCGATCTTCGAAATGGATCCGGCAGCGCCAAGGCCAACCGTAATCGTCAACTCGCTCTGCGACAGGTAGCTCGAGCCGGTCTTGACCATCTGGGCACGCCGGGTATTGCCGGCCAGATGCGCGGTGACTCGCGCTCCGACCGCATCTCGATTTGATGCCACGCCGCGCAGGGCAAGCCGGACGGCGCGGTTCTCCTGGCCGTCGTTGCGCAGCAGACGTGCCGGGCCGTTATTGGTGGTGACGAGCAGGTCGAGATCGCCGTCGCCGTCGTAGTCCCCGTACGCGGCGCCACGCGCAACCATGGTACGCCTAAAATCGGCGCCCGACTGCGCCGAGACATCCTCGAAGCGCGCGGGCGACACCTGCCGGAAGAGATGCGGCGGCTGGGCGTAGCTCACGCGCGGCTGGACCCGCGAAATGTCATCGGCCACGTGGCCGTTCGCCGCGAAGATGTCCTGCAAGCCATCGAGATCGTAGTCGAAGAAGAAGCAGGCGAACGTCAGCGTCAGGAGCGATCGACGCCCGATCGTCGACGTCGGCGCGTCGTCGATGAAGAGGCCGTTGCCCTCATTGCGGTACAACGCCATCATTTCGTTGGAGAAGTTGCCGATGACGAGGCTCGGCCGGCCCGACCCGTCGATATCAGCGGCATCGACGCCCATGCCGGCGCGCGCGACACCCGCCTCGTTGAAGGCGACACCCGCGGTAGTGCCGACGTCGATGAATGTTCTGTCTCCGCGATTGCGATACAACCGGTTCGGTTGCGTGTCGTTGGCCACGAAGAGGTCGAGAGCACCGTCGGCGTTGAAGTCCAGCAGCGCGATGCCGAGCGCCTTCGACGCCGGATCGTGCAGCCCGGCGGCTTGCGTGACATCTTCGAACGTTCCGTTCCCGCGATTGCGATACAGGATGGGACTCTGCCCCTTGTAGGACTCGGGCGTGCAGTACGACTTCGTTTTTCCGTCGAGCGTGCAGTGCAGGTCTTTGTCGATCGACCATTCCACGTAGCGCGCGACGTAGAGGTCCAGCCGACCGTCACGGTCGTAGTCGAACCACGCGGCGGCCGTCGAGAAGCCGCCACCGCCGACGGCGGCTTTCTCGGTGACGTCAACAAACTTTCCGGCCCCTGTGCCACGGAACAGGCGATTGCCGTCGAGGCCCGTGATGTAGATGTCCACCCTGCCGTCATTGTCGTAATCGGCAGCTGCGGCTCCCATCCCGTACATCTCCACGCCGAGGCCGGACGCCACCGTCACATCCCTGAACGTTCCATTCGCGTTGTTCCGGTACAGCGCGTGACGGCTGCGTACTGCCGGCCGACCGGGCCATGATTTGGAGTTGACCAGGAGAATGTCGAGCCAGCCGTCACCGTCCGCATCCAGGAAGGCACCGCCCGATCCCATGGTCTCCGGAAGGTACTTGCGGCCGAACGCGCCGCTGTGGTGACGGAAGCTGATTCCGGCCGCGGCCGTCACATCCACGAAGGCGCGCGGCGCAGCGCCGGTGAGAGGCCACTCGGCAAGTACGACGAATGCCGTTAACAGGACCGCGAGGGTTCGCATCCGTTACTCGGGACGAATTCCGGAGGGGGAGGCGCCAGCGATACGGGCTCGTGGTCGCGGATCCGCGGGTTTGTCTTGTTGCGTGAGCAGTCGTCGCTGCAGCCGCGGGTCAGAACCGCGTGGCGACGCCGAGCGATGTTCGTGGATTGCCTGCCGCTCGTTGTTATCGTGCGGGTGGAGCTGCCGATAGGGACCGGTGATGGCCTGTGAGGATTCGTCGGCCTTGAACCGTGCGTAGAGCGCCCGCTCACGGTCCGCGAGGTCTTGCTGCCCGAGCCCCTGGTAACACAGCATCAGGTTGTAGTGCGCCTGGAGGTCCTCGGGGTCGATAGCCAGCACCTTCTTCAATTCGACGACCGCATCAGCAAAGCGGCGCTGCAGGAACAGCACCCGTCCCAATTGGTTGAGGACGACACGATCGCGTGGATACTGCGAGGCCGCGGTTCGCAGGTGTCCCATCGCCTCGTCATACCGCCCGTCGTTCTTCAGCATGTTGCCGAGGAAGAAATGTGTCTTGGCGAGTGTCGGCTTTATTTCGAGCGCGCGTCGCAATACTTCTTCCGCGCCCGCCAGGTTGCCTTCCTGCAGCCGCGCCCGGCCGACGTTGACCCACCCGTCCGCGTAGCCGGGCTCCATGCGTGTGACCTTCTCGAACGCCGCCTCGGCCCCCTTCAGGTCTCCCTGCAGCAGCAATCCAATCCCGTAGTCATTCCATCGTTCGCGCACCGATAGGTCCAGGAATGGCACAGCCTCGGTAACCACCGCGTCGTCGTCCACAACGCGCAACGTTGCCGTGCTCTCGGCCATGACGGTGGTTGGAATGTCGGGAATCGCCTTCACTTCTCCCGACACGTCGCTCGTGTCCCCGGTGAACACCCACCGTCCATCGTCATGGGCGGCCGTCACCGAGTAGGCGGGCTGGCCCGGCTCCCTGATCCCGGCAAATGCCCACTGCGTGTTCCACCACGCGAACTTCCGATAATTCACCTTCGCCTTCAGCGTAATCCGGTCGGCGGCGTTTTCGGGGATGTCGAGTCGGTAATGCACCGTGTCAGCCGCGCCGGGAGGAATCAAGCGCACGTACGCGACGGATCGGGCGGCCCACGCATTGCGCTTGTTGATGGGATTGCCGCGTTCGTCGAGCAAAAGGCTGCGATAAATGTGCGCGCCCCGATCGACCTCACCCGAGCGGCCGTCTTCGAAGCTGCCACTATGAAAGATGGTGCGTCCACGATCGTCCACGGCTTCGAGTTCCACCCACACGTCGAAGGCGTCAACGGTGCCGCCGGGGAAGAAGTGGCCGACCTTGCGCGTGCGAACGACGACTTCGACGCGAATCGATTCGCCGCGCCGCACCCACGCATCCACTTTGCCGAGTGGGGCGATCACCTGGTCCGGCGTGCGGATAAATGCCTCCGTCGCGCCAAATGCGGCCGACTCTTCACCAACGGCGAAGGTGCTCGCGATGCGCGGTTCATTGGACGGCCGAACCTGCCCTTCTTTGTACGGGTCGGCGTGCGATTCTTTATTGGGGCGGACCTTCGAGGTCGGCCCTATACCGCGGGCATCTTCCGGCGTACGCACGATGCCGAAGACGTCCACCGATATCTGCCCGTCACGCAGGAAGTCCTGCACCGCCTTCAACTGCACCGGATCCCGGTTGACGAAGGGCAGCGCCGTGTTTGCAGCGGCGAAACGATGCGACCGTACCATCCCGTTTTTCGCGGCCGGATCGTCCGACTTGACGAGCGGCATGTGGCAATCCGCGCATTTCTGGGGCTTCTCCGGGTAATAAAACGACCGAGCGCCCTCCCCTGACACGCCCGACGCCTGCCAGTTGTCGTAATCATTGAAGCCGCGGAACCAGCGGTAGCCGTTCACCGGAATGTCGAGGTGCACCTTGTGGCACGACGCGCAGAACTCAGGCGTCTGCTCGCGATGGAACGGCTTCAGGAACGTTTCGCGATGCGGCTGCGGATCCAAATACAGCAGCTTGTCGTGCGCATATCGGAGGAGCGCATTTTCACTCGTCGCCAGGTCGTGCAGCGCTGGGTACTCGACGATGAAATCGCCCTGCCCCATCGTGCCGTTCACGCGCGTGATGGCGTGACACGACGTGCAGGCGAGGCCGGCCTGCGCCTCCGGTGTGTCGATCTGCTCGCGAATCGGCCGGTCGAAGCGGCCGTTGAAGAACACCGCATGGTCGTGGCATCCCGCGCACCACTTCGAGGGACGCGTGCCGATGACGTCCTGCATGTACTCGATCGACTTGCGATACCACTGGTTATTGAACGAGGAGAAGTGATGCGCCGACGAGTTCCACTGATCGTAAATGTCCCGATGGCATCGTCCGCAGGCAGCGCTCGTCAGGAAGAAGTTCGCCGGAATGATCCCGTCGACGTTGGTGTTCGCCGATGAGGGGAAGAAGGGGCTCGACGGTCCGGCGCCCTCCTCCTCCATCCGGGCCGGCACGACCTCGGGGTTCACGATCCTGAAGGCAGCGCGGCGTGCATTATCGCGGCGCGCCATGGCCGAGGCGGCGATGGCGGCAGCCAGCACCAGGATCAGCGTTATAACTGCACCCGCGAACCGGGTGCGGCCCGATGTGCGACGCCGGCCCTCCGATGCTGCCCAGCCCACCAGCACTATCGCGCCGGCCGTTGCCGAAACAATATGTGTGAGCAGCAGCCATTGGTACGGCCGCGTCGCTCCGGTCACGACCAGTGCGCCACCGGTGAGAGCCCCCAGCGTCAGGGGCAGTGCGGCTAAGGTGACCGCGATTGGGAGGCCGGCACGATGCCGAAGCGCGTACCGTAGACCAGCAATCGCCAACACCGCGCCGAGCACGATGTGGAGGACGACGTTCGTGTAATAGAAGATCGACGCGGTGGCGGTAGCCGCCAGGTACAGGCTGTTAATGAGCAGCACGGCCACGCCCGCCACCCCTCGCCCCGCACGACCGCCGACGGCAGACGTGACGCGCAGCATGACAGGCGCAAGGCTAACACGATTCAATCTAGAATCTAGTGCCAGAATCCAGCATGACTGCGCGACGCCGGACGGTTTCAGTTCTCCTTGCACTGATCCTCTTCACAGCTGCTTCGCCCTGGGCGCAAGGCCTGCCCGATGAGGCACTGCTCGCCCGTCTCCGCGACTACATCAAGAAAAGCTGGACGACGCTGACCCGATCGAACCGGGATCTCCTGGCGGCCCTGCCCGACCCGAAGATGCCGCGCAAGGCCGGCGAGCCGTGGCTGCTCTACATCGCGGCGACGGAGGAGAACACCCGCGTCGATTCCGAGTTGCGCGCGGTCCTCGGCGACGAAGGGATGAAGCGCGTCGAGATTCGGACGCTGCCCCGCGACGTGCTCTCAATCAAGGATCATGGACTGCTCTATCTTCCGCGGCCCTACGTCGTGCCCGGCGGGCGCTTCAACGAGATGTACGGGTGGGACAGTTACTTCATCCAGGTCGGGCTCCTTCGTGACGGCGAAGTGGAGCGCGCGCGGGACATGGTGGAGAACTTCCTCTACGAGATCACGCATTACGGAACCATCCTCAATGCGAACCGCACCTATTTTCTGTCGCGCTCGCAGCCTCCCTTCCTGACCCGCATGGTGCTGGGCGTTTACGAGCAGACGAAAGACAAGGAGTGGCTGCGTCGCACGGTGCCTGCCATCGAGCGGTATTACCAATTCTGGACGACCGAGCCGCACGCGATTGCCGACATCGGGCTCTCCCGCTACTTCGATCGTGGTGAAGGTCCCGCGCCCGAGGTGGTGTCCGACGAAAAAGACGAGGCGGGCCGGACGCATTACGACCGGGCGCGCGAGTATTACCGCACGCATGCCATCGCTGATTACGACGAGGAGCTGTATTACGACCGCAGACGCGACCGCCTGACGGACCTGTTCTACAAGGGCGACCGCTCGATGCGTGAATCAGGCTTCGATCCGTCGAGCCGGTTTGGCGCCCTCAACGTGGATGTGATCCATTACGCTCCGGTCTGCCTCAACACGTTGCTCTTCATGATGGAGGACGAGGCCGCGCAGATCATGAACGCGCTTGGAGACGCGACGGCAGCCCGCACGTGGCGCAGCAGGGCTGACGCCCGGCGCGACCGGATCAACCGACTGCTCTGGGACGAGAAAGCCGGGATGTACCGTGACTATAACTTCCGCACGCGCCGGCTCCGCCAGTACGACTTTGCGACGACGTTTTATCCGCTGTGGGCCGGCATCGCGACGCCTGCGCAGGGCAAGCGCGTCCGGGGCAACCTCGCGCGTTTCGAGGCGCCAGGCGGCCTGCTCACCAGCACGGAGGTGACCGGCAACCAGTGGGATGCCCCATTTGGATGGGCGCCGCTGCAGATGATTGCCGTGGCGGGCCTGCGAAAATACGGATTCGACGAAGACGCCGATCGGCTCGGCACCAAGTTCATCGCAATCGTGGCGAAGGAATTCGACGAACACGGCACGATTGTCGAGAAGTACGACGTCCGCCGTCGCGAGTCCGACGTGGCCGCGGACATCAAGTTTGGCTACAGCGCGAATCAAGTGGGATTCGGCTGGACCAATGGCGTGGTGTTGGAGTTGCTGGCCGGGATGCGGCAGGCTGTCGGGCGATAACTCCCAACTCCCAACGCCCAACGCCCAAGCCGCCAACTCGCAAGACGCCAACTCCCAAGACCGGTAACTCCCACAAGAGAGCGTTCCCGACATGCGCGTTGGGAGTTGGGCGTTGGGAGTAGGGCGTTTCTGCGTTAGTGCAGCCCAGCCTCCGTGCGCTCCGGCAACAGCCGCTCCAGTGTCCGCTGCACTTCCGCCGGCTTGAATCCGAATGGGCCGGGCGCGCTCTTGTAAGCGATTCGCCCGGTGCGATCGACGACGTACAGCCGGTCGGGCCACCCGGTGTAGGCATGCTCGACGGCGTTGTCCTGGCCGTCTACGAGCGCCGGCAGTTCGATTCCCAGATTCCTGACGCACATCCCGGCGGCATTCACACGTTCATCGGTCGTCTGCGTGCTCGCCACCAGCACGTCGTCTTCGAGATTGTCATCGACCTGCCATGCGTCGATCGGGTGCGCCTCCTGGATGTAGACGATGTAGAACGCGGCGAGATCACGGTAATCCTTGTAGAGAGCGTTGAGCGCGGGCACCGCCCGGCGGAACGGTGGTCACGTGTAGCTGCCAAACACGAGGACAACCGGACGGTCCCCGCGATGCGACGACAGCGTCACGCGCGACGAGTGGTCGAACGTCGAAAGCGTGAAGTCCGGCGCTTCGTCGCCTTCCTGCAGGTGCCCGCTTCGTGCCCAACTCCACATGCGTGGCGCCGGGAACGCGCCCCAGACGACCGGCATCGGCAGGTGCTTCATCACCTGCCCGAAGCGCTCGGGTGGCTGAAGCATCGCCCATACGATGCCTGCTGCGGCGGTGAGATAGACGGCCACCACAACGCCGAGCACGCGCAGCAATATCGTCATCGATGATCCAGGGTCGGGCGAGCCATTTATGGCCCGCCCGTGATGCGGCGCTCGGAAATCGAGCGCCTGTTTCGTCCGTCAGAACCGGTATTTCACCGCGAACTGGAAGTTCCGCATCGGGTCGGCGCCGCCGAACGCCGTTCCGTTGATGCGGCCCGCATTCGGGTTCGGATTGCCCGGCACACCAACCTCGGAGTCAGGGTTCGCCAGGTTCACGTTGTTGAACAGGTTCACCGCCTCGATGCGGGCCTCGAGGATGGTCGTCCCGATCGCGAAGTGCTTGAAGAGCGAGGCATCGACGCGCCAGTAGCCGGGTCCGCGCAGTGCATTTCGCTCCATCGTGCCGAACGTGCCGCGGCCCGGCCGTTCGAACGCGCTGCCCGGGCTGCCGATTGGCGTCGCGTTGAACCACTCCTCCTCGGTCTTCGGCCCTTCAGGATCGCCGATCAGATTCGGCCGGTTGTTTCCACCCGTATCGCGGTCTGCGCCCGCATCGCGGTATGTGACCTGGAACGGCAGGCCGCTGTAGATGAACGTATTCGTGTTCACCTGCCAGCCGCCGATGACTGCGTTCACGACCGGTGAGACGTCGGCACCATAGCGATGTCCGCGTCCGAACGGCAGTTCCGCCACGAGCGACAGCGTGAAATTGTGCTTCCGGTCCCAATCCGCCGGTCCGCGGTTCATCTCCGAATCGAAGAAGAAGTAATCGGGGTTGTCCTGGATGGCGCGCTGCAACGTATAGCTCGCCTGTACGGAGTACCCCTCCGCGAAGCGTTTCGTCAGCTTTGTCTGCAGAGAGTCATACGCGTTGGTCGCGCAGTTGCAGAAGTAGTCGATGTTCTGCGTCCAGCCGAACGCGCCGGTGAAGCCCGATTCGTTGGGAATGTTTCCGGCAAAGAACGGTCGCCGGAGATTTGTCGGCACGTCCGGAAAGCCCGTGAGGATTGCCTGGTTCACGTTCATCGCCGGGCCGTCCCCGGCGAACACGTTGCCGCCACGGTTGCCAACATACCCGGCTTCGACGGCGATCGTCTCGGTTAATTGATGCTGCACCGTGACGTTGAACGCATCGACGTGCGGCGGCCGCTGCTTGCCCGGCAGTGCGCGCGCAAATACACCGTCCGGCAGCGCGAACTGGCCGCTGGCCGGCACGTCCGGGAACACCGGCGCCGGCGGTCCTTGCGCCAGGTTGAACACGCTCTCGAAGTTCTGTGGCGCGTTCAACTGCTGCACCGACAGCACCGGGAGGTTCTGGGTCACGCTGTGACCGAACAAGGAGCCGAACACGCCGATGTCGTAGCTGCGCCCGTAGCCGGCGCGCAGAACCGTCTGCTCCGTCACCTGGTAGGTGATGCCAAGTCTCGGCGCCCAGTTGAGCGTGTTCTCCACGTTCCCGTTCAACCCGATGTCGCCGGCGCCCGCCACGTTGATCAAGCCGGTCGAAAGGTCGAGGAACCCACCATTGCCTGGCTCGTTCACGGTCTGCGGGTGAATGATGTCCAGGCGGAGGCCGTAGTTGAACGTGAGCTTCTGGCTTGGACGCCAGACATCCTGCGCGTAGTAGAACTGCCGCCACTGGCGTTCACGAGCTTCCGTGTTGGGGCTGACATAACGTTGGAAGCGCGAGACGTCACCCAACAGGAAGCTGGCCAGTGCGAGGCCGCCGCCGTTCGGTCCGCGCGTCCGGTCGTTCTCGAAGTTCAGCTCACCAGAGCGGTGAAAATCGCTCGGGACTCGCAGGTTGAACGCGCGACGCACATCGGCGCCAAACTTGAACGTATGGTTGCCCGCGAGCTTGGTGACGTTACCCACGAACTGGTACTGCTGTTCGTCCTGGTCGAGGGGACAGTTGCACCGGCCGACACGATCTCCGAGTCCCGATCCGAATCCCATCCGTCGGCTGTCCTCGTTGGTGCCGACGAAGAACGCCGGCAGCCCGGATGCAAACGTGTCATCAAGGTTGAGGCCGGGGATCCCCGCATCAGCCGCCGGCGTCGTCCCGAAATCCGACGGCAGCACGTTCACCTTGTAGCGGAACCAGCCGAACCGGAAGTCGGCAAGCAGCGATGACGAGAGCACGTTGTCGATGCCCCACGCGATGCTCTGGTTCCGCGCATCTGAGACGCCGCCGAGCGTGACTAACTCGTCGCCGCCACCGGCGCCAAAGACCTGCGGACCGTTCCGCAGGAAATCTCCGAGGCTATAGCGCCCGAACATGTTCAGCGAATCACTGAAGCGCCCATCGATCCTCACGTTGAACGCGTTCGCGTCGAACGTTTCTGAACCTGACGCCACGTAGTTGTCGATCGTGCCGTTCTCGCGGCCCGGCACGTTCGGCAGAGGGATCAGGTCGAGCACGGCGCGGGCCTGCGGTGAGATACGGTTCTGCGGAATCTGGTTGCCCGCGAACTGTGCGCGATTCGCCGGTGCCCCGCCGGCCGGATCGAAGATGTCCACGCCGTAGGCGCTGAGATCGCCGTTGCGTGCCGCGGCCGTCGGGACAGTGCCCAGGCGAGAGCCGCCGACGTTGCTGCGTGTCCCCTCGTAGTCGCCGAAGAAGAACCACCGGTTCGCGGCAATCGGTCCGCCGGCCGACCCGCCGAACTGATTCTTTTTCGTCTCCGGCAGGAAGCGACCGGTTAGCGGGTCGGGGGCGAACTGCGTGAATGGATTCCGCGACTGGAACTTGTCGCTCTGGAAGAACTCGAACGCGCTGCCGTGGAATTCGTTCGTGCCAGACTTCGTCTGCACGGACACCACGCCGGCGGTCGCCTGCCCGAACTCCGCGTCGTAGTTCTGGGACGTGATCTTCGTCTCTTTGATCGACTCGAGCGTAGGGTTGATCACGATGATGCCGAGGATCGGATCGCGGTTCTCCGTCCCATCCAGCTGATACGTCGTCCCGCTGAAATGCTGCCCATTCACCATCGTCTGGGTGGAGCCTTGCGGGTTTTCACTCGCGGCGTGCGACCAGCCCAGCTGTTGTGTTCCTGGCGTCAGCAGCACGAACTTCGTGAAGTTGCGGTCGAGCACGGGCAGGTCCGTGATCTGGCGCGATTCGAACGTCGTCGCGACGTCGGCGCGATCCGTGCTGAGCAGCTGCGTCTGTGCCGTGACCGTGACCGTCTCGGCCAGCTCGCCGACTTCGAGCGCAATCGGAACATCCACCTGACGATCAACGTTGACGGTGACTTGCGGGACCAGCGCGACCTTGAAGCCCTGCAGCTCCGCTTTCACTTCATACGCGCCGGGCAGGAGCCGTTCTTTCAGGTAGCGTCCGGACTCGTTCGTGACGACATCATCAGACGTCTTCCGCTCGAGGCTCGTGATCGTGACGGTGACGCCGGGAAGCACCGCACCCGTGTTATCGGTAACCACGCCGCTGACACTGCCGTAGACGGCCTGTCCGCGTGCGGGAACGCCCGACACGTGCACCATGAACGAGACGAGTAGAACGATCAACCAACACCCGTGGCTGGTGGGGGCTCCACGTGCGCGGACCATGGATTCACCTCCGGAAAGGGGCGGGACGAGGGACGGACGGATCACTGTAAGACTGCGATGCACGCCCGTCAAGGAAAACGAGGCAGAATCAGCGCAAAGCTGGAGTGACGATGCGTACACCGGGCCTCATCATTCTTTCCATCATCGCGATCCTCGGAACAGAAACCAATACGCAACGCGAAATTCCGACGCGCTTCGTACGGCCTGCGACAACGCTGACGCTCGCACGAGGATTGACGACAGGTGCCTTCTTCGATGTGGTCGGGCGGCGGAGCGCGATCTTCGGTTACGAAGGTCGGGATCTCGAAGCGTGGGTTTACCCGTTGAAGATCCTCGATCGGTTCCAGTTGAGTTTCAGCTTGGAAGGTTATCCACTGGCTGTGCCGCTGTCCGATCTGCCGGGCACGATAGAGGTCAGGCCGGAAGCGACGATCGTCACAGCCACACACGCGGCGTTCACGATCCGGCAGATCCTGTTCGCGCCCATTGACGAGCCGGCGGTCGTCATTCTGCTCGACATCGACACGACGCTCCCAATCACGATCGTCGGCTCCTTCCGTCCGGCGCTTCGGCCGATGTGGCCGGCGGGTGCGTCAACCGCCAATGTGGGATGGGATCCGGTAACGCACACCTACGAGCTGTCCGAAGAGAGTGGCACGTTCGCGGGAATTGTTGGCGTTCCGTCCGGCGTCGATCGATCGGTGATGCCCTACCAGGAGGAACCGCGTGACGTACCGTTCCAGTTTGCGGTCGAGATCACGCCGGAGCGCGCACGCGAGGCCTTATTCCCGATTGTCGTAACGGGCGCAATGGACAATCCTGCGAGTTCGCTTGGGACCAGCCGAGCCGCCGCACGCGCGGCGTACAGTCGCGTCGCCAGTAGCATTCAACCGCCGTATCAGCGGACCGTCGAGCACTACCGACAACTGCTCGAGAGCGGAACGCGCGTTACTACTCCCGATGTACGGATCAACGCGGCATTCGACTGGGCGCGCGTCGGGATGGACAAGGGATTCGCCACGAACCCGACGCTCGGCACCGGGCTCGTTGCCGGCTTCCGGACCTCGGGCAACAGTGAGCGTCCGGGCTTCGCCTGGTTCTTCGGGCGGGACGCACTCTGGACCTCTCTTGCGTTAACCGCCTCGGGCCGTGCCGCCGACGCGCGCACCGCGCTTGCGTTCCTTGCCACTCATCAGCGCGCCGATGGCAAGATTCCCCACGAGATTTCTCAGAGCGCCACGTTCATTCCCTGGTTTACCGACTTTCCCTACGCGTGGGCCAGCGCGGACGCGACGCCGCTCTATGTCATCGCGCATGCCGATGCGT
>WUUC01079224.1_pt1 | contig 17265 bp, 12 predicted proteins | sample 6278441 | NCBI WGS metagenome assembly WUUC01 (sample SAMN13675441, study PRJNA597444) | soil metagenome | isolation source: soil | place: USA: Washington | collected 2017-10 | reverse complement strand
GAAGACCGGGTGCTCAAATCGGGTAGCCTTCAACCTGATCTTTGTCATCAGTTTTCCGATAAACCTGTCGCGATAGAACCAAAGGTTCCGTTGATCCACCTTGGCCGCACTTGACGACAGATCGCACGGTACAGAAAAGCCGACCACTGCCTTGATCGATGGATGAATGTGCTTTCCTTTTTCACCGGCATACTTAAGTGAAAAACTTCCGCCCATGCTGAAGCCAACCAGTACAATTTGATCATAACCTCTGCCAATCGCCTCGTCAACAACTGCTCCGAAGTCATTTGTATCGCCATGATGATAGAACCTGGGCAACCTGTTGAGCTCGCCACTGCAGCTTCTGCAATTCCAGGAAAGTGCGTCCCATCCATGTCGATGAAAGTAAGCGGCCATGCCCATGCAGTAGTGCCGGGTGCTGTTACCTTCGAGTCCATGCGAGGATATGACAAGTTTCTTTGCCGGCGTTTCAGAATTTACCAACCAATCGAGGTCAACAAAGTCGCCATCGCTAAGTTCAAGGCGTGATCGCGTGTAGGAGACGCCTGGCACCTTTCGCCAGACACTGGGAAAGATAGTTTCAATGTGGCCGGAGAAATACCACGGAATTGGTTTGTATTCGGATGATGTAACCAGGGGCATTTATTTTGCGCGATAGCGCGATCCGAGGAATGTCATAACCAGGAACAATACGACTACCAATAGCAAGGCGTAGCGAAGGGTGAATGCATCGGCAAGAAAACCAATAACGGGCGGACCAACCATGAAGCCTGAGTAACCGACAGTTGTCACCATGGCTATCCCTACGCCAGGCGGGAGGTCTTTCACATTTCCTGCAATGCTATAGGCGATCGGAACAATGATCGAAAGTCCGAGGCCGATGACAAAAAAACCAGCAATCACTACTAACGGATGCGTGACGAGAAGTGTAAGCAGCAATCCAAGGGAGGAGATCAAGCCGCAATAAATCATCAGCTTGCGGTCGCCGAATTTTAATCGAGCGCCATCGCCGAATATTCGGCCGATCGTCATGGCCAATGCAAAAGCGAACAGGCCCAGTGGCGCAGCGGCTTTACTTGAAAACGCGACGTTTTCCATGTAGATGGTCGTCCAACCATCCATTGCACCTTCTCCCAACATACTACAAAACGCGATCACGCCAATTGTCACCATCGCAGCATTCGGTAAACGGAATGCCGGGCCTTCGTGAATACTTCCATCGGGCTTGTCCTGTATCAGGTAGCGATGGATACTGAAAATTGCAACTGCACATATTGCTCCGACGACAAAGAAATGTACTTCAAGGGTCTGTTCAAGTTTTGCGAATAAAGAACCTGCGAGAGCACCGAACATCATACCGATGCTGAAGAACGCATGAAAGGAAGTCATGATTGGTTTTCCCCATCGTTGTTCGATGATCACTGCCTGCGCATTCATTGCGACGTCGAGCATACCCGATGATACGCCAAGGAAAAAAAATATCAGCAGCAACAAGTTGAGTTGCGGAACTACAACAGGTATAAACGGAACCAGCAGACAATAAAAGCAAACTGCGAAGAGTGTGATTTTCCGACTACCGTTGCGGATAATCAGCCAACCGGCGAATGGCATGGCAAGGAATGCACCCAACGATAGCGTTAAGAGCACGAGGCCTGTTGTCCCGTTGTCAATTCTGAAAGAGTCCTGAACGCGAGGTAATCGTGAAAAGTAATTGGCGTGAACAAAACCATTCAAAAAGAAAATGATCTTGATTGCCAGCCGGGCATAGGTGAGGTAAGGCGCAGTTGCTGTCAACTCTGGAAATTCACCTTAATGTTGCAGTATACAGACAGAATTGCAACTTCCTAAGGGAATATTACTTCACGGTGAACTGACCGATATAAGTACCTGGCGTACCATCGGCTGCAAGTCCTTCTAAAGTAATGAGATACTTGCCAGGTAGATCTGAAGTAAAGAATTCGATGGTACTTTTTCCGTCCTTTCCAACGATTATTTCCGGGTTCCAATACAGAAGGGATCTTTGATCGGGGAGGGAATTTTCATTTCCTTCCACATACTCATGTTTAGGCGAGTAAAACTCCCGTTCCATTTGTATGCCCGGGTAGTTCACTGATGTATAACGGGAATCGAGCTGGAAACCCCCGAGATCGCCATTGTATGTTGTGTAACTCACGATACCGGGAAAAGTGAGGAGGCCATGATAAAATCTCCGCGTAACGACTTCAAGTTTTTCTATTTTCAAAGGGTCAAAGGCCATGATCTTGTCTGTTTCAAAAACCGGTACGCCATCAAGCAGGATCATAGGGCCCTCATACAACGGTTTCTTATTAACGACATCGATCAGAATAAAACGGAATCCGTCTTTTTGTTTTCTTACCAACACTCCTGGAACATATTCGCGCATCACCTCTTCCATCACCGGGAAGCGTGTATAATCGTCGAGGTAATAGGTTTCGTCTGCGCGTCCAAAGAAAGCGCTACTATCCGTTGGAGGGTCGGTGTAACGGTCTTCGAAATAGATATTCTGAACCTGCATTCCCACGCTCCGTTCCAGGAGGTGTTGTTCTGTTGAGGCCGGCAACTGCAATAATGGCAACACCGTTGGCAAGGTTGGTTCGCGGAACGGGTTGAGCAATTCCAGCCTGTGAAGACTGTCGACGTACGTGATCACACGGCGGCTCCCGGTGAAGTTTTGCATTTCAAACATCACTTCACCCGATGTCGCACTGCGAGAGCCATAGAGTTCTGTAATCTTGCCCGGTGTTGTGAGATAGGTAAGAACACCCTGGGCAAGGTTGCCGGAAAGATCTTTCACCTTTCCACGAATGAGGTGACCACTGTTCTCAGGAATAAACGTCATAGATTTTTGTTTTTCCATAGCAGACTCCCACTTAAATCTTCGCCATCCTTGCGTGAGCATAAGGTTATCGGCAGCGGCCTTTGCATCCGGATCTTTGCTGAAGTAAAACGCCGGTGACTCGATGTAGCCGGGGAGGTCAGATGACAATAGAAGATATTCAGGTATGTGAGCAACGGAACGGTCGGTGCCCAACGAATCGATGCGGTGGATCGCAAGCGACAGATCCGTTGATGCCTTCGTAGTGACCTTCACCTGGAGGTTAACCTTCGAGCGGGTTTGATATGTTGCCAGCCCGGTCTGCGCTGTTAACTCCAGCACTGATGAAGGTTGGCGAAAGAACAAACGCTCGCAAAGTGCTTTGGATCCTTCGAAGACCGTCAGGTGTGTGATGCCGCCTGGAATTTTGGACAATGGTATTTGAAGTGCAACGGTACCATCCTGTAATTGGGCTTTCTTGATCTCAATAACCTGATGGCGCGTGTGAACGAATAAATCGATAACGGCATGCGCGCTCTGTGTTCCCTGCGGCGCACTCACGGTAATATTGAGAGAGTTATCCTCTTCCGCCACATGCATCACAAAGCCAGTTGAAAAGGCATCTGCAAATGGAATTATTTTAGGCGTTAGCCCCCGTACATATACCACCGCGCGATAGCTGAATTCGGACGTCGGTGCCAATTGAAAACTGCCCATCCCGAAACGAAGCGTGTTGAATCTCGCAATAGTATCGTTCAGGTTATTAACGACTGCACCACGTGCGTCGAGACCTTTGCCATATTTGTCAACAACTTTGAAACCAATGATTGAATTGACATTGTTGACAAGATTACCTCCTTCAGGGAAAAACTCCGCTTCGAAATCATTTGCAGGGGTGGTACTTACGGGATCAAGTTGAACGAATGAGTTGACGATGGTAATCCGTTTTTGAAAAAAGAATGTGTCACTGAAATTTTTCATCCACGAAGTATACGCGCGCAGCAGGTAACTGCCGGAGCCGAGCGAAGCGGGAATAAATATGGCGCCGGAACCTTTTCCATCGGTAAGTGAAATCTTTTGCTGAAGTACCGATGCTTTGTCTTTGTCGATAACGTCGACATACAGCACTTTACTTGTGTGGCCTGGTTTATGAAAAGTCGCATCGACGAGGAAAGCCTTGAACCAGAGGGTTTCGCCAGTCACATAAAACTGCCTGTCGGTATGCAAGTATACTTTCTCCTGGTACGCAGTGTTCCGGTACCTTTTAAACTTTGCAAGCAAGCTATCCTGCGTATAACCGGCCAGCGAGGAGCACATTAAGGCAATTACAATGATCGCTCGCGACAATATTTCAGACTTCACCTTCATTGACTTTGCATTTAATCCCGTAAGTCGGGCTTTTTGTTGTTCCATCCTGAATCGGCAATCGACACCCTTCAGCATCGCAGTTGTGGATGCGATGATCTTCCATGAATTCATTGTCTGGTGGCTTCGATTGTTACCTGGAATTCATTTACCCCTGAAGAAGCACGGCGTTGCATCTGGTCAGAATTTGAAATTGTACGTTATCGTTGGTATTGGTTGCGCGAAGATCGACAGTTTGTAACCCTTGATGACGCTATCCTGCGATACGAAGAATACTGAGTAAGCATTCCGCCTGCCAGTCAGGTTGTAAACCGCAAATGTCCAGGAGCTGTGTGCGAGCTTCCTGATCTTGTGATTGCCTTCAAGGTTGATCGAAAGGTCGGTCCGGAAATAATCGGGGATACGGTATTGGTTTCTGTCAGAGTAAAATACCCGTGCCACGCCACCGATCTCATATTTGGCAACAGGAAGCGTAATAGGGCGGCCGGTGCTATAAACGGCATTGAATGAAACATTGACGCGGCGACTGAACTTGTAATTGCCTATAAAATTTATGGCATGAGGTTTATCAAAGTTGCTTCGGTACCATTCGCCACGATTCACCAATTCGGATTCATACGCATCTTTGGTTTGGAGAAATGAGCGAGACCAGGTGTAACTGATCCAGCCGTTTACCTTGCCCAGCGTTTTCTTGATCATCACTTCGGCACCGTAGGCTTTACCGCGCGCGTTAAGGATATCGGTTTCCAGGTGATGGTTAAGCAATAGCTCCGCGCCGTTCTTATAGTCAGCTACGTCTTTCATGGTCTTGTAGTAAACCTCGGCCGACGTCTCAATAAGGTTTCCTTTCAGGTTTTTATAAACGCCGAGCGAAACCTGGTCACCAATTTGTGGCTTAACATAGGCATCGCTCAACTTCCATATGTCGGTCGGCGTAATGGCAGTTGTATTGGATAACATTTGTATATACTGCCTCAACCTGTTGTAGCTGAATTTGATCGACGCACTTTTGGAAAGTATATGACGAAGAGAGATCCTCGGTTCCGGTCCACCGTATTTCGCAACACTCTTTCCAGCACCGTACTGAATGGTGTCGCTCATTGTTCCGATCTGCAAAGGTTCACCCTGAACATATTGATATACTTCCTTCGGTCCCAGGTTCTGGTAAAGAGAATACCTCAATCCAACGTAAATGGATGTGCGCGGATTGAGGTCGATGTTATCGCCGATGTACACAGCACTTTCCATCGCTTGCTCCTGCTGGAGGTTATCTGACTTTACCAACGACTCCTCGCCATATGGACCAAAATTTCCTGGAGACAGTTTGTAATGGATCGTGCTGATACCGGTGGTGATGGTATGCCTGGGGTTCAGAAAGTAGGTGAAATCTGCTTTGGTGGATAGTTGCCTGATCGAGAAATCCATTAGAAACCCTTCGATGGGATTTTGATCACTCGTGATGTTATAATTATAGTTACTGTAGCCACCGGTGAAGGTGCTGTACAATTGCCTGTTGAAAATGTGTTTCCACTTGATGGACCCATTACGATCGCTGTATTGATAAGTGGTATCGCTGTTAAGTTTAAATTGATCCTTGCTCATGTAGCCGTTGGCGACTATGGTGTTGTTTTCGTTGATCTTGTAGTTCAGGTTGGCGGTCAGGTCGTAGAACGACGCTTCGCTGTTGCGGAGGCGAGCAGAGTTGAGGCGCTTGAGTATCCAGTCGGAATACGTGGACCTGACACCGACAAGGAACGAAGCTTTTTCTTTGATGATCGGCCCTTCGAGCGTAAGCCTTCCTGTAATGGGGCTAATACCTCCAGATCCTGAAAATTTCTTCAGGTTGCCTTCGCGCGAATGAACGTCGAGAACCGACGACAGGCGGCCGCCGTAATCGGCAGTGATTCCACTTTTATAGAGCTCGACACTTTTCATCACATCTGGATTGAATGTGGAGAAGAAGCCGAACATGTGCGATGGGTTGTAGACGATCGCGTCGTTAAAGAGAATAAGGTTCTGGCTGGTGGCGCCACCACGAACGTTCAATCCCACCGTGCCTTCGCCAACTGTTTGTACACCGGGCAACGTCATCACCACTTTCATGATATCTGTTTCCCCCAGGGAAGTTGGAAGTTGCTTCATCACTTTAATGTCGAGTTTCTCGGCACCCATTTGCATGCCCGTTACCCGTACATCACGTTCTGATTCAATCAACACTTCTTTCAATGGAATAATATCTTCCTCGAGCTCGATGTCGAGTTTCCCATTTCCATATAACATCAACCTCCGGCGGGCGTTCTTCATTCCAATGCTTTTTATATGCAATTCATGGCGGCCCTTGGGCAATCGAAGAATATACCTGCCAAAAGGATCGGTTGCCACTCCTATGGTCGGGTTTTGTATGAAGACTGAAGCACCAACAAGTGCTTCGCCGGTTTTGGAATCGGTGATCGTACCGGTTAACGTGATCTCACCTTGCAGGTCGGTAGTTTTTGGTCCGATAACGTACAACTTCTCTTCCGCCAACTCCTGCTCACGTTCCCGTCGTTCGTAATCTGAGTAATCGAACGCAGGCCTTTTTTCTGTCGGGATTTGCTGCTGGTAGAACCCGGGTGGGAGCGTGGTGAGAATTTGTTTTCCGTTGGTAACGTAGATCCCGGATTGATAGATGTTGTACTGTAGCGTAGTGCCTGCGAAGATACGATCGAGAAATTTCCCCACCTGCTCGGCCGATGCGGATGTGGTGACGGATAAGCTGTCGACATCGCCCTTACGAAAGTAAACCTTGAAGTCGGTTTGTTGCTCGATACTGGCCGCTACTTCTTTGAATTTAGCATTGGTGAAACCAGCAGTTATTGCCTGGCGTTGTTGCGCGAGGCCACAATTCACTATCGCAATAGCCAGAGCACTTAATAAAATCCTCTTCATACGCCTTTTTCAAAGTAGGCGATCATCGCCGGTACTGATTTTTCGCGCGGCGCGAACTTTATTCCATTTTCGCGGGCAAACTTTGCTATTTCCTTTTTGCGATCACCGAATAGAGCGAGTACCGAGCCTTTGGATTTAACAGCGTGATATTTACCGTTATTGAAAACATAATACTTCACCCGCTCTTCAAATGCAGCTTCGGCGTCATTGCCGTTGATCTTTGTTGTAGCCACTTTCAGCCGGTGGACATAGAATTTCATCTTGCCATCATATAGTAGCTCATAGTAGCCTTCGGATACTTGTGCATTGCTGAGCATTACGAACGTGCGCCCCTCTATTTCAAAAGACGATACATGCTGACGAAGCAATTGGATCTTCTTACCGTGCGTGTAATTGGTGATCAGTTCATCGTAGGCGAGATCATAAAATAACGGAATACGCTCGTATCTAACGTTGGCATAAACAACGCTACCATAATTCCAGTCGTCATACAGGTATGGATGTTCGTCGCCCTGGGAACGGTATTCAATGTATTCACTGCCGTTATAAATATGAGCCTGAACACCGAGTGCGTTTTTGTATTGGTCAATAGCTTCCTCAGCCGCCTGTGACACGAAGAGCGTATCCGTGTTCAGATTTTGCGCTCCTGCTTCAAAAATGACGAGTAGTAGAATAATAGAAAAAGAAACTGACCTGGGCATGGTTTGTTACTTGCTAAAAGTAGCCTTATTCAGCAAATTACTTAAACCGTTTGCAAAAAATAGAGAACGAGTGTATGCCTTGGGCAAACGAATTGCCACCCACAACGGGTGTGCGGATATGATTCTTATTTTGCGAATGCCACGCTTCTCATCTCCCTGATAACGGTGACCTTGATTTGTCCGGGATATTGCATGTCCCTTTCAATTTTTTGAGAAATCTCAAAGCTCAGTTGACTCGCGCGTTCGTCAGATGCTTTTTCAGCGTCGACGATAACGCGAAGTTCGCGGCCGGCCTGAATGGCATAGCATTTTTCAACGCCACCGAAACTTAGTCCCACTTGTTCCAGATCGCGCAGGCGCCGGATGTATTGTTCCATCACTTCGCGACGCGCGCCAGGGCGTGCTCCGGAAATAGCGTCGCAAGCCTGAACAATGGGAGAGATAACGCTTGTCATTTCGATCTCATCATGATGCGCACCAATAGCATTGCAGATGGAAGGTTGCTCTTTGTATTTCTGAGCCAGCTCCATACCTACGATCGCATGAGGTTTCTCCAATTCTTCGGGCCATACTTTGCCGATGTCGTGAAGCAATCCAGCCCGCTTGGCTTGCTTGGCGTTCATTCCGAGTTCTGTTGCCATTATGGCGCACAGGTTGGCCACTTCGCGCGAGTGCTGAAGGAGGTTCTGTCCGTAAGAAGAACGAAATCTCATTCGTCCAACCATCTTCACCAATTCAGGATGGAGACCATGAACGCCGAGATCGATGACCGTTCGTTCTCCGATCTCAATGATTTCATCTTCAATGTTCTTGCTGGTTTTTGCGACGATCTCTTCGATGCGTGCCGGGTGAATACGACCATCCTGCACGAGGCGATGGAGTGAAAGCCTGGCGATTTCGCGCCGGACCGGGTCGAAACCCGAAATAATGATTGCTTCCGGCGTGTCGTCGACAATGAATTCGACACCTGTGGCTGCTTCCAATGCCCGGATGTTCCTTCCTTCGCGTCCGATGACTTTACCTTTTATATCGTCGCTTTCGATATTGAAGACCGATACGCAATTCTCCACAGCGTGTTCGGTGGCTGTGCGTTGGATCGTTTGAATAACAATCTTCTTTGCTTCTTTGGTAGCAGTGAGCTTGGCTTGTTCAATGATATCTTTGATATAAGAGCTGGCTTTTGTTTGCGCTTCCTCTTTCATTGATTCCGTAAGTTGATCGCGTGCCTGTTCGGCGGAGAGCTTGGAGATGCCTTCGAGGATGGCAACTTTCTGTGAGTTGAATTTATCGAGTTCCTCTTTGCGTTTTTTTACGAGCTCATGCTGCTGCGCCAGACTTTGTTTTTCTTCCGTCAGTTCTTCTTCTTTTTTCTTCACGGCTTCAATCTCACGAGAGAGTTGGCCTTCCCGTTGTTTGATCTTCTGCTCGTTGGAAATGATCTGATTCTTTTTGCGATTGGTTTCTTCCTCAAACTCCTGCTTCATCTTCAGGAATTTTTCTTTGGCTTCAAGAATTCTATCCTTTTTAAGCGTTTCGGCCTGTATCTCTGCTTCCTTAAGGATGAGCTTTGCTTTTTCCTGTGCATCCTGTTCATTGCGCCGGATTCTCCGGGAACCGACCAGGTTGCCTATGATAATACTGAGTACAATGGTGGCGACAACTGCAACGAGCACCACAATGATCAGGTCCATGGGTATATAGTTTAAGTTTTACAATACCCGGATTGCGGCTGCCTGCCTTTTGCTGGCAGGCATGAAGTCATGAAATGGAGAGAGAAGAGATCAGAGAATAGCCTGAGAGACCAGCTGGTTGAGGTGGCTGACCTTTTCAAATACAGTTTGGTCGATCACCTGGTGATCATCCTCGCTGGCTTGCTTCTGTACAAGGCAGTCGAACGCTACCATGGCCAGAAGATCCTGTTTATCGTCGATGCCGAATTGCTCCCTGTAGTTTTTCAACTTTTCGTTGATCAGCTTGCCGGCCGCCCGTACCTTCTCTTCCTCATGCCGCTTTACCTTCATTGGGTACTCGCGTTCGGCAATTTTAATTCTTATAGAAAGTTCTTCCATTAGGATTATTCCACAGTTAGCATTTAACAGCTTAACGGCAAGTTAACGACTTAGGTGAGCGATGCATTTATCGATCTCACGAATGTATTCGTCCACTTTCTTCTTCAACTCCGAAACACTTCCGTCTTCCGGATTTATATTATCTACAATCTTAGCGATTTTAATCTGATTCTTAAAATTATACAACTGTTCGTCACGGATCTTAAGGCCAGACTTGAGGTCAAGATTTTCCTGTTTGAGATTGCGAACTTCGTCTTTCAGTGATTTATGTTCGTTGAGTAAAACCAGGATCTTCCGTTCCAGCCCGTTGAGATTTGATTTTAGCAATTCCTGATCCATGTGACTTAATTGTTTTTCGGTCTGCGATCGTTCCTGATCTTTATTTCCTGATAACTGCCTGCATTTTGCTTTCAAAAGCACTGATCAGCCGGCTCATTGTTTTTTCGATCTCCTCGTCTGTAAGCGTTTTACCTTCGTCCAGTAAAGTAAAGCCGAGTGCGTACGCTTTCTTACCCTGTGGTATCCGGTCTCCTTCGTAAATATCGAAAACGACGATTTCTCTAACTAATTTTTTCTCGGTGCTGCGAACCAGTTGCTCAATCTCACTGTAAGAAACGTGTTTGTCCAATACGAGCGACAAATCTCTACGAACTTCAGGGTACTTAGGTACTTCTACCACATCGAACTTAGGGTTTGCTGCTGTGAAAAGCAAGGCTGTGTCGAGATCGGCAAAAAATATTTCCTGCTTGATCCCAAAATCCTTTTGAATCGACGCGTTCACTTTGCCTAAGCGACCAATCGTTGTTTTCCCCGATAAAATCACTGCGCCATATTCGAACATCCTGTCCGATGCCGGTTTCATTTCGTAGTGCTTCACTCCTGATCTGTCCATCAACTCAGCAACAGCTTGTGCAAGATCGAAGTACGAAGTAGCACGTGATGGATTCCGCCAGTTGTCGGCTTCTGTTTGCCCGGTGATGTACACCGCAAGGCGCTCCGTTTCAAAATACTTTGCTTTTTGCCGTCCATACACCTTTCCAAATTCAAAAAGTTTCAGATTTTTTTGTTTTCGGTTAATGTTGAACGCACAAACTTCAAGGCCGGTAAACAACATGGTTGTACGCAACACGCCATTCTCTTCACTTAGCTTGTTAAGGATCTCAACTGGCTCGAACTCAAGGCCAAGATCATATTTACCATATTTTATATGTGTAAGTGAGTTCGTCAGTATTTCATAAAATCCTTTGCCTGTCAGCATTTCACCAACTGATCTTCTGTATTTATCGACTTCCTTTATCGGAAACCCTGAGATGAAACCGGTCCCTGAAAATGGAGACAGCTCGATGTTGTTCAACCCGTAAATGCGAAGCACTTCTTCAACTATGTCTGCTTCCTGCTTCACATCCACACGATAGGCAGGAACCGTCACCGTAAAATGTTCCGCGCTTTCGTTGCTGACAACAATATCCAACCGTTGCAAAATGCCCTTCACTTCTTCACGTGGAAGTTGCTTTCCGACCAGGCGGTCAAGGTTTTTTTGTTTGACAACAAAAGTTGCCTTATCCACCGGCCTGGGATAAATGTCGATGATCTCTGAAGTAATAGTACCACCAGCAATCTCTTTGATCAGCATCGCTGCACGCTTCAATGCATAAACTGTGATATCCGGATCGGTACCACGTTCGAAGCGGAACGATGCATCGGTCTTCAACTGAAGGGACATTCCTGTTCTACGGATATAATGCGGTGAAAAACATGCCGCTTCCAGGAAAATATTTTTTGATCCTGTTTTAATGCCTGATCTGATACCACCAAAAACACCACCAATGCACATGCCTTCGCTGTTGCCATCACAGATCATCAGGTCGGTGTTGCCCAGTTTGCGTTCCTTGCCATCGAGCGTGGTGAACATCGTGCCTGCAGGCAGCGTCTTCACCAGTACTTTTTTACCGGTGATCTCGTCTGCATCGAAAGCGTGCATGGGTTGACCTATTTCATGACAAACGAAGTTTGTAATGTCAACAATGTTGTTGATGGGTGTGAGACCGATCGACGACAGGCGTTGTTTCAACCATGCGGGTGATTCTCCAACCGTTACGCCTGAGATTGTCACTGCCGAATACCGTGGACATGCCTCCGGATTTTCCACGATGACGGGGATGTCGAGCGCGCGGCTATCTGATTTGAAGTCGTCAACTGATGGCCACCTGATCTCACGATTCAGGCACGCTTTGATATCGCGTGCAACGCCGATATGCGAGGCCGCGTCTGCGCGGTTGGGTGTTAAGCCGATTTCGATGGTGTAGTCAGATTCAACTTTAAAATATTCACTCGCCAAAGTACCTGGTTTGACTGTCGCCTTTAGTATCATGATGCCGGCGTGACTATCGCCAAGACCAACCTCATCTTCCGCACAGATCATCCCTTCACTTTCTTCTCCGCGGATCTTCGCAAGTTTGATCTCAAACGGATTGCCTTTGAGTGGATGAACGGTTGTACCGGGAAGGGCGACTATTACTGTTTGTCCGGCGGCAACATTTGGCGCTCCACAAACAATGCGTCGTGGCTTGCCATCGCCTACATCTACTGTCGTAAGAGAGAGTTTATCTGCGTTTGGATGTTTTGAGGAGGTCAGCACGTGGCCGATCACCAATCCTTTCAACCCGCCTTTTACTGTTTCAAAAATCCCGACATGCTCCACTTCAAGACCAGACGACGTGAGCACTTTGCCAATCTCTTCAGGTGACTCCGGGATGTCAATGTATTGTCGGAGCCAGTTGTAGGAAACTTTCATGAGTTATTGAAAAAGCAAGCTTCAAAAATAGATATTTCACGCAAAGGCGCCAAGAAATACAAATATCACACTAAGACACAAAGCGCACAAAGTCTCTTTTATGCCGAATGTCTTTCTGGAGTTTATTTTAAAGTTCTTCGAAACCTACTCTCTATACACTTTTTCTCCCGCAGCGACAATTACCGCTAGCATGTTTTCTCGCGGAGGAAACGGGCAGGAGTACTTGTTGGAGTAAGCACAGTACGGATTATAAGCAAGATTAAAATCCAGCGTGATAGTCGCGGCGCCCGGCGTCTTCTTGACATCAAGATATCGTCCGGCACCATAGGTGTCTAACGCGCTGGTCTGATCGGCAAACGGGAGAAATAACGTACCACGCAGTGGTCCCATATCCATCACCTCCAGCAGTACCAGCCTGTTGTTGACACCTTCGAGTTCGAAATCGGCGTAGGCATATTCCAGGTATCTCGCTTCCTTTCCATCACTTGTAGGCAGTACAACTACTTTCTTCTCTTCAATCAATGTAAGATCGGCGGTCACGCGGAATTTTGGGTCGGCAGGAAAATATTTCAGGCCGTTGAACGGAATGGTGTCGTTGGCAAATGGCGACTCGTCACTGTTCGTCATGAAATCGTCGCGATCATCACGCGCTTGCATAACTTTGGCAACGTACTCCTGTTCGCCGGCGCCACTGAACATCGTGTAGTACATGATGGCCGCGAATGCAACTACGGCGAATGCAATGATAACCTGCTGTGGTTTCATGGTGAAAGCTCTTTTGCCCGGACGTTTAAACTGTCGATGATCTGAAACTCTTTTCCAACCTTGAATTTTTCGAATCGTCTGAAGAACTCCGGGATGGCCCTGTCGGCCAAAGGACCGGCCGAATTTACCAATACACAGATACCGAGATGCTCATCCTCTTTGATGGCGATTTCACTTCTGAAATTATTCACATAACCGCCGTGATAGTTTAAGGTGTCATCGTTGAAATTGAGCATTCGCCACCCAAGGCCATAGTAAGAGCTCTTCACCCGCTTCCAGGTCCTGAAGTAACGGTTTCTTGCTGTGGCCCTCACCGCCGGTGTAAAGATCTCTGCGCGTGTACTGTCACTCAATAGTTTATTTCGCTGACTGGTGAGCGCCTTAAGCCAGAGCGCCATATCAGAAATGCTGGCGTTAACTCCACCTGCGGGACCTACACTATAATAATTCTCCGAGATCGCCAATGGTTTCCATCCCTTCCGGGTATGAATATGTGGAAGGGTACGGTCCGCACTGTTTGATAGTGTCTGGAAATTCATCGACGCTTGTTCCATGTGCAATGGACCGAACACTCTTTCCATCATCACCGCTTCGAGCGGTTTTCCGGTTGCCGATTCAATCACTTTACCAATAATGCTGTATGCAACATTCTGATAGCTATAAACTTTTCCTGGAGGTGCGACCAGCGGTACGTCGCGAAGTGCAAAGATGAGATCGTCGGCCAAAGCCCCGTCATCAACACGATCGGTATAAGCGTGATAGGGAAGGCCAGTTGTGTGCGACAGCAAATGGCGCAATGTGATCTGCGTCGTGCTTTCTTCGGTTTTTAGTCTGAAGCCCGGAAGGTAGTCGACGACCTTATCGTCCCAATGAATAATCTTATTGTCGACCAGCACACCGGTTAGTACAGCTGCTATCGGTTTTGATACAGATCCCAGCCTGAATGTCGAGAAGATGTCGACGGAGTCGCCCGTACCGGCGTCGCGCAAACCATAACCCTTGAGAAATATTACCACGGAGTCGCGCACTATGGCCACAGCAACCCCTGGCGCTTCACCGGACGAGATTGCATCAGATATGAAGAGGTCGTAATCGTCAAGAAGTTGCTGCCATGAAGGATCATCAGGTGGGCTAACAATGGGACCTGAATGGAGTTCGAGCTGGGGCGTTGGTTGCTCAACAGGCGCGGCCAGTGGTGCGCGTTGATAGGTGCTGAGGAAAATTACAGCGGCGCCAACAATCAGTATGATGATAAAGATCAGTCGTCGCACGCCGGATCAGAGTTTACCTTCATCTGAAAAACTATAGAAACCCCGGCCCGCAATAATGATATGGTCAAGTAAATTGATTTCGAGCATATCTGCAGAATGTTTGAGCTTGCGGGTAAGTTCGAAGTCGCTGTAACTTGGTGTTGGATTTCCTGATGGATGATTGTGCGCAACAATAATGGTACTGGCAAGCTCTTCGAGTGCAAATTTGAAAATGATCTTGGGATCGGCAATAGTCGTACTAACACCCCCAATACTAACACGCTGTTTTTTGATCAGGATGTTGGCCTTGTTCATTAAAAGGATCCAGAATTCTTCATGCGGGAGGTCCATCATATCCTTACACAGGACGTCAAAGGCATCAGAGGATGTCGTCACACGGACCTGATTTTCTTCCGGAACTTCCTTGCGTCGACGACCCAGTTCGAATGCAGCAAGAATTGTGATCGCGCGGGCAGCACCAATTCCTTTGATCCTGATGAGATCTTTATAAGTCATTCGTGCAAGACGATCGAGATTGTGATTAGCCATACGTAATAACTCCTTCGCAAGGTCCAGTGCTGTAGCGGCAGGTGTTCCCGATCCCAACAAAATGGCAAGGAGCTCCGCCTCAGTTACATCAGCACTTCCCTTCAACTGTAATTTCTCGCGTGGCCTGTCTTCGGGCGACCACGACTTGATGCGCAAAGAACGTGTTTCATGAATTTTCATTGTCACCAAAAATAAAAAACCCTCTTCGGTCTCTTTGCAGACTGAAGAGGGAAAACTAAAATTTTCTTCGTGACTACTTAAGTGAATTGACTTGTTTAGTCAATTTCGACTTCTGGTTAGCAGCTTTCTTCCAGTGAATCACATTTTTCTTCGCGAGCTTGTCGATCATCGAAGTGACCTCTTTCAACAATGTCTCCGCTTCGCTCTTACTTGTCAACGTCTTCAGCTTTTTCATCTGAGTACGTGTGGTCTTCGCCTGGTAGCGGTTGCGAGTGCGCTTCGTTTCGTTTGCCCTGATCCGCTTTTCTGCTGATTTGTGATTTGCCATGTTTCTTTTTCAAAAGGACTGCAAAGGTAAATTTTTACTGCGATTTGTCAAAGGCAACAGTTCTTTTAACGGAAGACCAGCTCCGCTAAAAGGCCTGAATGAGGCCAATTCGCTCTATTTTGGCGTTATTTGGCTTTCACTTGTTCTTCAAATAACAACCACGTGTCCGGATCGATCACCACCTCAAAGACATTCCCGTTGAATGGCACTTTCACCTCCAGTGTGCGGGAATTGACAAAGACCGTACTCGACTCGCTCTGGCGGGCGCCTTTCACCTGGATATCCAACGGCAACTCATAAACGATCCCTTCCTGGGTTTGCTCAATAATGAGTGATACCGATCTGGCTTTCTGATCATAACGACTGGTGATCTTTAGTACGGGATGCCCTGGCTGGTACAGCCATTGCTGAAAGAATTTTTCCAGGGGTCTGCCGGCAATTTGCTCCATCACTTGCTGAAAATCCGAAGTCATGGCATTGGCGTTCACAAACCGTGAATAGTAGATCCGGATGCCTTCATGAAATTTCTGATCACCCACTTCCCGTCGAAGCATATGCAGCACCCAGGCAGCTTTCTGGTAAGTCAGTGTACTCAATACTTTGTTAATATCCATCATCGCATTGTCTACGATCGGTCGGGGATCCTTTTTGTCGTAGGCGATCACCAGGGTCCGGTCGTCGCGCATTTCTTTATCCAGTCGTTGTTTGCCATAGGTGGATTCGAAATAGAGTGCCGTCATGTACGTGGCAAAGCCTTCACTTAACCAAACATGTTGCCAGTCGTTTTCTGTTGCAGCGTTCCCAAACCACTGGTGCGCAGTTTCATGAGCGATCAATCCTTCGTGCAAATTTTTTCCAGTCACCGCACTTTCGGTATAAAAAATGTTGCCGGCATTTTCCAAACCACCCCATCGCGTTTTCGACTGCACATGCGCAAGCTTCGCGAACGTGTATGGTCCGATGTAATGTTGAAAGAACCGGAGGACAGGAACCGTTACCGCAAAGTCATTAAAACCTTCCTGGCGGTTTTGCGGGTACACCCATGTGCTTAATGGAACGCCGCCGGGAGCATGGTTGTATTGAACGGCAAAGCGTGCAATGCCAACCGCCATCACTTTGACGGCAACCGGGGTTTGTTCCTTCCAATGGGTGAGTTTACGTCCGAACGGCAGATCACTCTCTTCGATCATCCGGCCTGTGGCAACCACCTGGTAGTGGTTTGGTGCCACGATCACAAAATCCACGGGGGCCTTGTCAGACGGGTGGTCGATAGAAGGCAACCAATGCCGGCCGCGGTCTGGCCAATTGTCGCCAAAGAATGTCCGCTCGCCAAATTTATTCTTACCGATGATCAACCCATCCTCCGGTTTTCCCCTGTAAGCAATCTCCACTGATATCGTGTCGCCCACCTGTGACTCTTTTGGTAATGTTATCGTGATAAGATTTTCGGAGTGCACGTATTCAACAGGTTTTCCTGATGATTTTATGGAACTCACGGTC